>JAEEGH010008881.1_pt1 | contig 23616 bp, 19 predicted proteins | sample 9134181 | NCBI WGS metagenome assembly JAEEGH01 (sample SAMN16246544, study PRJNA631951) | gut metagenome | biome: gut microbiome; feature: rumen; material: DP-attached | host: Bos | place: Iran: Karaj | collected 2018-10
CGTTTTCATTAGCCCATGTAGACTTATCAGCTAATGTCTCCATTACATCCCAGTGCTCTGCGATAAATCCGTTCTCAACACGGAACAGATCATAGTAGGTTGTAGGTACACCGCCAAAGGTTCCTTCTGAGCAGGCAAGTGCATAATCTCCATCTGCAAGAACCATATGAGTCTTGTTATAAACCATTGAGATTCCCTGCTTAGCCATAGCTTCAAGTGCAGCTCCAAGACCTGAAAGACCATCTGCAATTGAAGTATTATGCTGGATATATTTATCTCCATCGTAGTAAGAAGTGAACTTGTCAGGATTCTCCCCACGAAGTACATCGCCTACAAATCCAGCTACAACCTTACGTGTCTCTTCCTTATCTACATCTTTCTTCTCAAGAGTTCCATCAATCTGAGTATGTCCTGAAGGATTAGGAGCTGCCTTGTCTGCAAGATTATCCCAGTGCTCTGCAATCTTACCGTCTTCATCGAATCTGAAAACATCGAATCCGACCCGCTCTCCTGCTCCTGCAAAATTATATACTGTCTGAAGGAAAACCTTATCTCCATCCTCAAATGCGCGAATGTTATTAACCGTTGTTTTTACAGGTGCCTGTGCAAGACCTTCAACTGCTGCTACAAATGCATCTGCTCCTGTACCAAATGCCAGGTTATGCTGAATATAGCCTGTTGCAAGAAGTTCCTTTGCCTTTGCTGTATCTCCTGATACGAATGTTCCGATGAGTGCTAATGCTTTTTCCTTATTTGTCATGATTATTTTCCTTTCCGGGCTCTGCCCTCTGAGGTAATTATCCTCGAATGTTAAAAAGTTCCTTGATGTAACCGTGGCGATTTCATCTGATGGTGTTAATATAACATCGTTTTGATGTAATGTCAATGGTTACATCTAAATTTTTTCAAAAAAATTTCCGGGTGTAGATAAACACCCGGATTTAAAGCAAAACAACTATTCAATACAGTTTTGGAGCAATGTTAGCACACACCTTCGATTAAACCAATATTCGACTATGGTTTTAATCGCAATCTGTTTTTGTTCAAAAATATAGGGAGTCTGTAACAGACTCCCCATACTATAAATACCTTAAATTCAAGCTTTTCCGGGAACCGGAAGGCTCGGTGTTCGCCATAAATTCTATTGTCATGAATTAATGTTTCTCTGCAATCGCTGCCTGTGCCGCTGCAAGTCTTGCAATCGGTACTCTGAATGGTGAGCAACTTACATAGTCAAGTCCGATTTGGTGGCAGAACTCAACCGAATAAGGATCGCCGCCGTGCTCGCCGCAGATACCGATATGAAGATGTTCGTTAACCGGTCTGCCGAGCTTGATTGTCATATCCATAAGTTTGCCTACGCCTTCTCTGTCGAGCTTAGCAAACGGATCGTTTTCGAAGATTTTTTCATCATAGTATGAATCAAGGAATTTACCCGCATCATCACGAGAGAAACCAAATGTCATCTGTGTAAGGTCGTTTGTACCGAAGCAGAAGAAGTCGGCTTCTTTTGCGATTTCATCCGCAATGAGGCAAGCTCTAGGAATTTCAATCATTGTACCAACTTCGTATTTGATGTCAATTCCTGCTTCTTTAAGCATTGCATCAGCTGTTTCAACAACGATTTTCTTAACAAACTTAAATTCCTTAATATCGCCTACAAGCGGAATCATGATTTCCGGAACAAGTCTCCAGCCGCCGTGTTTTTTCTGAACGTTGATGGCAGCGCCGATAACGGCTCTTGTCTGCATCTTTGCGATTTCAGGATATGTAATTGCAAGACGGCATCCTCTGTGGCCCATCATAGGGTTAACTTCGTGGAGCGCCTTGATGATTTCTTTAATTCTTTCAACAGGTTTGCCCTGAGCATCGGCTAATTTCTTAATGTCAGCTTCTTCGGTCGGAACAAACTCGTGAAGAGGCGGATCCAAGAAACGGATTGTTACCGGACTTCCTTCCAAAGCCTCAAAGAGCTGCTCGAAGTCGTTTTGCTGATATGGCAAAATCTTCTCAAGAGCTTTTTCGCGTTCTTCCAATGTATCCGCACAAATCATTTCACGGAATGCTGCGATTCTGTCTTCTTCAAAGAACATGTGCTCTGTTCTGCAAAGACCGATGCCTTCCGCGCCCAGTTCTTTTGCTTTAAGCGCATCCCTTGGAGTATCCGCATTTGTTCTTACTTTAAGTTTTCTGAATTTATCTGCCCATGCCATAACACGACCGAATTCGCCGGCGATTGTGGCATCAACCGTTTTGATTTCACCTGCATAGATGTTACCTGTTGTACCGTCAAGTGAAATATAGTCGCCTTCTTTAAAGGTCTGTCCCGCAAGTGTAAATTTCTTGTTGGCTTCATCCATAATAATGTCGCCGCAACCGGATACACAGCATGTACCCATACCACGAGCAACAACGGCTGCATGGCTTGTCATACCGCCACGTACCGTTAAGATACCCTGTGAAGCCTTCATACCTGTAATATCTTCAGGCGATGTTTCAAGACGAACGAGAACAACTTTTTCTCCGCGTTCTTTCCATGCCGCTGCATCATCGGCAGTAAATACAACTTTACCGCAAGCAGCGCCCGGTGATGCACCAAGGCCTTTTCCAAGCGGTGTTGCTGCTTTAAGTGCAGCCGCATCAAACTGTGGATGAAGAAGTGTGTCAAGGTTACGAGGATCGATCATTGCAACTGCCTCTTCTTCCGTTCTCATTTCTTCATCAACAAGGTCGCATGCAATCTTAAGTGCGGCCTGAGCCGTACGTTTGCCGTTTCTTGTCTGAAGCATATAGAGTTTGCCGTGTTCTACGGTAAATTCCATATCCTGCATGTCGCGGTAATGTGACTCAAGCTTATGGCAAACATCCTTGAATTCTTCGAATGCTTCAGGGAATTTATCTGCCATTTCAGTGATTTTCATAGGTGTACGTACCCCCGCAACAACGTCTTCGCCCTGTGCGTTTGTAAGGAATTCACCGAAAAGTCCCTTATTTCCGGTAGCAGGGTCACGTGTAAAGGCAACACCGGTTCCGCAGTCATCACCCATATTACCGAATGCCATTGACTGTACGTTTACGGCTGTACCCCATGAATAAGGGATATCATTATCACGACGATAAACATTGGCACGTGGGTTATCCCAGCTTCTGAATACGGCTTTAATTGCGCCGTAAAGCTGTTCCTTAGGATCATCAGGGAAATCAGCTCCGATTTTTTCCTTATATTCAGCCTTAAACTGGCCCGCAAGTTCTTTTAAATCATCTGCCGTAAGCTCAACGTCCTGCTTAACGCCGCGTTTTTCCTTCATTTGGTCGATAAGCTCTTCAAAATAGCTCTTGCCCACTTCCATAACTACGTCGGAATACATCTGGATAAATCTGCGGTAGCAGTCCCAAGCCCAACGCGGATTCTTTGAAAGTTCCGCAATTGTATTAACAACGGTTTCGTTTAAGCCAAGGTTAAGAATCGTATCCATCATACCCGGCATAGATGCTCTGGCACCTGAACGAACCGAAACAAGAAGCGGATTTTCCTTATCACCGAACTTCTTACCCGTTATTTCTTCCATCTTGATGATATGTTCATCAATCTGAGCTTTAATTTCATCGTTGATTTCACGACCGTCTTCATAGTACTGTGTGCACGCCTCTGTCGTGATTGTAAAACCCTGTGGCACCGGAAGACCCAAGTTGGTCATTTCGGCAAGATTCGCACCCTTTCCTCCAAGAAGATTACGCATGTCTGCATTGCCTTCTTTAAAAAGATACACCCATTTGTTCATAAAAATTTCCTCCTGTAAAAAAATATTCTAGTATTCATCATCTTCTTTATCCCACTTTTTGGCAAGTTCCTCAACTTCTTCGGCAAATTTGTTAAGATCCTTATTAGCCCCATCTTGGTTAAGCTGAATAACACGAAGTAATGTTTGACCTGCATTGAAAAGTCGCATAAATACGGATGATTTGTTCGATTTTTTCTTTGCACCTTTGGCATCCCCAATAAATTTGGCTTCTTTGACTCTTTCGTTTTTAAGAAGGTCATAAGCTTCCCCTGCGTAAGGTGCTAAGGCATTAAAGCCCATTTCTGTCAAATCTTTTGCAAATGAATCACATACTTCTTCCTGGCCGTGGCAAACAAAAACTCTTTCCGGATTATTTGTAAAGCTCTTAATCCATTTAATCAGTCCGTTTTTGTCCGCATGTCCCGATATGCCCGCAAGTACCATGATATTTGCATTTACTTCAATCTCTTCCCCGAATATCTTTACCTTTTTTGCTCCGTCAACCAAGTTTCTGCCAAGAGTTCCGTTAGCCTGATATCCGACAAAGAGTATTGTACATTCTTTTCTCCAAAGGTTATGTTTTAGATGATGCCTGATACGGCCCGCCTCACACATACCGCTGGCGGAGATAATAACCTTCGGCACTTCGTCCGAGTTGATGAGTTTTGAATCATCACTGCTTATGGAAAACTTAAGGTCCGGGAATGTAATAGGATTGATTCCCGCATTTATAAGCTCCATAGCTTCCTCGTCCATATATCCTACCGTGTCCTTGGAATAGATGGAAGTTGCCTCCACCGCCAAAGGACTGTCCACATAAACAGGGAAATTAGCGTGGTTTTTAACAAGTCCCTGTTCCTTAATCTGTCTGATAAAATAAAGGATTTCCTGGGTTCTGCCCACCGCAAAGGATGGAATCACCACATTGCCGCCCTTATCAAAGGTTTCCTGCAAAATGTTTGCAAGGGATTTGACGTAATTAGGTCGCTCTCCGTGAAGCCTGTCGCCGTAGGTTGACTCCATAATTACATAATCCGCTTCCGTAACATATGTAGGGTCGTTGATTAAAGGCTGATCAACATTTCCGATGTCGCCGGAAAATACGATTTTTTTCGTTTCGCCGTTTTCCGTTACCCAGATTTCAATGCTTGCGGAACCAAGCAAGTGACCCGCATCGGTAAAACGTATCTTTACATTATCAAAAAGATTAACTTCATGCCCATACTGTACGCCCTCCATTAAAGAAATGGCGCCCTGTGCATCGTTCATATCGTAAATAGGCTCAATTGCCTCTTCACCTCTTCTTTTGCCCTTACGGTTGCGCCATTCTGCTTCAAATTCTTGAATATGAGCGCTGTCTCTGAGCATAATGCTGCATAAATGAAGAGTGGCATCCACCATAAGAATCGGACACTTTAAACCTTTTTTGTAAATAAGTGGTAAATAACCGGAATGGTCAATGTGAGCATGTGTAAGTAACACCATGTCAAGATTTGCGGGATTCATGCTCTCGTAGTCGTGTTCGTAAACATCCTGACCTTGAAGCATACCGCAGTCAATTAAGATTCTTTTGCCCATGGTTTCAAGCATATAGCAACTGCCTGTAACCTGATGAGCAGCCCCGTAAAACGTAAGTTGCATGTCATTTCCCCCTGGTTACATTACATTTGAAACTTTTCCCACAAGTTTCACACACCAATGTTATTATACACTAATTTAAGGCCTTTATCCACAAATTTTTTGTTTATGCATTCTATCAAACAAAAAGAAAGACGCAAAACATATGCGTTTCACGTCCTTCTCGTTTATTTGTGTAAAGGAGATATCTTTTTTCTGATATCCGACAAACGGTTTAAGGCTTCATTTAAAGTATCATCGCGTTTTGCAAAATGAAGTCTTATTAAGTGATTAACCGGCTCTTTGAAAAAGCTTGATCCCGGCACTGCCCCGACTCCCACCTTTTCGGCGAGAATCTCGCAAAATTCCAAATCACTGTCATAACCGAATTCGGATATGTCCAACATCACATAATATGCCCCTTGAGGGTTTGTATGAAGGATTTTCAAATCATCCAGGCCTTTTAAAAACAAGTCTTTCTTTGCTTGATATTTTCGGGCCAAATCTTTGTAATAATCCTCTTTAAAATTAAGTCCCACCACAGCAGCCTCCTGTAAAGGCGCCGCAGCTCCCACTGTAAGAAAATCGTGTACTTTCTTGGCAACCTCTATAACTTCTTCGGAAGCTATTACATATCCCAGTCTCCATCCCGTTATGGAATATGTTTTTGAAAGAGAGGAACAGGAAATAGTTCTTTCCCACATTCCCGGCAAAGAAGCCATGTATACATGTTCATAGGGCTCGTATACAATATGCTCGTAAACCTCGTCCGTTATTACAAAAGTATCATATTTCTTAGCCAAATCAGCTATAAACAAAAGCTCATCTTTTGTAAAAACTTTTCCGCAAGGATTGGATGGGTTACATAATATAATCGCCTTTGGTTTTTGTTTAAAGGCTGCCTCAAGCTCATCCGGATTAAAATTAAATTCAGGCGGATACAAAGGCACATATATGGGATCCGCTCCCGATAAAATCGCATCGGCGCCGTAGTTTTCGTAAAATGGTGAAAATACAACAACCTTATCTCCGGGATTTGTTACACTCATCATGGCAACCATCATTGCTTCGGTGCTTCCGCAAGTAACAACCACTTCTCCGTTTGGATTTATTGGATGTCCCATATATTTCGACTGTTTTGCGGCCAAAGCTTCTCTGAAGTTTTGTGCACCCCAGGTGATTGAATATTGGTTATAGTCTTCTCTCGAAACTTCCGCAAGTCTTTGAAGAATTTCCTTTGGAGGATCGAAATCCGGAAAACCCTGGGATAAGTTTACGGCACCGTATTTAAGTGAGACTCTGGTCATTCTTCTGATAACCGAATCCGTAAAATCTTTTGTTCTGTCTGATAATGCAGGCATTTTTCACTCCTTCTTCCCACATTAAATAACATATGTGAGAGTTCTTTCGTCAATAATTCTCTTTGATTTATGCTCGCTTCTTGTGTTAAGTCCGCCATCCGGATGAATGACAACATTTGCCGGTTTAACACCGATTCTTGCTTTCAAAGCATTTGATACTTCGTTTGCCAGTTCTTCATCGGATTTTTCATTATCGGAATTTTTCTCCACTTCAACGGCATATTTGCATGTTAAGTCTTTTTCAAATACTCTGATTAAATATTCGCCCGTTACGCCGCTTAAATCTCTGATAACGGCTTCAATGTCACTTGGGAAAACGTTAACCGCGGAAACGATGAACATATCATCTTTACGTCCGTTAATGTGGATTCTACCATGTGTTCTTCCGCATTTGCAAGGTGTATTGTCAATCCAACCTATATCACCCGTACGGAAACGAATAAGAGGACGCGCATGTTTTCTTAAGGTTGTAAATACAAGTTCTCCAACCTGGCCCGGCTCAAGGATTTCACCTGTGTGAATATCAACGGTTTCAACAAGAATATGATTTTCCGCAATATGAAGACCGTCTTTTGCTTCGCACATTGCGGCGCATGCACCGAAAATATCCGATAAACCGTAGAAGTCGTAAACTTCGGCTCCCCAAAGTTCTTCGATTGCATGTCTCGTAGCTTCGATAGAGCCGCCAAGTTCTCCCGCAACAATAATTTTTTGGATATTCAAATCCTTCTTCGGATCGATTCCGCTCTTAAGAGCTTTCTCTCCAAGCTGCCATGCATATGATGGGCTTGTCCAAATGATGGTAGGCTGATACTGTTTTAAAATAAATAAAAGTCTTTCACTCGGAAGGGTTCCGCCCCAAATACATAAAGCACCAAGGTTTTGCGCACCGATAACATCGGGACCGCCTACATAAAGCGAGAAGTTAAGGGCATGCACATATCTGTCGTTTGGTCTCATACCAATCTGCCAAAACCATCTGCTTTCCGTATCCTGGAATTCATCAAAATCTTTCTTTGTGAAAGGACTCATTGTAGGTACACCGGTCGAACCCGAAGATGTGGAAATAAACACAACATCCTTTTCGTCAACCGCCGCAAGTTCTCCGAGAAAAGAACCCACACCTTGAGTATCTCTTTGTGTTTTCTTATTAATGAACGGGAATTTTTGGATATCTTTAAGCTCCTTGATATCCGAAGGTTTAACACCCGCTTCGTCAAAACTTCTTTTATAGTATGGTGCATTGTCATATGCAAACTGCACGATTTCTTTTAAATCTTCCAACTGCTTTTTTTCAAGTTCTTCTCTGGGAAGCGTTTCAAGCTTTTCATCCCAATATTTGCTTTTTAAATCTCTGCTCATTTTAGGCCTCCTAATATTCAAAACTTTCGTTAATCTTTTTCCATTTTTCGTCTCTGCTCTTGATGATGAAATCTATATCTTCATCATTTAAGTGCTTGAATCTGGCTTGTCTTGTCAAATAATCTTTCACATCCGAAAATTCCTTCGGCTTGTAATTTAATTTGAATTTTTCGTTTTCGTATTCTGCCAGATACCAAAGACCGCAATCCACAACCTCTTTTGCGATATCCACGGTTTCTTTGGTCTGTATGCCCCAACCCGTGGGACAAGGAGCTATTATATGGATATATTTTGTTCCTTTTATTTTTGATGCTTTTTCGACTTTGTTCATAAAGTCGTTTAAGTAACCCACACTTGCGGTGGCGGCATATGAAATGCCATGTGCTGCCACTATTTCAAACATGTTTTTCTTGGGGCGAATATTTCCCCTTATGTTTTTGCCTGCAGGTGTCGTTGTTGTTTTGGCACCGAATGGTGTAAGGGAACTTTTTTGAATGCCTGTGTTCATGTAGGCTTCGTTGTCGTAGCAAATGTAAATAACATCATCATTTCTGTCGATTGCACCCGATAAAGCCTGCAATCCGATATCGGCCGTTCCGCCGTCACCGGCAAATCCCACTGTCTGTACATTTTCAATTCCCTTGGCTTTCAGTCCCGCGCGTATACCCGTCATCATGGATGCAGTGCCCGCAAAGGTCGAAATTATGGCATTATTTGCAAAACACAGTTGCGGAAAGTTAAAGCCCACCGCCGACATACATCCTGCGGGAAGTACAGCTACGGACCTATCTCCCAGCACTTTTAATGCAATTCGAACCGCAAGGCTTCCGCCGCAGCCGGCACATGCCTTGTGTCCGTAAAAATATTCATCTTCTCTAAGCTTTGCAGCGTTTAAACTCAATGCCTTACACCTCCGATTCCGATAAAGTTTACTCCCTCTTTTTCTTCTTTAAGGTCGTCAAATATCTTTTCTATGTCTTCCGGGGAAACGTTTTTTCCACCGAGTCCCCCAACGTAATTAGAGGTCTTTGGTGAAAGTCCGCCTTTTAAAAGGGCAGACAAAACATTTGTGTAAACGCTTCCTTCGTTACCGAAAGATATATCCTTTTCAAATACGGCAACAGCCTTTGCGCCTTTAAGAGCCGCCGCTATTTCTTCATTTGGAAAAGGTCTTAAGTATCTTATTTTTAAAAGGCCGACTTTTTCGCCCTTTTCTCTTCTTTTCTTAACTATTTCTTTTGCCACTCCGGCGATGCTTCCAAGTGTAACAAGCACAAAGTCCGCATCTTCCGTATAATAGTTTTCAACAAGTCCCGTATATTTTCTTCCGAAAATTTTCTCGAACTTTTCTTCCGCTTCTTTGACAGCTTCTTTTGCTCTTAATAAGCCTTCGTGGGCTTTATATTTAAACTGCATGTTATAGTCCGGACCCGCCGTAAAAGCAAGATTTTTCGGATTGTCGAGATCAAGTTTGTTTTCCGTTTCATAAGGCGGAAGAAATTCTTCAGCCTGTTCTTTGGTCGGAACATCCACAACTTCATAAGTGTGAGTTAAGATAAATCCATCAAGATTCGCCATAAAAGGAGTTGATACTTCCTTTTTTTCAGCTACATAATAGCCAATCAAGGCCAAATCCAAAGCTTCCTGGGCGTTCTCCGCATATGCCTGAATCCAACCGTGATCAAGCAAAGAAATGGAATCTCTTTGGTCTCCGTAAATGTTCCAAGGCAGTGCGGTTGACCTGTTTGCATTCATCATTAAAATCGGGAAACGTCCCCCGGATGCATATGTCAAGCATTCTGCCATATATAAAAGTCCTTGTGATGATGTTGCCGTGAAAGCTCTGGCCCCCACGCTTGAAGCGCCCATGGCACACGAAAGTGCCGAATGTTCAGACTCCACATGGATAAATTCTGCCTTAAGGCTTCCATCCTCCACCATCTCGGAAAGTCTTTCAACCACTATGGTCTGCGGTGTTATGGGATAGGCGGAAATAACGTCCGGTCCGGCAAGTCTTACGCCTTCCGCAAAGGCTTCGTTGCCCGATAAAAATTTCTTTGCCATTATTTTTCCACCTCCATAGTTATTGCTTTAGGTTTACATAATGTTTCGCATATGCCGCAGCCCTTGCAAAAATCATAATCAATATCAACTTTTTTATCTTTTTTAAATATTACTCCGTCCGGACAGTGCAAATAGCACTGCAAGCATCCCACGCATTTGCTTTCGTCTATCACCGGCTTTAGATTTCTCCAACCGGCGTTTTTTGAAACCAAATATCCTGCCTCGTAGGATGTGGAATCCGGAATATCCTCAAGTTTATTCGGAATAAATTCCCTCAAGTATGGTTTCATTGTCATATCTCCTTTTAAATAAACTTAATCAACCGGCTTTCAAAGATAGTTTTTCGGGAAGCGAAAAAGCTTCAAATGCTGCCTTTATGTTCTTTTCGTGAAGTTTTTCAGGCATTCCTTCTTTAATGGCCGTCTCTATCATTTTTTCATCTATTGCGGATGAAATCCTTGCAAATGCACCAAGCATTATTGTGTTAACTATAGGCGCTTTCAAATATTCGTATGCAATTTTGTTTGCATCTATTGTGATGATTCTTTCATCATCATATTCTTTCGTTGTGTTAAGTATTATCTTTCCGCCTTCTTTAAGTTCCAAAAAGGCGCTTTCATCAAAAAGTGTTTCATCCAAAAAGATGCTGTAATCGGCTTTTTTTATCTCGCTTCTGTTGCCGATTGGCTTATTATCAAGCTTTGTAAAGGCTCTTATGGGCGCGCCTCGTCTTTCGGGACCGAAGGAAGGAAATGCCAACGCATATTGCTCATCCTCTGAAACATAAGCTATTCCCAAAAGTCTTGATGCTGTAAAAGCGCCCTGGCCGCCTCTTCCATGCCATAATATTTCCAACATTTCAAATCATCCTTTCCTTATCTTTTCCACTTAAGCAGGTATTTTTGCAATTTGTTAAACAAGAACGAAATCGCCACAACCACAATACCTATAATGATTATTCCAAGAATTGTTCTTGTGTAATCTCCGAAATCGGAGTAGTTTTTAACATAGTATCCAAGTCCGTCTCTGGCACCGATCATTTCCGCCGATGTAAGTAAAATAAAGGAAACCGTTAAGCCTTGGTTACATCCTATGAAAATCTGCGGAAGCGCTGCGGGAAGTATTACAGAAAACATCATTGTAAATGTGTTAACATTAAGTACTTTTGCCGAGTCCGTTATTTTCTTGTCCACATTCATAACGCCGCTCATAGTACTGGCAAGTACCGGCCAAAATGTTGCCAAGAATATTACCATTACAGATACCGACCTGAATGTGGGAAGAAGTGCAATTCCGTATGGAATATAAACAATAGGAGGAATTGCGCTTACAAATTTAAATATATATGTTGCCGCGGTTCCGATTCTTGCACTCCATCCGAGGAAAAGTCCCAGTGGAATGGCTATCGCTGCCGCAATCAAATAACCTTGTACTATTATTAATAATGAGCTTTTTACATTTATTAAAATCTTAGGAAGATCTTCCACAAACTGAGCAAATACTCTGCCGGGTGGTGGGAAAAGTGCTTCTCTTACCCATACAAATTTTGCCGATGCAAGAGTCCATACTATAAGGAATATGAATATGACTCCCACAATGTCCAAAAACAGTGTCAGGGCAAGGGGTTTTTTTATAAAAATCGAGCCTAATAAAAGCAATGCTTCAATGGCAAGCGCCACAACGATTACATATATTCCTTCCGATGGTTTTTCGCATCTGTCCGGCAAAAACTGTATTGCGACCAAGATTATGAAAAATAAATGTGTAAGCCTTAAAAATCGTTTTTTCAATGTCATTACAATACAACCTCACTTCCACCGATTTTACTAGCTATATCTCTGTAGAAAAGGGACATGAGTTTGTTACGAAAAGCCGTATATTCCCCGGTTTGAACAAGGGATGCGCGATCTCTCGGTCTTTCAAAAGGAACATCTATTTCTTTGAAAACTCTGCCCGGCGATCCCGAAAGCATTACTATTCTGTCCGAAAGAAGTATTGCTTCGTCAATGTCATGGGTGACAAATATAACCGTCTTCTTTTCTGTCTTTCCGTCGCCTTCCCAAAGTTTTAAAAGAAGTTCTTGAAGAACGATTCTGTTTTTCGCATCAATGGCTCCGAAAGGCTCATCCATAAGAAGAATTTCCGTATCCATGGCCAGAGCTCTTGCGATGGCAACTCTTTGCTGCATACCGCCGGATAACTGTGAAGGATATTTACCCGTAAAGCCTTCAAGGCCAACCTTTTCAAGGAAAATATCAGCTATCTTAAGTCTTTCTTTTTTAGGCATCTTTGGTCTTACCTGTTTTATACCGAAAGCAACGTTTTTTCTGGCGCTCATCCAAGGAAAGAGTGAATAGTTTTGGAAAACCACGCCTCTGTTTGTTCCGGTTCCTTCAATCTGTTTTCCGTCAATAAGAATGTTTCCTTTTGACGGTTTTCTAAGGCCTTCAAGAATGCTAAGGAGTGTACTTTTTCCGCATCCGCTGGAACCGATGACGCTTACAAACTCTCCCGCTTCCACCTTAAAGCTCAAATCTTCAAGTGCTGTATATTTACTGCTTTTTTCAACATAATCAACCGATAAATGATTTATTTCTATCTTGCTCATGTCATAACCTCTTTATTTAAGCTTTCCGCCACTGCTTATTTAAACAGTGGCGGAAAATTTAATCTTTATTATTCGTACTGATCAAAATGATCTTTTAATGTGTTATAAACCTCGTCATCAGGATTTTCTTCCAACAAACTGTTTAATGCCTTATCGTAAATATCGATGTTGTAAAGTGCTTCAATGTTATAGTCTGCTGTATATCCCAATTCCACTATAGAATCTTTTAAAGCTACTGTTCCTTTCTTATCAGGATCAGGTACCGATGTACCGTATCCGCCGTAAACTTCTGTCTTTATAAAGTCTTCTTCGATATCAATGTATTTTTTAATATCTTTGATTGTCTGTTCTTCATTTTCAATGGAGAACTTGTATGCTTTTATAAGTGCTCTTTCAAAAGCGTTGTATGAGTTAGGATATTTAGCAAGTGCATCCGTTGGGGCAACCTGACGGCAGCAAGGCTGGTTCTGTAATGCAGGCTCTTCAGAGCAACGGTATACTATTTCATATCCCTGTGACTGCGCAAGTGATGCATATGGTGAGTAAACGCTGGATGCATCGATTGTGTCGTTTTGAAGTGCATTGTATGCATCTTTCTGGCTTTCGAAGTAAACAATGTTTACCTGGTCTTCGCCTTCGCCGATTTCAATGTGTGCATTTTTAAGTAAAATCTGTAATTCGGCATCCTGTACACTGTTTTTTACCGATGCTACATTCTTGCCTTTAAGTATTGAAACATCCCAATCTTTTAAGCCTTCGGTATACTGTGATTTGATTACGTATCCGTGACCGTTTGTCATTGCGCCGCCAAAGATTGTAAGGTCGTGACCGCTGCTTTGGAATGTAAGTGCAGGAACGGATCCGATAAAAGCTACATCAAGTTTGCCGGATTCAAGGCCTGTTACCATTTCATTTGCATTTGAAAACTGAGTTAATGTTACGTTTAAGCCTTCTTCTTCGAAGAAACCTTCTTCTTTTGCTACAAATGCAAGAAGGTGGGCTGTTGAATTTAAATGACCGAGTTCAAAATCTGTTTTTTCAAGCTCAGCGCCGCTTGCATTTGCCTCTGTGTTATCTTTATTGTCCGATTTGCCATTATCACAAGCTGTAAGTGAAAAAACGCTTACGGCTGCAATGGCCAATAGCAAAAATCTTTTTAATATCTTTTTCATTATGTATTTTCCTTCCTTTTGTTTAACCTGTAATTCTTATACTTTTATTTAAATGTTATTCGCCGCAACAATCAGGTATGTTTGTGGCTTCAACGTCTGCTTCCTTTTCCATACAACACTCTTTTTTTACGTTGTCTTCTTCAGAGCAACAAGAGCGCTCTTTTTTTGCGTAAGCAAAACCGGAAAAAATAGCAACGGCTGCAACAATCAAAAGTATTAACAACAATTTTTTCATGTTCTTGCAACTCCTTTCTCTAAGCTTTTTTAAGAATATACAGTTAAATCAAGGCATCGTCCAATACATGCTATTTATACCGAGTTATATACTAGGTTTATAACTTAAGATTTAAATTCTTTTTCATCTCCTCTATATACATCTCGGCCAGTTCGCTAAGAATAGCATTTTTCCTATGTATATAGCCGATATTCATGCTTCCTCCCACAACCTCTTCGCCTACTTCGAAAGGTATTGCCAGATAGTCGCTGCCGTTTAATTCTTCGCAAATAATTCCGGAGCACAAAGTATATCCGTTAACACCGATCATCAAATTAAGCATGGTTGCTCTGTCATTTGCTTTAATAAGCTTTGGATATTCCGTGGTGCTTAAAAGCTCTTCCGCAAAATAGAAGGAGCTGTGCACGCCCTGTTCAAAGGACAGGCAAGGATATTCGGAAAGCTCCTCAAATGTTATCTTCTTGTTTTTGGCCAAAGGATGACCTTTCCATAAATAGACAAAAGCCTTGCATTCTACAAGCGGCGTGAAAACAAGGCTGTTGGATTTGAATATCTTTTTTAATTGTTTCTCATTAAAATCGCTGATATAAATAATGCCGAGTTCACTTCTTCCGGTATTGACATCGTCTATAACTTCTTTTGTTTTTGTCTCTCTGATGGCAAACTCGTACTTGCTCATGTCGTGCTTGTTTATAAGCTCAACAAAGCTTTTAACCGCAAAAGAATAGTGTTGGGTTGAAATGCCGAACTTCTTCTTTGTATTTCCGTCCTTTACATATTTATCATGTAAAACTTCGTACTGCTGCACCACCTGTCTTGCATATTGAATAAACTCCATGCCGTCGTTGGTAAGAGTGGCGCCTCTTCCGCTTCTGTTAAAAATAACTATGCCGATTTCTTTTTCAAGTTCGGATATGGCACTTGAAAGAGACGGCTGAGAAACATAAAGCTTCTCCGCCGCCTTGTTTAAAGAGCCTTCTTTTGCAATTATATCCATGTATTTAAGTTGTTGAATTGTCATGCTTTTTCTCCTTTTTTATCAGATATTTTGATAAAAGCTTTCGTTGAATTCATCGGACTTTTTGGCCGTAATGATATGAATGTTTTCATAGGCTCTTTGATTGTCCCTTCTTCCCTCAAAATATCTTCTTTGTATCAAATCCGGTGTGGCATGGTCGTCGACCATAAAACCGTATTTTCCAAGGCTTTCCTTCACTTCATCCGGCTTGTAGCCGTGTTTCATTGGTTCTCCCAAAAAATCCGTAATCTGTGAAAGTTCTTTCACTCGCTTTGCCGCATTTTCCCCAAAAGTCGTGTCATCAGGAAAGTCAAATATCAGCTTGCTGCCGTAGGATGTAAGTTTTTCGATGGTTTCAATATTCTTTTCAAAATCCGAATATGAAAGATAATAAGTAACACCCAGTATCACAAACATAGACGGCTTATTTACATCAAAGCCGGATTCTATCAGTTTTTCGGCCATATCATCTTTTTCAAAATCAACGGAAACATATCTTACATTTTCCGGTATTTGCCACTCAAGTTCTTTAATTCTTTCCCTCTTATAACGCCCCGTATCGGGATGATCTATTTCATAAGTTATGATATGGGGATTAATATTTCTGAAAGCAAATGTGTCCATACCCGCACCGCATATAACATACTGACATTGGCCGCGCTCTGCCGCAAAGCGAAGCAGCTCCTTTTCCGTGTACGCAGCTCTAAACAAAGGAATCGGGGAAATATACTCATTTAACTTATCCTTAATATTCTCGCGTTTAAACGAATATGAAGGATTGAAAAGTTCCTTTTTGTAATCGTGTTCAATAAGTTGCCCTATTTCTTCGTAATTATCCCTTCCCATAATGTCGTAAGCCAGATAATCATCAAATATCTTATTTTTTTCATAATTGGAATGATAAGCCCTGGCGAAGGCGCAAAGCTTCGCCGTTGTGCTTTCTGTATCCTCTATCATAAAATCACCTCTTTATAATACTTAGATAGTATGTTAATAGGTATTAATGTATATGTAAGGACATGTTTTGTCAAGACTAATTCCTTTAATTAAAAAACAACCCCGTGTGAAAATAGGAAAGATGAGGTGTATCACACGGGGCTTATATGTTTACACATGGGCATCAAGCCAACAAAGTATATCATCAATGATTAAATCTCTGCAGCGCTCATTTAAAAGCTCATGACATAAACCGGGGTATATTTTTAAAGTTTTATCTTTTGATGCTATATCACCATAGAATTCTCTTGAATCTTTTTCGCTTACAATGCCGTCGTCGCATCCGTGAAGGACCAACACAGGCTCCTTAAAACTTTTTGCGTTGTTTTTAAGGAACCTGGTTCCTTCCCATACACTATTTAAAAGACCTATGGAGATTTTCTTTTTTACGAGAGGATCTTTTGCATAGTCCTCAAACACCATGTCGTTGGCACAAAGGCCTTCTTCAAAGCTATTATCTATATATACCGAAGGCTTTTCCTTTATCGGAAATTCTCCTTCTTTTGCGCTTGTTTGTCTGGTTATTGCACCAAGTAAGACAAAGCCGTCCGCACTGCCGGGGAATCTGGTTCCGAAGGAGGCGCAGGCGTGTCCACCCATGCTGTGGCCCATTATAAATACTTTCTTACCGGGATTATGGGCTTTTACCCGATCGAAGACAGATTTAACATCATTGCCTATTTCTTCGTAGGAGTTGTAGAAAGTATCGCTACCTTCCGATTTTCCGTGACCTCTGTGGTCAAATCTATATACTTTATATCCGGCACTTGTAAGCCTGGATGCCACATAATCGTAGCGGCCGCTATGTTCACAAAGTCCGTGGATTAGGATAATCACTGCTTTTTCGCTATTTTCCCTAACCCATTGGTCAAGTCTTACATAAAGCTTTGTTCCGTCAAAGGACTCAAGTTTCATCTCTTTAACCATCTTCAACCTCCTATAATTTAACCAAGAAACTTTCTCTTGCGTGTTGTTCTCTGTATTTTAACGGAGTCTGATTCATCTGTTTTTTAAATATTTTTATGAAATAACCGGTTTCGTTAAATCCCAAAAAATCGCTTATTTCATTTACCGTCATGTTGGTTCCTATGAGCATTTGCCTTGCTCTTTCCACTTTTATCCTGTTCATGAAGGAAGAAAAGTTTTCACCCATTTCCTTCATAAACAGTTTGCTAAGGTAAGGAATGCTGACATAGCAATGGTTTGCCACGTCCGAAAGTGAAATTTTGTAAGTGCAGGACGAATAAATAAAGTCCAAAGCGTCTGATATAATGCGATTTCCGGCCTTCTGGGTGTTGGGGATAGTGTCACCCACTCTGTGGGCGGTCTCGCTTTCTTCGCTTAATGTGCTTTTCATTTCCTTTTGCAAAAAGCTTTCGCCGAATCTGCAAATAAGATCGATGGAATTGTCTATCTGTTTTTCCGACAGAACCGGAATCCTGTCGTAATATTTTTGGAGGGATTTGCGTTTTTCTTCAAAGTCAACATCTTTAGACACCAAAAGGCTTTTATACTTATTCGAGCGCTCGTCGGCTCTTACCTGGCCCGCCATTATGGCACCAAGATAAATACCGCCTTTTATAATCGGTATTGCCACATCGATAATGTTAAAATGGCATTTATAAGCACATGGCTTACCCGTCATAATTGATTCAAGGCTGCCCGTCACATCACATTTTTTGCAATATTTGCCCATTTCGGGATCCTGTCTTATCATCTTGCAAAAGTCGCAAATACCGTCGTGTTCGGTAACCGGTTCACCCTTATAATCCACCATAACGATAGCCAGTCCCGTAACTTCCGAGACAATGGACTGCCATTTTTTCCATGTATCAAGTTCAATAAGGTTTGTAAGATAATTCGATTCCACCATAAAAGCCACTCCAATAAAGCTTAACCATCAATAGCTTCCAAAACAACAACTTCCTCACCCTTGTTATAAACCTTAAGCATTGCTTCCATAAGGGCATTGAATGTTTCCATTTCTTTTTTGCTTGCCCCTTTGCAAATCCTAAGGAAGTCCTTAAACACTCGCTTGGCATAAGTATCGACGTAGGACTCGTAAAGCTTTTTCCCCTCATCCGTAACACAGACTATCACGTCCTTTTTATTCCCCTTTACGTGATATTTTTCAAGCAGGCCCTTGTTCACCAACTTGTTAACGTGTTTTGTAAAGGAACTGGTTGATATTTCAAGCTTCTTCGCTATCTCTGCCATCTTAAGATGTTTAGTCTCATTCTCCAAAAGACTTTCAATTACCTGAATCTGTGAAAAAGAATACTTAATATCCTCTCCCATGAATTCCAGGTTTTGAATAGCCGAATAATTATTGGCAAACCTTATTACCTTTTCTATACTTTCCCTATATTCTCCCATCCAAGATAATGACATGATAGTTATTTCCTTTCTACAAAACATTTCTTGCGGAAATATTTTTGTTTCCTATGGAAATAATTTTATCATGTCATTATCCCTGTTTCAAGATTTATTTTTTAAAAAAATTGTATTTTATTTGTACTCCATTCTGCTCGCAATATCCGTGAATATTACGCCGATTCCGAAGGCTCCCGCATCGGGATATCCGATACTTCTCTCGCCTACCGTTCCGGCTCTGCCCATTCTTGCCACAATATTTTCGGTACTCTTTGCACCGTCAACAGCTTTTTTTGCTGAGATTATGAAGCTGTCTTTTATTGTTCTTTGGGATTTTGCGCATAATTTAAATTCATCCGCACATGGAACCAAAGCATCTATAAGGGTCTTATCTCCCACAATGGCTCCTCGTCCGAAGCTTCTTGCGCCGGTAAGCTGTATTCCTTCAACGCATTTTTGCATCATTTCCGCAAATTCCGCTAAGCTGAGTTCCTTCTTATCTCCCGCATATAGACCCGCCGCTCTGAAGGCCGATCCCCAAATAGGACCCGATGCGCCTCCGCAATGCTCCATTATTACAAAGGAACATTCGATTAGGAAGTTGCCTATGGAATCTTTTCCTTTTTCCGTCACATTTTTCCATTCTTCTTTAAGTCGTCTGAAGCCTTTTGCGATGCTCATGCCGAAGTCGCCGTCTCCCGCATGAGAATCCAGCTCGCAAAACGGCACTTCGTTTTTGATGATGCATTCGCTCATGGCGTCAACCATATAAACTACATTTTCAAGACTGATTTTGTCTTTTTCGATTATTCTGTCTTCCGCATCGCTTTCCACTTCGTATGAATAGCTTGCGCTTTCGGCCACATCTATTGCTTCAAGGCTGTTGTTGTTTTCCTTCAAAGCACTTTGTGTCAAAGCAGTCGTGTTGCAGTCGGAAAGCAGGCATTCTTTTAGTTCCTCATCCAGTTTCATAAGGGAAAGTGAAGCCCCCTCCATATCTATACTAGTCATGTAGTTTCCAACCAAAGTATAAGGAGTTTTAATTCCCAATTTATCAAGTTCTTGCTTTATGTTGTTAAAGAGAACATAAAGTTCTTGAAGAGGGCTTCCGCCAAATCCGTTGACCAACACAGCTACTTCATCACCCGGATATGCCTTCACCTCAGGGATAAGCTTTCTTACCAGACGCTTTGCAAGTTCTTTTGCAGTCTGTGCTTTTTCCCTTTTGATGCCCGGTTCGCCATGGATTCCCACTCCGAATTCCATGTCGCCTTCTCTAAGATCGAAGGTTGGCGTACCCTTGGCAGGTGTAACGCAAGAACTTAAAGCAAAGCCCAAACTTCTGACATTTTCGATTGCTTTTTCCGCAAGAGCTTTAACTTCCGCAAGGCTTTTGCCCGCATTTGCGGCAGCTCCGGCTACTTTATGGACAAATACCGTACCGGCAACGCCTCTGCGGCCTACGGTATAAAGACTGTCCACAACTGCGATATCATCATCAACTTTTACATAGTCAACGTCGATGCCTTCGTCTTTTGCCATATACATACCGTTTGTAAAGTTCATGATGTCACCGCTGTAATTTTTTATAATAAGGAGTGTTCCCTTACTTCCGGAGCATTTTTTTATTGCCTGATAAACCTGAACCTGCGAAGGTGATGCAAATACATCTCCGCATACTGCGGCGTCCAACATCCCCATGCCCACGAAGCCTGCATGTGCAGGCTCGTGACCACTTCCTCCTCCGCTGATTAAGGTAATTTTGTCTTTATCTATTTCTTTTTTGCTTATGATTTTGTATTTTGTATCGAATGTAAGCGAAGCATTTGCGGCGGCTATACCACTGCACATCTCTCTAACCAGAGTCTCCGCCTTGTTTATTATCTTTCTCACATCGTCCTCCTAAAATCCTACTTTTCTAAGCTTTTTTTGAAACAAAGTCCCATTTTGTCAGCCGAAAGGATAGCATCTTCAACCATTTTTTCCGTAACGGCAAATGGCATTGAATGGATTGATTCCTCTGCTATGCAGGCTTTTTTAGCCACAAGTTCCAGTTCCTCGTCAGTAATGTTTTCAACACCGATGTCCGCAAGACAAAGAGGAAGACCCACACTGTGGATAAATGTCATTACTTCTTCCACTTCCGCCCATGGTGCCTTTTCAAGAGCAAGCTGCACCAAGGTTCCGAATGCTACCTTTTCACCATGGAAGAACTTGTGTGTTCCCTCTAATGCCGTAAGTCCGTCATGGACGGCATGAGCGGCGGCCAAACCGCCGCTTTCAAAGCCAATTCCGGAGAGTAAAATATTGGATTCCACTATTGTTTCAAGTGCTTCGTTAACTTCGTTTCTATCACTTGCTTCTTTTGCCGCAAGACCAAATTTCAGTAAGTTTTCATAGCAAAGCTTTGCCATTGCAAAGGCTGCATTTGTAGCATTTGCCTTCAAAGCCTCATCCTGTCTTGCTCCGCAAGGAAGGCCGGCATTTACGAAAGCTCCCGCATTCATGGTTGCTCTGGCTTCGAAGTATGTTGAAAGAGCATCACCCATACCGGAAACCAAAAACCTTGTTGGTGCGTTTGCTATTACTGCGGTATCTACAAGCACAACGCTTGGACTTTGCTTAAAATAAGCATAATCATCAAAACGGCCATCATCCGTGTAAAGCACCGCCGAATGGCTGGTAGGTGCATCCGTTGCTGCAATGGTGGGAACGATTATAACCGCCTCGCCTTCTGCCACACACTTAGCTGTGTCTATGGCTTTTCCGCCACCAAGGCCCACCGTGCAACTGCAGTTTTGAGCCTTGGCAAGTTCCTTGAGGCGAGCAACCTCGCCTCTTGAACACTCGCCTTTGAAATTTGTCTCAAAAAAGGTGACATTGTAATTGGCTGATGTTTTATCTATTTTTTCACGGACCCTGTCTACATCATCGGGGTGCGCTATTAAAAGCGCACGATCCCCGAATCCTTTAACAAAAAATCCCAAGTTTTCTATTTCATCTGCCCCTTGTACATACTTTGGGGGAGATATAAATGCTTTTCTCAATTTAATTCCTCCTTAAACAAGATTCCAATGAATGATTGCGTTTGCCACAGTAATAAGTGTGAATAAAATGGCATTTACAAAGGATGCAGTCCAAACATTGTTTGTTTTTTCGTATAATTTTCTACTGTAAATGGTTGCAACAACCAAGCAAGGAAGTATTGCAAGCATACCGATTGAAATCATGCCGCTGTGGCTCCATGCCGCTTCGCCGCCTATATAGAAGGTTCCGTACTGTATAATCATCCATGCAAGGAGACCGCCTGCTACCGATATGATGGATGCAAACATCCCCGCTGCCTTTTTCATATATCTTGTATTTGCATTTACAAGTACCGTAAGTGCAAGATAGAAGACAAAGTAGAATGGCAAATATTTAAGCATCGTTGCAAAATGTTCTCCGTTAAATGTCTTAACGGCCAATGTCCATATTCTGAAGTCAACCAAAAGTGTGCTGTGAATGATGAACAATATGATGTATGAAACCGCAATTGTTACCGCTGATGTTAAAAGTGCTGCTCCCACAACTTTTGGTTTAACCTTAAGGCCATAGCTTTCAAGGCTCACACCCGCAGGTTTGTTGAAGAAGTAGTACATGAATACTCCCATAAACGCACAGATGAATGCTAAGCAAAATGCCCAATATACAGACCAGTTTGTGTTGGTGGATGTAAAGAACGGATTAAGTGTAAATGCATTGTAAATGCTAAGTACCACTGCAAGGGCTGCTGCTATAATCGCACAGATGAAGCTGCCTTTAACATATGATTTGAATTTGCCGCTTTCGTCTGTTTTTGATTTTGGCAAACAGCAAAGTCCGATGATTGCCATAATAACCGCGGCCACGATTACAACTACTCTTACAACTGCTATCTTTTCGGGAACCTTGTCCATTAACGGTACGTAAAGCACCGCCGGAATAATGGCAAGAGCCAAAGATACTATTGCAAGTACCGCCTGTTTTGCGCCCGCAAGCTTTGGAACAGGTTCTGTATACTCTGTTACGGCAGCTTTGAATACAGGTGCTTTTGTAAGCAAGCCTACAAATGGGATGATAAACATAAAGAAGCCGATAAGTGCAATTAAATTGCCGAATTCTTTGAAAGTCCAAGCCTGGTTATCACTTGTAAGATCCCAATTTGTCATATCACCGGTAACAACATCGCCAAATGCGTATGTAAAGAAGTCGATAATATGGCCTTCAACGGTTGTTGAGAAATGGTTCTGCGCATGAGCTTCGTTAATCTGGTAAACTACATGCTCACCTGTCTGTGATTCTCTAAGTACATTTCCATCCATTACAACAGGACCTGATTCTACGCTGTAGAATGTGCCGGATTCGCCTCTTTCATCATCTGCAAGTCCCAAGAAGTCTTTTCCGGCTTCGTTGTGATTAATGAAGTCTTTGTAGTACATTCCTTCCGTGTCACCAAAGAAGAATTCGTCGTATCTGCCTTGAATGATACCGATTGTTCTGTCACCATATGCTGCAAGTATTGCTTCTCTTGGCGCTACATTGTCCGTAAAAGTAAAGTCCGCACTTTCCGGAATTGCTGTGTAAATCATTCTATGACCGCTTTGTAAAGCTTGCATTTCATCAAAAAAAAGTGCGCAAACCGTTGAAAGACCGCCCATGGAATGGCCGCTGCAACCAATGTATGCATTACCGTCTTCGTCCTTAAGCGTGAAGTCCTGATTGTAAACATAATTTACAGCATCTGACATTGAGAATACCCAGAAGGTTCCCATTTCCGTACCATTTGGAATATCCGCTGCCCATCTTGAGTTACCGTGGTCGTATTGGTCAACCACCATTACGATATAGCCGCGGCGTGACATTTCAACTGCCGTTGCATCCTGCATCTGTTTGTTGTTTAAGTAGCCGTGCGCCAAAACAATAACAGGTCTTGGATTGTCTGCTCCCGCGCCTTCTGGCATATAAAGATATGCCGACATGGTTCCGCGTTCCGTTTCATATGTTATT
>JAEEGH010008884.1_pt1 | contig 23612 bp, 17 predicted proteins | sample 9134181 | NCBI WGS metagenome assembly JAEEGH01 (sample SAMN16246544, study PRJNA631951) | gut metagenome | biome: gut microbiome; feature: rumen; material: DP-attached | host: Bos | place: Iran: Karaj | collected 2018-10
GTCAGTGTTGCATAGTCCATTACCTGAAGAAGAACATTGAAAATATCTGCATCAGCTTTTTCTATTTCATCAAGCAGAACAAGTGAATTAGGCTCATGCCGTACTGCATCTGTCAAAAGTCCGCCTTCTTCAAAACCGACGTAACCGGGCGGCGAGCCGATAAGACGGCTTACAGTGTGCTTTTCCTGATATTCACTCATGTCAAAGCGGTGCAGTGCAAGCTGAAGGTTCTCGGCAAGAGCCTTTGCAAGCTCGGTCTTACCCACACCTGTAGGTCCTGCAAAAAGAAAGCAGCCCATCGGCTTATTGGCATCACGGAAGCCGGCTCTTGCTCTTTTGACGGCAGCCGCAACTGTTGCAACCGCAATATCCTGTCCCAAAACAGACTTTTTCAGCAACTGCTCAAGATTTTTTAGCCTGTCTTTTTCGTTTAGTGTTGCGGTTAATTCCGGCAGATGAGCCATTTTAGCTGTAATACGCTCAATGAGGTTCTCATCTATAATTGCGGCTGCTTCAGTTTTTTCAGTTTTCTCAGATTGTTCAGTCTGCGGATGAAGGCGCAGAAAAGCACCGGCTTCATCAATTATGTCAACAGCCTTGTCCGGAAGGAAGCGCTCTTTCATATAAAGCCGTGAAAGCTTAACTGCTTTTTCAAGAGCTTCTGCTGTGTATTTTACGTTATGGAATTTTTCAAGACGGAGCGAAATGCCCTGCAAAATTTTTACAGATTCTTCGTCAGAAGGCTCTTCAATGTCGATCTTCTGAAAACGGCGCGCCAAAGCATGATTTTTCTCAAAATACTTTGTGTATTCCTCGTAGGTTGTTGCCCCCATGCAGCGGACGGTTCTTGAAGAAAACAGATTAGAAAACAGGCTCGCGCCGTCCAAAAGTCCGTTTGAACCGCTTCCAGATCCAACAATTGTGTGAATCTCATCAATATAGAGAATTACATTTTTCCGACGCAAAAGCTCATCAGAAAGCCTTTTTATGCGCTCCTCGAATTCTCCGCGGAATTTAGTACCGGCTAAGAGAAGACCCACATCAAGAGAGAGCAGCGAAAAATCTTTGAGCAAATCCGGCACTTTACCGTCCGCAATGCGCTGTGCAAGTCCATAGGCAAGCGTTGTTTTGCCTACACCCGGCGCACCGACATGAACAGGATTATTCTTAGTGTGGCGGCAGAGAATCTGCAAAGTTCTGTCAATTTCGGTTTCTCTGCCAATGAGCTCGTCCAATTCGCCGTTACGAGCTTTTTCAGTCAAATCTACAGTAAAGCGTGCAATCATTGAACGGCGGGCTTTTCTTGCGGAACCGTCCGGCATATCATCTGCCATTGGGTTTGCACCGCCATTTTCAGGCTGAATCTGATTAAGCTCATTTTCCATTTCGCTTATATTCAGAAGTTTCTGCTCGGCAAGCTTCATCAATTCCTCAAAGGAATTGGCAGTTTCAGCTTCTTCTTTTTGGCTCATTTCCGAAGATTCTGTATTTTCACCGTCCACAAATTCATTTTCACGGCTTTCCTCATTCTGAAACTGATACGTAATTCCGCTTATCAGCTCAAGACGGTTCACGCCGGAAGCTTTAAGGTAATACGAAGCATAAGTCTTGTCACAGTCATAAATGCTTATTAAAAGGTCTTCAAGCCCGATTGAAGGTTTTTCACAGGAAAGGCAGTGCTCTGTAGCTCCAATAATAACATTCTGGAAACCCAGGCTCTCAATAGTTTCACCTGCAATCAATACAGGAATATTCAAATCAATATATCTGTACAGATTGTTTTTGACTGTTGAAACATCTGAACCGCATGACTCAAGAAGGCTCTCTATTTTTTGTTCTGACAACAAAATAAGCAGAAGATGCTCTGCCGTCAGGAACTCATGCCGGTGACGTTCAGCGTAATCTTTTGATTTCTGCAAGGCAAGCTGTGCTTGCGGCGAAAACTTCATCTACACTTTCTCCATTGTGCATCTTAAAGGGAATCCGTTGGCACGCGCATTTGAATGAACTATTTCAATACGGGTAGCTGCAATATCAAAAGGATAAACACCGACGATGCCTTTGCCCTGCTTGTGAACACTCTCAGTGATTTTTACTGCTTCCGACTGTGATTTATGAAAAATTTTAACAAGAATCAGTTCTACAAAATCTTTTGTTGTAAAGTCATCATTAAGCAAAATAACTCTGTAACCAGGCGGCTCTTCAAGCCCGAATTCATTTATTGTAGTTGTGTCAAACTGATTTTCAAAAGATAAACTCATGAGCTTAATATATAGTAACTGCAATAAATTGAAAAGCCCACCTGAAATATGGGCTTTTCAAAGTTTATGCTGTCTTATGCGTCTTTCATTGATACAAAACCAAGACTCAGGAGAATAAACAATATAATGTAGATAACAAAGCAGACCGGCAGAGCAACCCAGCCGACCGAACCGATTAATGCCATAAGCAAAAGACTGATAACATAGCGGCAGAAACCGAGCAGGAAATACGCAATTACAGCAAAAAACGGTACAGAAAAAAGCCACCAGAAGTGAACAAACTGCTTCTTTGAAATCTTGAACTGCCATGCAAGAATTGCGGCAACAAGCGCCATAAAGATAAACATAAATGGCTGTGCAAGTCTTGTTGTAAGCGCATGGAAGAATACTTCAAAAGAAAAACCATATTTCTTTGCTTTTGAACAGAATCCCGCAAGTGAAATCAGAGACATAGTATCTGTTCCCTGCGATGCGTCCATAATCTGCAGAAAATCTTTGAAAGGCAGAGGCAGAACATAAACACTGCGGTTTTCACGCTCAGCATTCTTGCCCTCATAGAAAATAGGTGCAACTTTAACAAGTCTGTCATCTCTATGGACACAATTTGTAATAAGATAAGGAACTGTTTTCTGTTTCTGGTCTTTTACAATCCGCTCATAATAAGGGCTGATTTTTTCAGCATTTTCTGCAATAAGTTTTGCATAAGGCACATAGAAGTTTTCTTCAATATTTTTGTCTTTGTCATAAGAAATAATATGAAGTCCGCGCAGATACTGAACATATCTGCCGCTGTCTTCTATAGAGGTCATGCCTTTAATGCCGACTATAAGCAGCGTATCGTCTGGTCTTGTAACTGCAAAATGTACATTGCGCACAGACTCAAAAGGCTGAAGATCATAAGTTTCATCAATAAAGAAGCACTGGTTTCTAAGCTCATATTCTGCAATTGCAAGATAACGGTTTACATCCGGGTCAATTGTGGAGTCAGAAGAATTCAGCAGCTCTCTGAAAGTGTAATAAGCCTGAAGATAATCTTTGGTAGTAATTGCAGCATAGCCCTTCTTTTTTAGAGCGTACATTGCTTCAGAAGGACCGCCGAGGCTTGAATCTGCTGTCTGAAGATTTTCCCATGCCTTTGCGGCGATGCTCTTTGCTTCTTCAGTATGAACATTCGGCTCATTGCCGTAGGCGTCTAATACAAGTGTTGCATAATAATGCGCATCAAAAAACGAACGGTCTTTATAAGCTTTTCTAGCTCTTTCAATAAGTTCCGGCACAGGAATATTCACTTCAATTACGTTATCTTTTCCTGCCGGCGGAAGCGAGCCGGAACGTTTTGGTGAAGCTTCCGCATGACTGGCCTCAATTTCAGTCTGAAGCAAAATGTCGTTAAGCTCTTTAGAAGCAGGGTCAATGCGCAAAGCCTGACGAGCAAATAATTCAGCCTCTGTGTAATTGCCCAAAGCAAGATGATTCTTTGCTCTTTTAGAAAAGTCCTTGAAATCAACCGAGGCATTTGTAATTGCTGTTTGATTTGACTTCATAAGCGGAAGAAGTACTTCTGTAGCCGCAACCGAAAGCACAAGGCAGCAAATCATTATTACAAAAACGCTGCGCAAAAACTTGAGCATTTCAGACTTGCCTTTTACTCTTTCAGCTTTCATCTCTTTGGCAAAAACCCACGAAAATGAAACCATAAATCCTGAAATTTCAAGTGCTGAAAAAATTGAAAAGAAATAGAAGCAGGCAGTATTGATTTTGTACCTAGTTGCAAAAATAGGAATAATTTCCGCAGGAACTCCCTTTATAAAGGCAAACGCACAAACAAGTAAAAAGGAAATTGAAAAATAAATAACAAAGAAAAATCCTACCCGTCCGGTTATTGACTTCATAGCTAAGCTCCAAAATTACGTTTTTTTCTTAAGAGATGAGCAATAAGCCCAAATATAGAACCCAAGAGAAGCAACAGGAAATTAAGTATTACTGGAAATATCAGATTTACAGAATCAGCAGAAAGCCATTCACTCATAAACATTTTTGCAGGCAGCATCTGCTGTGTACAAAGCGCAAAATAATTGGCTACAAGCACACCGACAAAAGACAAAATCATCAAAAATACGCTCAACAGCGGCCATGAAGAAATAAATGAAATTCCCCAAAGTGCAAACAATGCAAGCGCAATTGAAGCAAGGCACAGATACGGCAGCCAGCCGCGGTTATAGCCCTGATAAAAGTAATCAGACATCTGCTTTAACGCATTTATAGGCCAGGAAAGATAAACCGGCATTGCAAGCTCATTCTTTATAAGCAGATCTGTTTTCGTTTCTTCCCGGGCAAACTGAAGGCTGCTGTGCTTGAAAGTTTCAAAGAATCTAACATCCTGCTGATAAAGCGGCTGATAAACGCCGGAAGCAGTGTATGTATGGTCAATTGCCGTATAATAATAAACGCCTGCTTCTGTCGTTCTAAAATAGCCCGGTGTCTGAATCACGTCTTTATGCAAAGCCTGCAAAGCGTCGTTACGTTCATTTGACAGACCGTACATGTTCATTTTCAAGCCGAAGTCCACAGGAATTATTACGGCAAAGACAAGAGCTGTAAGACCAACCATGCAGAGCAAAGAAACAACATTATGCCAGTGGTGACGCACAAGAAACTGAAAGCTCAGCAGAAGAGCCAGAATTCCGGCGAACGGCGCTATTTCGACGAGCCCCTTCAGGAACGGCTGTAAGAGAAAAACCTTTGTATTCTGACCGGCACACAGTAATGAACAGCTTTCATTCAGCATGTACACAAATGCCAGAAAAACAAGAGAAATCAGAAAAAAAAGAAAAAACTCCAAGATAAGAGAAACAACCTTTTTCACTCTTATAGAATATCACGAAGTATAAACAAAAACAACTAAAACAAGACAAAAACATAAAACTATAAGTCTTTATGTATCATTATTTTCACCTGTAAAGAATATACTTTAATAAGTTTAGAAAAAGCGGAAACAAGTTTTCCACAACTTATCCTTTGTAAAATCTTCAGCTTTCAGAAAGATTTTACAATTTTATATATTGACATGTATTTTTCGTTGTAGAATAAGAAATTATAATTTCTTGTACTGTATATATTTATAAAGTATATTCTAATTATCAAAAAAGGATAATCATTGTTTCTTCTTTTTTTCCACAGAAAATCCAAGTTTTCCCCAAATCTTTTATAAGTTTTCCACAAGTTATCAACATTGAAAACAAAGGGGAATCTGCATTATTTGTCAAGCTTTTTTTCAATATTTTTCTGTATTTTTTTAAACAAAAAAAGAGTCTGAAAAATCAGACTCTTTCTATACGGATTGAAGTTTTCCTTAGCCTAAAGAAACTTCGCCTCTTGAATCTATGGCTATTATTGACTTACATTCAGAACATCTGAAACGGCCTGGCTTTGTTGCTTTCAGTTTCTTTGAACACACAGGGCAGCCAAAAACCTTAGGGAACAATTCAGACTCATCAGCTGAATCCTGATGGAAATAATTTATAGCATCTGTGATATTGTCTTTAATATTAAAGAACTGAGAAAAACCTAAAAGCTGGAAAACCTCATAAACTTTCGGCTGAATATCAAGAAGAACAACATCGCCGCCTTTTGGCTTAACCATCTTCAGAAAAGCGGTAAAAGAGCCAATTCCTGTTGAAGAAACATAGTTCAAAGCAGCACAATTCAAAATCAAATTAATATATCCTGCTTCTACAACCTTAGCTCCACGCTTCAAAAAGAAAGCCGAATTATAAGTATCGATATAACCGTTCAAATACAAGACGATACAAGAAGGATTTTCCTCAGGACGCTCAAGCGTAATACGCAAGCTGTCGTCTTTTTCTTCATTAAAACCTGGAACGATGTCATCATTGTTAGCCATATACTCACCGCCATGAAAGATTTTCAAAACACTTTTACTAAATAAGAAATTCACAAAAAAAATTTGAAAATTTCTTAAACGATACAGAAAATATACACCCTTTTTCTATCTGTTGTCAAATCTTAAAAAGATTTTCATTATCATTTTACGATTTGAATTCTGATTTTTTCTGGTGTTCACTTTTAATTTTAACTTTGCTATATTTACAGCAAATGAACCAATCGGAAAACACAAAAGAGGCAGTAATTGTTCTTTGCAGACCTGAAGAAAGCCGCAATGTCGGTTCTGTATGCAGGGCAATGAAAAACATGGACATACATAATTTGCGCATAGTCGGCAAAAAAGAAGACTATGACGAGGAAAAAGTCTCTGTCCTTTCAGTTCATGCCTTTGATATATGGCAGAAAGCCAAATTTTTCAGCTCAATCACTGAAGCCTGCGCCGACTGCACATGGATTTGCGGCACAACCAGACGGCGCGGCAAAAACCGCAAAGACTGGCTGCTATTGCCGGAAGAATTTGCAGAGCGTTACTCGAATATTCCTGAAGGAAAAGTTGCAATTGTTTTCGGCAACGAGCGCACCGGGCTTACAGACGAAGAGCTTGCTGAATGCAACTCGGGCATAGTTATTCCGGCAAACGGCAGAGACGGTTCACTGAATCTTTCCCACGCAGTTCAGATTTTGTGTTATACGGTTTTCCGTGCGGAAAAAAACATGTCAGCAGGTTATACACCGGTAACACAGGAACGGCTTTCTAAGACAATTACCACAATCGGCGATAATCTGCAAAAAATGGGTTTTTTCTCTATAACAGGCCGACCGGATATGGAACTTTTCTGGAAGTCTGTGCTTTCACGCGCCTCTCTTTCTGAAAGCGAGGCGAAATACATCGAAAAGACTTTTACAAAAGCCGCAGGACTTTTCAAAAAGTCGCAGGACAGTCAGCAGCACATCTAATCAAACGAGATGAGCTCCGGACTTACCAAATCTCTTTCGCATTGCGAAACAGCGCGGTACACACAGTTTTTCAACTCGCGTATATTGCCGGGCCAGTCGTGAAAAAGCATTTTTTCAACAGCATCCGGCGAAAAATAATATTTATTATAATCAGGCTTTACTTTCAAAAAATGCTCAATAAGCAGCGGAATATCTTCCGGACGTTCCCGCAGCGGCGGTATTCTCAGCTTGAGAACTGAAATACGGTAATACAAATCCTGCCTGAAAAGTTTCTGCTGAACATTCTCTGAAATATTCGCATTGGTCGCACAGATAAGACGCACATCATATTTTACGGGTTTTATAGAACCGACGCGGTACAGAACATCGCTCTCACATAGCTTCAAAAGCTTAGCCTGCACAACTTTTGACATTTCGCAAATCTCATCAAGAAAAAGCGTACCGCCGTCTGCCTGCTCAAAATAGCCGGGTCTGTTGCCCGCGCCTGTGTATGCACCGTTTACAGAGCCCATAAGCTCGCTTTCGGCAATTGTATCAGGTATGGCGGCAGAATTAACCGAAATAAAGGGGAATTTCGCTCTTTTAGAATTTTCATGTAACAGACGGGCTATAAACGTTTTTCCTGTGCCTGATTCACCTTCAATAAGAATCGGTTCATCTGTCTGACTGATGTATGCAAGCTTCTTTTTTAAGTCAACAACCGCTTCAGACGTTCCAAGCAGCGCATCAAAATCTGCTGCCATTTTTGCATTATCATTACGGACACTGGTGTTTTCAATTTTCCAGTCAGCTGAAACGCCCGGCAAAGTGCTGCTTGTATCGTTTATAACATACTGACTTATGCATTTTTTTAAAACATTTGAAGAAACCGGAAATTGAAGAACTGTAACAAGTTTCTGGCTGCAAAACATTTTTCTTACAGATTCAAATAACCGCAAAGAGACAAGAAGTACGACAGGCGTTTCTATTTTACAGGCCTTAAGTTTTTCCAAAAACGACATTCCCGCAAGTGTTTCATCAGAAAGATCAAAAACACAGCAGTCATATCTTGAAAGATTATCAACATCAACGCTGTCCATGCAAAAATGCCGGCTTATACCACAGATTTTCAAATCGTCAAAAAAAAGCTGTAGAACTTCAGCTGAGTTGCTGAATAATAAAACCACCGGCATTTTCATGGTAAAAGCTTATTCAACAGGTTTATTCTTCTTGAAAATACGGAACCACAGAAGAGAGAGCTTGTACCAGATATATGGAAATATCAAAAACAGCTTCAGCGGATTTTTGATAATTTCCGGCCAAATCTCAAGCCCTTTTTCAAATGTCTTAGGATTTACATACTTTTTCCGTTTTGAAAAAATATCGAGCACATCATTGTCTGCTATAAAAATACTTGAATTGAAGCAGTTTCTGCGGCGGTAAACCCAGCGTTCAGGGTTCTTTATTCCGCTGCCTATCAAAACAACGGCAGGAGAAGCTTTGAACATTGCAGCTATAATGTTTTTCTCTTCCATTTTGTCGTAGTAGCCGACGCACCGTCCTACAATCTGAATGCCTTCAAATGTTGATTTTACGTTGGCTTCGGCCTGCATAAGGCTTGGCTTGTGCGCACCGAAAAGGTAAAGGCTCTTATAATGCTTGTTCAAAATCGCCAGAACCGAAATTATCGCAGAAAAGGGGTTATATCTTACAGGCACAGCCTGCTTCAAGAATTTTGCCCCGGAAATGATTGACTTTGAAATAGGCAGCACAAGGTCTGCATTCTGAAGACAGACCAGATACTCGGTGTTCATGCGCGCAAAAAGCAAATCCCAGATGCTAAGGAAAATTATCTGCTTTGCGCCGGGCTTTTCAAGAAGTGCAAGCACTTCCGCTTCCATATCCTCCTGGTGGATAATATCAACAGGAACATTCAACACATTTATTCTTTGCACTGCCATAACGAAAACTCCGTCATTATTGATTGAACGGCAGAAACTCCATACACAGCCGCAGTTTCTGACCGTAAAATGTTCGTAGAAAAATGAAGAGGCTCAAAACCGAATTCCGTCAGCATTTCAAGCTCGTTTGGGCTTATGCCGCCCTCTGACCCTACAGCCACAACAACCGGCGAAGGCTTTGACTTTAATAGCCCGTGCAGCCCTTTCCGGTGCAGCGGCGCTTCCGTCATCACAAGAAAAGCCGGCTTTCCTTCGGCGTCAACGCCATTTTCAGCGCGGCGCTGTTCAAGACAATCTTTTAAAGTTTTAAGAACCTCTTTTATTTCAGCGGGCGCATACAGCACAGTTGCCACAGGCGAAGCTGACTGCTGACGCGCCTCTTTTATTATTCGGTTCCACCGCTCAATTTTTAAACTGCTGCTGTTCTTTGCTTCCACAGCAGAACGGTCGCTGGCAACAAGAAAAATCTTCTCAACGCCAATTTCGGTGCATTGCCTTACGATGTCGTCAAGCTTTGAAGCTTTCGGCATACACTGAACAAGCCAGATTGGCGCGCCGTAACCGCAGCATGTTCCGTCCGGCAAAATGCAGGCGGCTTCGTTCTGCGCCACAAGAGCCGCGCTCATGCCGCCTTCGACTGTACTTCCGCTAAAGTTCTGCAAAGCCTGTTCTGCGTTTTCTCCAGAAGCATCACCGGCGCGCTGCAAGATTATTTCGCTTTTTGTACGCAAAAGCACTTTAAGAGTACATAACCCGCCAGACGGCAGCCTTCCTTCAAAAGTGCTGCCCTGGCTTAAACGCAGAACTTGAGCCAAATATTTAAAATCTTTGCCCTTTACAGAAAACTTCTCCAGCGGAGCCAGTTCAATGTTTAGCAGAAATTGCCGCATTAATTCTTCTTTTCAGTCTTACTTTCTTTTTCAGCCTTTTTCTTAGCTTCTTCTTGCAGCTCGCTGATTGTCTTTGTCTTGCGCATGAGCGAAACGAAAGATTCTTTTCTAAGAATGTCGATTGCAGCGACAAGCTGAATGTCATAATCCAAATCGTAGAGCGGCTGAATCTTAGTTCTATAAACTTCGTTGCTGATAAGCTTGCGGAGAACGCGCTCTTCAAGATTATATGTCTTTTTCAGCGTCTTCGCATAAGCGGCAATATCAGCCTGTGTCATGTTCGGGTGTGCTTCAACATACTTGCTGATTTCATCAGACTGAAAAATCTTAAGATAGGTCTTTTCTTCTTCTTCAGACAAAACAGGGAAAAGCACTTCTCTATCCGGCGGAATTCCGACTTTATCGATATTTGAATCGCTCGGCGTGTAGTAGCGTGCCGTTGTAAGCTTAATTCCGTCGTTGTTTAAGTTGAGCGGAATTACCTGCTGAACAGAGCCTTTACCGTAGGTGTTTTCACCCACAAGGTAAGCGAGATGGTCATCTTTCAATGCACCTGACAAAATCTCTGAAGCACTTGCAGAACCTTTGTTTATCAGCACAACAATAGGCATGTTTCTCGGCGCGGTTGTCGTCGCCTTTTTTGCCGTAAACGCCATGTTCTCAGACTGAAGCCTGCTCTTTGTTGAAACAATTGTGCCTGAATCAATGAACTTGTCTGCGACAGACACAACACTTGTAATAAGGCCGCCCGGATTGTTGCGCAAGTCAATAATCAGAGATTTGTAGCCTGATTTTGCGAAAGAATCCAAAGCTTCCTGCACACGCTCGGGCGTCTGCGGCGTAAATTCGATTATTCTAAGATAGCCGATGTCGTTGCCGATCATCTCGTATTTTACGGTAGGAACTTCGATGATTGCACGGATTAACGTTGCGTCATATTCCATGTTCTTGCCGCGCTTCATGTGAACTTTCACAGGTTTGCCGACTTCGCCGCGCAGACGCGCAAGCACTTCGTCCATCGTTATGTCGGCGGTGTTCGTGCCGTCAATGGCAAGAATCAGGTCTCCGGCCTGAATGCCGGCTTTCCAGCCCGGCGTATTCTCGATTGGAGAAACAACCTCAACATAGGCCGGCTTTTCAGGTGTAGAAACAGATGCTTTTGAAATTGAAAGACCGACGCCGCCAAAGTTGCCGACAGTCGTGTCGTTCATGCTGCGCATCTGTGATGAATCAAGATAAACGGTGTAAGGGTCGCCGAGCGCGTCCATTATGCCCTTCATTGCGCCTTCGTATAAAACAGTCGGGTCAACTTCATCAACATAATTCTGCTCAACAAACGAAAATACGCTCCGCATCATTTCGGTGTATTGCCGCGTCTTCAATGCTTTTTCTGCTTGAGAAACCTGCTTTGAATTGCCGGTTTTCGTGTCTTCAGCTTTTGACGATTCCTGCTGTGCGTTGGCACAAGCACTAGATGAAAGGACTAACAAAAAAGCGACAACAGCAAATACTGTTGAAGCCCGTGAACGGCAAGAGCTGCCGGAAAGTTTTTCTAAAAAATTCATAATCTTTATTTTATGGCATCAGAATGTTTTGTCAACTGCCTGCTAATACTTTGCACCGGTATGAACGCCGCATAAAAGGCAGAAAATATGCTGCCGGCCGCCGTTTTCCGGCCGCAGGCGGAGCATTCCTGCTTTATAAGGGAAAAAACCGATTTACGCAAAGTGTAAAATTGTATAATATAGGTAAATTAAATCGTTTAACTGGATTCATTCGCGCTATTTTGCGGCAAGCTTCCGGCTGAACTGAAACAGGAAATTTTTGTTCTACAAAAAATCATAAAGCATAGGAGACTAACAAATGAACACAAAAGGTCTTGAAGCCACAGCACTTTCTGTGCGCAGCCTTTCAATGGACGCAATTCAAAAAGCAAATTCAGGACACCCGGGCCTGCCGCTTGGCTGTGCAGAGCTTGCAGCAGTGCTTTACGGCGAAATTATGAAGCACAACCCGAAAAACTCAAAATGGGCAGACCGCGACCGTTTCGTACTTTCTGCAGGTCACGGCTCAATGCTTTTGTACTCTATCCTTCACTTAAGCGGATATAACGTAACACTCGATGACGTAAAGACTTTCCGTCAGATTGGTTCTCACTGCGCCGGCCACCCGGAATTCGGCATTACAGACGGCGTTGAAGCTACAGGCGGCCCGCTCGGCCAGGGCTTTGCAATGGCTGTAGGTATGGCAATTGCTGAAACAATGCTCGCCGCAAAGTTCAACACAAACGATTATAAGATTGTTGACCACTACACATACACTCTCGTTGGCGAAGGCTGCCTTATGGAAGGTGTTTCTTCTGAAGCTTCAAGCCTTGCAGGCAAGCTCAAGCTCGGCAAGCTCATCGCTTTCTATGACCAGAACAAAATCAGTATTGACGGTTCAACTGACATTGCATTTGACGAAGACGTTGAGAAGCGCTATCAGGCTTACGGCTGGCAGGTTCTCAAAGGCTCAATGTACAACATGAAAGACATCATCTCTCTTGTTGAAAAAGCAAAGAAAGATGACCGCCCGACATTGATTATGCTCAAGTCTACAATCGGACAGGGCGCACCGACAGTTGCAGGCACAGCTAAGGCACACGGCGCACCGCTCGGTGCAGAAGGCATTGCTGCCGCAAAAGCAAACCTCGGAATTCCGGCTAACGAAGAATTCTACATTGCAAAAGAAGCAAAAGACTATTTTGCAGAAAAAGCACCTGTATTTGCAAAGGCAAACGACGACTGGAACAAGCTTTTTGCTGAATGGGCAAAGAAATACCCTGAAAAGAAAGCTGAATGGGATGCATACTTCTCAGACAAGCCGCAATCAAACGAAGCCTTGCCGCAGTATGCTGTAGGCGAATCTCTTGCAACAAGAAACGCTTCTGGTGCAGCTCTCAACGTAATGGCCCAGCGCTACAAGAACCTCGTCGGCGGTTCTGCTGACTTGCAGGGCCCGAACGTAACAGCTCTTAAAGGCGAAAGCTCTTATTCACCGGAAAACCGCGCAGGACGTTACCTGCACTTCGGTATCCGCGAATTTGCTATGGCAGCTATTTCTAACGGTATTCAGCTTCACGGCGGTTTCCGCACATTCTGTGCAACATTTATGGTTTTCTCTGATTACCTCCGCCCGGCTCTCCGCCTTTCAGCTTTGATGAAGCAGCCTGTCGTTTTTGTTCTTACACACGATTCAATCTACGTAGGCGAAGACGGCCCGACACACCAGCCGATTGAAACACTTGCAGCATTGCGCGCAATTCCGAACGTAAAAGTTCTCCGCCCGGGCGATGCAGAAGAAACAGCCGTTGCATGGGAAATTGCAATGGAAACAACAGACGCACCATCTTGCCTTGCTTTGACAAGACAAGGTCTTGCAGTCTACGAAAAAGACGATCCTGACTGGCGCAACACAGCACGTTGCGGCGCTTATATCGTAAAGAAAGGCTCAGACAACCCGGACGTAACAGTTGTTGCATCTGGTTCAGAAGTCAACCTTGCACTTGCCGCAGCCAAGCTTGTTTCTAACAAGACTGTCCGCGTTGTTTCAGTCATTGACCGCGAAGCTTTCATCCGCCAGCCGAAAGAGATTCAGGCTGCTATTGTTGCACCAAAATCTCGCGTAGTTGCTGCCGAAGCAGGCATTTCTATGGGTTGGGAATATTTCGCAAAACCGGAAGACATTTTCGCTATCAACCGTTTCGGCGAGTCTGGCCCTGCCGCAAAAGTTGCAGAGCATCTCGGCTTTACAGCTGAAAACCTTGCAAAAATCATTGCAAAATAACTTGTCATTGCCGCACTAGATGCGGCAAGCTTATAGATTTTCAGCTAAAAAAAGGCTGCTCTTACAGGGCAGCCTTTTTTGTTGAGTTTTTCCACATATTCCGCAAAACCCATGCTATAATACAACAAGCGAAAAAGATGTCCGGGGCATCTGCCTGTCGGCAGACAGGAGCCCGAACATGACAACCTGTCATTGTCGGGCGGTTCCTGAGCATGTCGAAGGATGACCCGACAATCTATAAAACTTGGAGGTAATTATGAAATTACTACAGCCAGTAACAGGGGGGGGGTAAAGCTAAATCCTTCTCTATTAAGAAATTAGTATTTCTTTTGGTTTTGATTTGCTGCTCTTTTGCAGTTTTTGCTCAAGAGAGCCTGCCTTTTACAAAAGGCATTGACATGCTTACCTTTTTTGAGTCATGGCAAGCGGGAAACCTTCCGGATCTTAACAAATACGACGAAACAGATTTTGCCATGCTTAAAAGTATGGGCGTGGAGGTAATACGCCTTCCCATTCATTTTGCAAATTTAATGGAACCTGCCTATACCGGTAAAGTTTATGACATAGTTTTTGAAAAACTTGACCAGGTCTGCGACTGGGCGGAAAAAAATCAGATTTATCTTGTTATAGACGACCATTCTTTTAATTCACTAGACGAAGACCGTAATCCGCCTTCGCTAAAGCTGTATAAAGAACATCTAGAAGCTGTATGGCCACAGATAGCGCAACGCTATAAAGACAGAAGCGAATACATCATTTATGAAATTGTGAATGAGCCAAAAAAGAGTCAGGAATTTCTTAGCAAATGGGTTAAAATTCAGCAGGAAATAATTGACGTTATTAGAACTTACGATACAAAACATGCAATTGTCGTAACTTGCGCAAATTATTCAGTCATTGATACTTTTGTAAAAATGAAGCCTTATAAAGATCCCAATCTAATTTATACATTCCATTTTTATGAACCGTCTATATTCTGTGTTCAAGGTTGTACTTGGGGTGTTGATGTCAAAAATGTTCCTTTTCCTTATGACAAATCCCGACTTTCCGAAATACAATACAGCAAAGAGAATACATGGGCAGAATGGATGTGTAGTTCAGAAGGAGATTACCAGCGGCAAGGAAATGCCAAATGGGTAAATCAGAGAATCAAGCAGGCTGCTGACTGGGGCAAAAAGAACAAGGTCAGAGTTTGGGCAGGTGAAATGGGGGCCGCATACTGGATTAACAAAACTGACCGTCTTGCCTGGATTAATGCGGCTGTAGCTGCATTCAAAGCCAACAACATTCCTTATTGTTCATGGGGAATTGACGGCGATACAGGCTTTTTAAAAACAGGAAGCGGATCATTTCCTGATGACATAGATAAAGACGCACTGGAAGCATACGGTTTTAAAATGCCGGATGAAAGCCTTATTGCAAAGAAAAAAGCCTCTTATAATGACTTTCCACAAAAGCCGTATATTGTTTATGATGGATTGGCTGGAAAAGGAACCAGCGTATGGTATCGTTGGTATACAAAATCAGTAAAAGATGATGATGTTCACCAATATTGTGAAAAGACAGAAAGTCTGAAGGACTCTTCATTTAGGCTTTATCTTCCAAAGCCAATTATTTCTAAAGTGATAGATAACCGCGACAACCTTGTACTAAGCTTTTCTGTAAAATTTACCGACGCAAAGCAGAACTTTAGAGTTAATCTTACAGATTCAGACGGCGGAGAGGAACTGCCTCCATGGAGAAATACTGTTTATATAAAAGCTTCTGATTACAAGGTCGGAGAATGGGTAACTATTGAAATTCCTGTATCTCAATTCAAAGAAATCGATAATGCATGGTCAGATAAAGCGCAGAAAAGTTTCAAGCCGCAAGGTAAATTTGATTGGTCGCGCTTTGACTGCGTCTATTTTGATTTCTGGCATGAGAAGGACATGAAAGGCGACATCTACATCGATGATGTAATGTTCAAGCTGAAGTAGACCGTTTGTCACGCGACAATGATACAGGCCGTCCGCAAACGCGGGCGGCTTTTTTATTGGAGCTTAGGCAGAGCGCGCACCGGCTGAAAGCTGTTTACGCGGGGGTTTGTGCGCTCTTTTTGCGCTTGTCTATGATTCCACACAAAACTGCGCTCAAAATGCCGGCTGCCATCATAATCAGGCATAAAATCTGCCCGGTAGACAGATTGAAAAGCGAAACGTTGAAGTAAATCGGCGCGTCTTGTACGGCGGCAATTCTGTAGCCTAAATCTGCATCTGGCTCGCGGAAATATTCGATTACGAAACGGGTTGCGCCATAAAGAAAGGTGTAAGCGCAGCCCATAAAGCCGTCAAAAGGCTTTTTCTTTCTTAAAAGCCAGAGCACAGCCCATAAGGCAACGCCCTCAAAAAGCGCTTCGTAAAGCTGGCTCGGGTGGCGCGGCAATATTACGGTTGATGCACCGTCAGGCACAGCAAGACCTGTCTTTGCTACAATTGCCTGAACCCAGTCTAAAGACAGCGAATACTTGTCTGCATCTGGGAAAACCATGCCCCACGGCACAGTCGTAATTCTTCCGTATAATTCAGCATTAAAGAAATTGCCGAGCCGCCCGAACGTAAAGCCGAGCGGAATTGATACGGCCATCACGTCAATCCATTTGCCGACCGGCTTTTTCTTCCACGTGCACCAGAAAAGCATACCCAAAAGACCGCCGATAACGCCGCCGTGATAAGACATTCCGGCAAAGCCTGTAAACGCGCCGCTTTCGTCGAAAGGCCAGAAAATGCGCCACGGCTTGTGCCAGTAATAGCCGCTCTTGTCATAGACGAGCGTATAAAAAATGCGCGCGCCCAAAATCAGGCAGAGAATTCCGCAAAAGAAAAAGCTCAAAACGTCGTCTTCGGTGCATTTGTAATCAGCTGTATCAAGTGCGCCCTGCTTTACCTGCCGCATGAACACAAAATAAGCTGTGCCGAATGCGAAAATGTACATAAGCCCGTACCAGCGCAACAAACCGAGCACAGGAACGCCTGGAAAAATTTCGGGGTGAATCCATGAAGGATAGTTAATCGCAAGCTGTATCATGTTTCTTATACCGAAAAGCCTTGAGAATGTGCTTTAAGAATCTTATGCTTCAGCAAGGCGTTTTCTTTCTTAAGCTGAGTAATCTCATATTGCTGCGCTTTTATGACATCAGCCACGTCTTCAATTGTAAGCGTGCCCGTACCGACCAAATCTTCGATGTAGGTCATCTTCGCTTCAAAGTCTTGCGCCGCGTCTTCTTCGGCGTTAGAAAAGCTGTCGCTGCTTGCGGCAAGATATTGGTCAAAAGAAAGCGTCTCTGAATTGCGCACCTTGTCTGCAATGCGGTAAATCGCCTGCGCAAGCACAGACTGCGGCTTGTAAACGATAATCGGAAGCCTTGAAGCAAGCGCAATATCCTGCAGAACATCGCGGTAGATTACGCCGAGATGCTCAAGTTCAACGCCGAGATATTCTTTGCATGAGCGTCTGATTTTAAGGGCTTTTTCTGCATCTTTTGGCGACTCAAGCATATTAAGTATAAGGCGCGGTCTGAACTGTCTCATTCTGCGGCGGAACAATTCAGCATTTTCCGGGTCAACTTCTGCAATTGCGTCTATCAGCTTGGGAATGTAGAGCCGCTGCATTGAAGCGGCATCGTTCTTAAGCTTTTCAAGATATGCGTATGCCTTAGAATTTTTCTTGAACGAATTGTACATCAGTCTGAAGACCGCATTCTTCAAGAAAAGATAGCCGTCAAGAATTGCCGTTACGGTTGGCGCTGTAACAAGAATGCCCTGCGGCGAAAGCAGGAAAAAGTCAAGAATGCTTAAATGCGTGCCCGCACCGAGGTCGATAAGCAAAAAGTCGCAGTTTGAGGCCTGAAGCTTTTTGATAAGCATGTTTTTCTGAGCGGCCTTTATAGAAGACATTCCCGGAATTTCTGAATCGCCCGGAATGAACATTAAATTTGCATAATCAGTCGGAACTATGATTTCCTCAAATTCTGAATTGCCTGTAAGGAATGTGCCGAGGCCTGCTTTCGGCGACTGGTTTCCGAGCACAAGATGAAGGTTAGACGCGCCGAGGTCAAGGTCAACTAAAACTACGCGCTTGCCCGACTGCGCCAGTGCAATAGCCAAATTTGCTGAAACAAGGCTCTTGCCGACGCCGCCTTTTCCGCTTGCTATAGGTATAATCTGCATAAATTCCACACCCAAAGAACGGCACTTTTCTGATGCCGTTTCAAAATATTCTGGTCAAAAAACCACAGGCATAAACTGCCGTTAGATAAACTACCGATTTTATCGGCAAAAAAACATGTGACTTTTAGAAATTGAATAAAACGCTTTATTTTGCAGCAGGCATTGCCTGCTTTATGGCGTCCAGCAAGGCATCTTCGGTCGGCTTCTGTTCAAGCAAGTGGCGGAATTCCGGCTTCTGGAACAGGAACGCAAGCTGAGACAAAATCTTAAGATGAGTCTTTGTGTTGCTCGTCAAAAGAATGAAGAAAACGTATACAGGGCGCATATCTGGCGGATTCATCATTACAGGTTTGTCAAGGAAACAGATAACAAGACGCTGGTCTTCGGCATCTGCCAGAAGCGGATAGCGCGGATGCGGAATCGCGATTCCGTTGCCTACGGCGGTGCTCATAAGTTCCTCGCGCTGGCACAGCTCTTCGTACACTTTTTCCTTGCTTATTGTGTTCGGTAAAGTAAGTTTTTCAAGGATGTTCTTAAAGACAATTTCAGGACGTTCGCCTTTAACATTAAAAAAGACACCGCCATTTTTTATGAGAGTTTCAATAGACATAATTTCTGTAGATTCACTCATGTTTTCCGTCTTCCTTCCTAATTATAGTAAATTTTTCCTTTTCCTGTATATTTATAGATTGTTCGAGTTCTTTCGACAAATCCTCAAAGCTGAATTCCATTCCTTCAAGGGAAAGGTATAAGCTTGTAATATCTTTTGAAGAAATAGAGGCATTCGGCATGATTGACTCTAACATTCTGCCCAAATGCGTAAATAGTTGAGACAAAACGACTAAAGGCTGCTGCGGCATTGCTTCAGGCGAAACATCGTTCTGCCCCATTGAATAAACAAAGTTTATCATTCTGGCATAAAACTTAAGAATCTTTGCCCGAAGCTGACCTTTTTCATAGTCAGCAAACCAACGGTAGTCGCGCTGTAGTATAGCACGTCTCTTTTCTAAGTGCAAGAAACAAAAAATCATGTCTTTTGACGAAATTCCGCCCATTCCTTCTGGCAGAAGCCGCGATATAATCTGCTCAGAATTTTTCTCTTTTTTATAAAGCGAATCGTAAATGAAAGAATCCAAAAAGGTTTCGGTAAGCGGTACGCCGATTGATAAAAACAGCCTGCTCACACTGTCGAATTCTTCGGTTTCATCAAAATCCTGGTCACTTTCATTATGGAGATTCATAACTGAGATTGTCTCGCCGGTACGCCACAACCTTGTTTCTACACCGAATTCCGCAGCTTCAATCACTTCTGACTTCTTGATATATTCTTCAACAGAGCCGGGATAACGTACAAACAGATCTTTGCCGGAAAGAACATAGGCAAAAGCAATCTGTTCATCTATTGAACTGCATACACCGAACACGTTGAACGACTGCAGCAAATTTTTTTCGAAATTTTCAAACCATTTATTGCGGCTTTCTTCTGCCTCATTAACTTCAAACGGCGTTTCTCTGGTGTCTTTCTGAACTACAATGGAAAAAGTGCCTGTTCTCCAGTTTTCAAGTCTAATTTTGAGCCTGTCACCGCTTTTAAAGTCGTTTTTCTCATAAATTGCCGTCATATCCAGAACAGTGGACTTCATCTTTCCGGGCAATTCGTAGTCACAGCCTGTAATGTCAAAATCTTTGTTCGCAGGGTCTAAAGCCAGATATTGCGGAACAAATTCCTCGCCATGAAGGTAATAATACTCAAACAGATCATTCGTCTGCATTTCCACAATCTTATAAGGAACACTTCTTTTATTGTAGAAAAACTTGTAATCGCATGGAAGAATATCCGGGTTGCCGAAAGGAATGCACCTGTGACCGATAACAAGGATTTTATTCGTTATTTCGTATCTGGTCGGAAGAATTGAAAAAGTTTTTCCAGTGAACATTCCTATTCTAGAAGCAAATGCATTGTGACCGACAGATAATATGGCAGGATTAGTTTCAAACCACTCTAAAGCGTAATTAATATCACATTCTTTTTTGATGCCTAAATAATCAGCTATCTGAAAAAAATCAAAGGGGAATTCTATATTTTCAACAAAGGTATTCAACAATACCTCTAAACCCTGTTTCATACATTTCAATAATACCCGAACAGACAAAAAAAAGAAACTCTTTTCTAAGGGGAAGGGGAAACCCCTTCTTCCGAGACGGCGTTTTGCATAAGCTTGTATTACAGAAAAGGCATTATCTAGCAAAACGGCCAAGTTTGCGATTCCGCAAACTTGTAACGGGTGCACAATGCCCCATGCACACAGTCTGCCGGTTTTTGTGGATTAATCTGGTCACTGAGCGGGGTCGAAGTGACCAATTAGGGCAATGTATGCTGTGTCCGGTTGCTTCGACTATGCTCAGCACCCGTGCTTTGCAGCAGTTTTATGGAAGCATAAGACAGTTATTTTTGTAACAAATCTCCAATGTGTCCAAAAATTCGTTGATTTATAACTTCTCATATTGTATTATATAAAATCTAAGGAGATTTATCGATGAAAAAGATTCTTATCACTTTAGCTGCACTTTTTGTTTGTGCTGCAACTATTTCTGCAGAAAACATCAAATTCAAGGTTGCCGGACCTGAAGGCAGCTATAATCAGGTTCGTATTATGAATGAATCTGATTATGATGAATTGCACGGCAAAATATATAAGCTTACAGAACAAGACGGATCATTTGTTGTAAAACAAACATTGGGCGTTTTTCATATAAAATACCAGCATGACACCGATTCTGTTTCTGCAAAAGTTTTGCGCGGCGAATGGCTTGGCGTTTCATTTTCTGACAGCGACAAAATAATTCCGTTCCGCATTGATTACTTTGACATACCGTTTTTTGATGCCATTCAGATCTACTTATTGGGCGAAGAAGAGCAGGCTGTAGAATTGAAAAAAGCCGAAGAATCTTATGATTTTGACCAAAGCGAAGTTGGCCAGGAATTCTAAGTTTCGTATTAGTTCTATCAAAATTTTAAGTTTATCCGGCGAAACTTTGTGGCGAACCTAAACTGAGGTTCGCCTTTTTTTTGCGGGTCAATCTATTACTGTAGAATCATCCCAAGCGACATTACAAACCAATCCCCACGAATTGATTCGTGAAACGGAACCAATTCATGCGTTATGTGGGTTAATCTATTACCGTAGAATCATTCCAAGCGACATTACAAACCAATCCCCAAGAATTGGTTTGTGAAACGAAATCAATTCTTGGCGTTTTGCGGGTCAATCTATTACTGTAGAATCATCCCAAGCAACATTACAAACCAATCCCCAAGAATTGATTTGCCAACAAATCAATTCTTGGTATTTTGCGGGTTTTTCGAAAATTGTAGATTAATCCAAACGCAAAATAACTTGACCGACACAGTTTTACTTTATAAAATCACTTTATGGAAAAGCAAGAAAAAAAGATACCTCTCAGGAAAGATATTCCTGCATCTGATAAATGGGATTTGACGACATTATTCAAGACCGACGGCGACTGGGAAAAAGCTCTCAAGCAGATTTCAGCCGACGCGGCGGCACTTGAAGCATATAAAGGCAAGCTTGGCGAAAGCGCAGAAACGCTCCGCGACGCGCTCAAGGTTTACGAAAGACTTCAGCAGAACGATGAGCTTGTCGGAAGCTACGCATTTCTGCTTACAGCCGGTGATGCCGGTGACAGCGTGAATCAGGAAAAGATGGGCCGCTACATGATGGCAGCAACTGAAGCTGGTGCAAGAACAAGCTGGTTTGACCCGGAACTTCAGTCAATTCCGCAAGACACAATCGAAAAATGGATTGAGCGCGAAGACTTCAAGAATTTCAAGATTTATCTGCAAAAAGAGCTGCGCAACAAGCCTTATATTTTAAGCGAAAAAGAAGAGCGGCTCATGGTTTTGCACACAGAAGCAGACGACACCGCGCATAAAGCTTTTTCTATGCTTACAAACGTTGATCTTGATTACGGCAGCATCAACGGCGAGCCGCTCACGCAGACAACTTGGTCAACATTCATGGAAAGTTCAGACCGCAGCATCAGAAAAGACGCATACACACAGTTCTATAACACTTTTGACAAGCACAAGAACACGCTTGCCGCATTATATGCCGGAAGCGTCAATGTTGACGTGTGCAGGGCAAAATCACGCGGCTTCAAAAGCTCTATCGAAATGGCGCTTTTCCCAGATAAAGTTCCGCTTTCGGTTTACGAAAACCTTGTTTCGACTGTGCGCGCAAACTTTAAGCCACTGCACCGCTATTATGAAATTCGCCGCAAAGTGCTCAAGCTTGATTCACCTGAAAGCTTGCGTCACTACGATGTTTATGTGCCGCTCGTGCCGGACGTAAAGAAGGTTACGCCTTTCGATGATGCTGTAGAAATCTTGCGCGATGCTTTGTCGCCGCTCGGAACGGAATACACCGATACGCTCTGCACAGGCTTGAAAAGCGGCTGGGTTGACCGCTACGAAAATCAGGGCAAGCGTTCAGGCGCATTTTCTGCCGGTGCGTACACAGGCTACCCATACATTTTGACTAACTATAAAGAAGACGTGCTCCGTGACGTGTTTACGCTCGCGCATGAAGGCGGGCACTCAATGCATTCACTTTATTCTGCAAAGTCAAACCCGTTCCTTCAGTATAACTACACGATTTTTGAAGCCGAAGTCGCATCGACATTTAATGAAGAACTTCTTTTCAGATATTACTTAAAAAACGAAAAAGAGCCGAAAATAAAAGCATATCTTATTTCGACACGCGCGGCAGACATTCTTGCAACGCTCTACAGACAGACAATGTTTGCAGAATTCGAGAAAAAGACGCACGAGCTTGTTGAAGGCGGCACACCTCTTTCTGTTGACGTGCTCAGAAGCGAATACCGCAAGCTGCTTGTTGATTACTTCGGACCGGAGATGGTGTTTGAAGAAACAAGCGACCTTGAAGGGCTTCGCATTCCGCATTTTTATAATGCATTCTATGTTTATAAATATGCAACCGGAATTTCTGCTGCGCTCGCGCTGGCAGAAAAAGTTGTCAACGGAGGAAAGACCGAAAAGGAGAATTACTTCAAATTCCTTTGTTCGGGTGGCTCGCGCTACCCGATAGAATCTCTGAAGATTGCAGGTGTTGATATGGCAAGTCAGACGCCTGTTCAGTCTGCAATAGATGTATTTGCCCGTCTTGTAGACGAGCTTGAAGCGCTAGTTTAACGCTTTGCAGGAAACTGCAACATTCCTAAAGCAATAATAAATTCTTGTTATTATTGCTTTTCTGAAAGAATATAGTATACTTAGATTATGTCAGATTCAGAAGTTTTTTTGAAACATCCTAAAACTGATGCGCATAACCATCTGAACTTGGGAATGCGCTATGCTTCTTATGCACCGTGGGCTCATTTTTATATTCCGAATTTTCCGCGGGTTATGAATGGTCTTGATGAAATGCACGAAGTCATTTCTACTTTTACGCGCCCGCGCTGCTCTACAGCCGAAGACGTAAGGGATTTAATCTGCCTTTCAGTTGAAGATGCAATCGCTGATTCAGTTACAGTGCTTGAAGGCAGCATAGACTTGCAGTTTGTCGGTCACTATCACGAAGA
>JAEEGH010008886.1_pt1 | contig 23612 bp, 19 predicted proteins | sample 9134181 | NCBI WGS metagenome assembly JAEEGH01 (sample SAMN16246544, study PRJNA631951) | gut metagenome | biome: gut microbiome; feature: rumen; material: DP-attached | host: Bos | place: Iran: Karaj | collected 2018-10
TTGCTCCGCTGCTTGACGGCCAAGCCGTCAAGATCCAGACGGAGCAGGGCACCTTCACGGCGACGGCCACCGATGACAGCCTCACAGTCACCTACGAGGCAGAACCCGAGCCAGTCCACTTCTCCGACACGTTGCACTATTCGCAAGTCGTTATCGAGGAATCGCCTCCAGCGAAAAAGAAGCCGCCTGCCTTCATGTGGTTTCTGCTCGGTATGGTGGTGGTGTTGCTGGCTGTCATCATTACCGCTATAGTAATTGTGATCAAAATGGTGAAGACTTCCTGAATGAATCGGGGAGTCTTCTCCTTTTTTATGTCACTTCGTCCGGCTTGGTAGATGGTTTTAATTAATCCTCAGTCGGCCAAAGGTTGCGGGGTAGGGCTTCACATCTTTTAGGAAGCTTATTGGCCGCAACCTTTGTCCGCCTTCGGCTAATTGTGGGTTTGCGTTTTCCCGCTCTCGTTTCTCTCCATCGGTCTAAATCCGCAATCCCTCTCCAGCAGTTTAATCGATTCGGAGGGCTGCCTGGCTGTCAAAGGCTGCGGGGTCGGCTTTCTCCCTTTTGGGGCAGCTTTTTGGCCGCAGCCTTTGCCATCCAGTCAGGCTCCAGCTGGGAACACCTTTTAGGGCTTGTGGCGCGATTTTCGGCACCAGGCGTGTCTTCGCCTTGCCCTTGCCTCAAAAAATCTATACTGCCCGCCTGTGGTGTTCTAGAAAATCCCTATCTTTGCGCCCGACTCCGTAGCCATAAAATGGAGTTAAATGTTGCCTGGAAGCCGGAAGCTATTTCGGCTTCCTTTTTTGTGAAATGAAAAACGGGTCGATTGCCCTGGCAACCGCCCCGTTTCGTTCTTAAAGAGACTTGATCATCTTCTTCTTGGTCTCATCGCTCACCTTGCGGTATCGCGATATGGCCTTGCTGCCTTCTGCGTGTCCGCTCATCGAAGCGATATCCGAATCTCGGAAACCTGCCTCATACAGGTTGCCGCAGAAGTTCCGGCGCCCCATGTGGCTGCTGGCCACCTCCGAAAGCTTCACCTGCTTCTCCAGCCTGGTCACGGGGTCCAGTATGGTAACGACGCGGTCTAACTTCGGCAACAACTTGAAAATCTCCTTGATGGCATCGTTATATTTCTGGTCTGAAATGAAGGGCAGGATTCTATCATCATCGCGGTCCTCATATCGTTTCAAGATTTCAATGGCGGTAGGGTGGAGGGGAACCGTGACGATTTTCCCGCTCTTGTTCTTTGTCTTGCCTGCTACATACTGCAGCATTTCTCCATCCACGATATTTGAACGCTTCAACCTCTTCAGGTCACCGACACGGCATCCCACGAGCGACTGAAACACGAAGATGTCCCTTTGCACGGCAAGTTCTGGTCGCTTGCTCAAATCTGCCTTATACAGCTTCTCCCTGTCCTTGTTGGTGAAGAAATAAGGAGTGCCATAAACGGACTGGTCAAGATTGAAGTTCTGGAAGATGTCCTCAAGGTTTAGCTTCTTGACGTTCAGAAGCCAATGCCAAAAGGCAATCAAGTACTTGATTTCGACTACTACATAATTCAAGCTCCGCTTGTTCACTCCGCGCTTCTTTACGTACTCGTAGCCATCATAAAGAAAGTCGTACTTCTTTTTCGGCAGATACTGAAGCTTCATTTCTCCATTCGCGTCAGGTTCAAGCCTGTTCTCCCACAAATCACACTCGTTGAGGATGAAATGCCTGTAATCGTAAATCAAGGAAGTCGTGACCTCATTCAGCTTGTAACGCTTGCATTGGTACCGCTCCATCCTTTCCCAAAGTCCATGAGCAGTGTAATATGATCTGTGACGGCAGTCGCCTATCACGCCAATCTTATACTGCTCTTCAATGTAGTAGCTGAAGACATCGAGGAAGTAGCGATTTTCCAACTTGGTGCGCTCGTTCTTGTGAATGGCCTTCACTTCGCTCAGGCGCTTCTTGCTGTCAATCGTCCATCGTGTGGCTTTGATTTCTTGCCCGTTCACGTAGATGGGTTCTGATGTGCTGCCCCATTCGATGTCGTTCATCCATTGGGTCAAGGTGTCCGGCTTTAATTCGCTTTCCTTCGTCTCGTCCCAGCAGCGCAGTAGGAAAGAGGTCAGCAGAATCAGCCGGTCCCTGATTTCCTCCAATTTGTCGCCGTACTTGTTGTTTTTCTTGCTCTTGGGCATTCCTTTTTCAGCGTCCCAGTTACCAGCGTAGAGGTGGATTCCTGTGGCCGCTCTTTTCACGAAATTCCGGTTGCCGCTGAAGCGCAGCTGGATTTCGCTCCATTCATCGTCATTCTTGACGTACCTCGAAAGGTAATACTTGACTGTAGCCATACAATAAATGTTTAAGTAATACGTTAATTAAATGTTGCCTGCCTTTAGAAAGGGGTCAACGTTACCCCTCGAAAAAAGGCAATGCAAAGATACAAAATCCGTGTCAACCACGTGTCAACCGACCCCCAAAAAATTGCACACTCATAGAAATTTGTTATCAGTCTAAATAACGCACTAAACACATAAATAGCAGAAAATCAACAAACTATAAAAACAAAAAAACGATGAAACTTTCCAACGAAAATCAAATGACGTTAAATATAGTACCCCTGTTCGGGGCACCCTAAAGACAAAAACCTAATTGATTATCAGTCAGTTAGGTTTTTTTTCTTCTTTTGGGTAAAACTTCCCTCTTTTTTCCCTCTATTTACGATTGCAGTCGAAAAAAGCGCCCTGCATGGCGGTATTACCGCCCTGTTTGGTTAAAATCTCCCGATTGATGATACACGGATTTTGCTATTTCAAATAATGGCTCTGCAATACGTTGAAGACGTATCTCTGGCCATACTATCTTTTCTGCTTTAGCAGCAGTCTCAATAATTAAAGGATCCTCTATTATTTTGTGGAAGCTAAATACGACACCATACACTTCAATGTAGATACATTTTTCATCCATGTCATAATAACACCTAATATTGTCATATCGATATTTGGAGATAATAATCTTAGCAATCAATAAAGCCTTCCTTTTAATGAATCCATATTTCAGTTCGTTTTTGTATTCTTTTTGTTTGATTGCTGCATTCAACAAGTTAATTGCTGACACTAGTGTCCACTAAAAATTTGGACGATTAAAAATTGAATGTTTAACTTTAAAATAATAACAGTTCACTATTATCGATTTGTTCTTTGACATCGTGGTAATCAGTTTTATCGAAGAGATCCCTAAGCGGAGTCTTGTCGGTTAGCGAGATGCTCAGTATCTGAAGGACCTCGTAGGTCGAGCGTTCGAGTCGCATGTCGTGTTGGACCACGGCCACAAGGCAGAAAGTGATGATGGCGACATATATCTGCGTCTTCACGGCGTTCTCCGAAGTACCCCAGAACTTCTTGATTTTGAGGTGCTGTTTCAACCACTTGAAGAACAGCTCTATCTGCCAGCGGTTCTTGTAGAGTTCCGCAACCAGCAAGGCTTTAAGGCCTATGGCGTTGGTCAGGAACATGAACTCACGTCCCTGCTCCTCGTCCCAGTACCTGATGAGCCTCATCCGTTCCGGATAGTTTTTCGACGGGTAGTACCCCGTCAGCTCTATCTCGGCATCCGAGAGGACGTTCTTCGGAAGTCGCCGTTTCCACTTGACAATCTTGTACTTGAGGTTGCCCTTGGAGCGGATGACGAAGAACGACTTGAGCACATTGATGCGGTACAGTCGCTTGAAGTCGTTGTAGCCTCGGTCGAAAATGTAGAACGAGCCCGGCTCGTAGGGTATCACGTCCATCGCCTTCACGTCATGAACCGCCGCCGGTGTGATGTGGACGAAGGTCGGAACTTGGGTCTCGACATCGTACATCGTGTGAACTTTGACACCGCCTTTCGTGGTCTGGAACTTCGCCCATTCGAACACGCTCAGGCACAGGTCGATGGTGGTCGAGTCGAACGCATAGACGCTGCCCTCAAGCTTGAAGATGTCCGTACACCTCTTTTTTCTTGCTTCGTCTATCATGTGGTAGGCGAAGTCCTCGAAGATGCGGCAGTCCCTATTCTCGTTGGCCTTGGCCAGGTTGCTCCTCGTGATATGTTTCCCCATTCCAAGGAAGTAGCACTTGCCCCGATGGGCTTCCAGCGCGACTATCAAGTCCCGTAGACTTTCACGGTTGGACAACTGACCAAACATCAAGACAAGAAGTTGGTTCCAGCATGTGAAGTGTTTGACGTACTTGTCGCCATGATACTTGCGAACGTAGTCGTTGAACAGACTTCTGTCAAGGAGCGAGGTGAGTTGGGAGAAAACGTACTTGTCTTTGTTCATCTGCCGAAGGTTTTCGGCAAAGATAAATTCAAATCCGTTTCACTTCAATATCTCTGGAATTAACTGATTTTACTACTATTTCAAAGAACTATATCGATTTTTTAGTGGACAGCAATGAATTCCAGTATCTTTGCAACCATCAGCAAACAACCCGATGACCGACGACGACGACTGGATCACCGAAGGCATGGACGACTTCCTGGGAACGTATGAAATCTTTTGGGGCACCATCCAATTACCTAAAGAAAAACCGTATCTTTGCAAGGTAACAACCAAGTGGTAGCCATAGGACTGCCTCGGGATTGCACCGTAGTAAACAGGTGTTTTACTCCATTGTTATTCGATTGTTGTTCGATTGTTGTTCGATTATTGAACGAATAACAATCGAATAAAAGACCTAAAAGAATGGAGTAAAACTGGGTGCAACTACGAGGATACTCCGAAGCTGCTACCGGGATAAAACGAATCAACTATGGGAAAACGACATGCCAAAGGAATGAATGTGATTGGGCGAATGCCTCAATCGGGAGTGACTATTTATGAAAAACGATGTCCGCCTTGGTGCGGAGCTGTGGCTCTACACTGCCGAGCAACGCGTGGAGTATGACGTACCGAGAGTGAACTTCAATGCGAGGAAAGTGAAGAAAAGCGAGCTGGTTGCAACGGACGGAGGCCTGGCGTTGGTGGGAGAGGAGTTTGCCGACCACAACAAAGGCTGGGCCCTGGTGCTGGTCGACGGTGACCGTTGCTCGACTCAAGGCATCGTCACCCAATGCACACTTTACGAGCAATACACCTCCCAGGAAGCACTGCTGGCCGCGGCCAAATCGCATAGCAACAGGAAAATGAAAATCGAATTGCCGCCAACACTATGACCGACACCGACGACCGGAATCTGTAAAAGAAATGATGGCTGGATTGAATCTCAAAGGACGAGATAACTTCTTGAATCTTTATCTTTTCTTGCTTTACAACGAATAATAAATTTGGAAAATTAAGGAAACCTCTTTAACTTTGCCGCTAATTTAGTGAAAATTGATAACAACAAATAATCATTAAAAATCTCAATTATGGGTACATTATCAACTCTTTGGCAAGATCACAGAACGTTGGTGGTCTTTGTCTTGGTCTTAATTGTCGTGGTGCCTTTCCTGCTCTTTTATTTGAAAAAGGCTAGAAATGAGCATCCAAAAGGCTTGATCGCCGCCGCATTGAGCAACATGGGCGAGCGTTTTGGCTACTACATTATGAACGCTGTGCTGGTGTTGTTCATCTGTTCCAAGTTCGGTATCTCCGATGAAACCTCAGGCTTGATTTTCGGTGTGTTTTATTTCTTGATTTATGTGCTGGCACTCCCAGGCGGTATCATCGCCGACCGTACGCAGAACTACAAAAAGACCATCATCTCGGGTATCATTGTGATGGCTCTCGGTTATGGCCTGCTGTCCATCCCGGTGTTTAGTCAGGGTGGTGGCATGGGATGGCCTTTTGTCCTCGCCATGATCGCCTTGCTGATGATCGCATGTGGTAATGGCCTCTTCAAGGGTAACCTGCAAGCCATCGTGGGCCAATTGTATGACGACTTCGAGGCCGAGGCTGCCAAGAAAGGCCCTGAGGCTTTGGCAGCCGCCAAGGAAAAACGCGACAGCGGTTTCCAGATCTTCTACGTGTTCATCAACATCGGTGGTGTGATCGCCCCCTTCGTGGCTCCCATCATCCGTGACTGGTATCTGAAGACCAAGGACTTGATCTACAATGCCGACCTCCCGCGTCTCTGCCATAAGTTCATCATGGGCACCATGGAAGGCAACGACATGACCAACCTCACCGCCCTGTCGCAAGACTATGCCGGTGCTGCTGAGAATCTCTCAGGCTTCTGTGAGAATTACCTCCAGGTGTATAACACCGGTGTGCACTATTCCTTCATCGTTTCGGTGGTGGCTATGTTGATCTCTCTGTTTATCTTCGTTGCCGTCAGACATAGATTGCCGAATCCTGTTAAGAAAGAAAAGACCGTAAATGCAAAAGAATATACCGAGGCTGAACGTCAAGCCGATGCCAAGGAAATCAAACAGCGTATGGCCGCCCTGTATGCCGTGTTGGGTATCGCCGTGTTCTTCTGGCTCTCGTTCCACCAGAACGCCCAGTCACTCTCCATCTTTGCCCGCGACTTTGTGGATACCAGCGCCCTGCCGCCTGAGATCCTCCAGTTCATCAATCCGTTCTTCGTCATCGTACTGACGCCTGTCGTCATGTGGATCTTCGCCGCATTGGCACGCAAGGGCAAAGAGGTCTCGACACCTAGAAAGATTGCTTTGGGTATGTTTATCGCTGCTTGCGCATACCTCTTCTTGATCGTCATCGCTGTTGCACACAATTATCCGTCGGGCAATGAGTTCAAGGCTCTTCCTGAGGCTGAGAAGATGGCTATGAAGACCGGACCGTGGGTGATGATTGTGACTTACTTTTTCCTCACTGTGGCCGAGCTGTTCATCTCGCCGCTGGGCCTCTCCTTCGTCTCGAAGATCGCTCCTCGCCACATGGTGGGTATGTGCCAAGGCTTGTGGCTGTCGGCCACCGCTATCGGCAACCTCTTGATCTTCCTCGGCGTGAGAATGCTGAATTCCTTCCCGCACCAGTGGATGACCTGGGGTGTGTTTGCCTTGATCTGCCTGGTCTCCATGTCGATCATGCTCGGCATGCTGAAGTGGCTGGAACGAGTCGCAAAATAATCAGTTTTTAATCTGAAAGATAAAAGGCTTGCTTCGGCAAGCCTTTCTCTTAATTCTAAATTCTAAATTATGTTCAAGGGACACCCTAAAGGCCTCTACGCCCTCGCCCTCGCCAACACGGGCGAACGCTTTGGCTATTATACCATGTTGGCCATCTTCGTGCTCTTCCTTCAAGCTAAATTCGGCTACAACGAAGCTCAGGCGGGTAATATCTACGGCATCTTCCTCGGTTGCGTCTATTTCATGCCCCTCATCGGTGGTATGCTGGCCGACCGTTTCGGCTATGGCAAGATGGTGCGTATCGGCATCGTGGTGATGTTCTTGGGTTACCTGCTGTTGGCAGTGCCCATGGCCTCCGCTACGGCTAAAGTCACCATGTTCTCCGCTTTGGCATTGATCGCCATCGGAACGGGTCTGTTCAAGGGCAACCTCCAGGTGATGGTGGGTAACCTCTATGATGAAGCTAAGTACAGTGCTTTCCGCGATAACGGCTTTAGCCTGTTCTACATGGCCATCAACATCGGCTCGATGTTCGCTCCTATGGCTGCCACCAAGGTGACCGACCTCTTCTTGGGTAAGGCTGGCTATACCTATGTGCCTCAAATTCCTTCGCTGGCACACCAGTATCTGGATGGCACCATCTCGACTGACGCGCTGTCAAGCTTCGAGGCTTTGGCTGTGCAACAAGGCGGCAATGTCAACGACCTTACTGGCTTTGCCAATAGCTATATCGACGCCCTTTCGGGTGCCTACAACTACGGCTTCGGCGTAGCTTGCATCTCGCTGATCCTCTCCATGATCATCTACCTGAGCTGCCGTAATTGGTACAAACATGCTGACGTGAATGCCAAGCAGGCCAAGAAGATGGAAAACACCACGGTGAACGTGCAAGAGCTTTCCAAGGAGCAGACTCGTGAGCGCATCACGGCTTTGGCCTTGGTGTTCGTGGTGGTGATCTTCTTCTGGATGTCGTTCCAGCAAGCGGGTCTCTGCCTGACCTACTTCGCTCGCGACTATACGCAAAGCACCGCAAGCGGTTTCACCCGTTTCGGCTTCAATATCTGGGCGTTGGCCTTGGTCGCCGTGTCGATTTACACGATGTTCGGTGCCGCCCAAGCCACCAAACCCTTGAATCGTGGTATCCTTTGTGGTGTTACGACATTCTTATGGGTCATGGCAGCGATGCTTTATAGGACCATGCCCGACACCATCAACATCTTGCCGCAGCAGTTCCAACAGTTCAACCCCTTCTTTGTGGTGGCTTTGACACCTGTCTCCATGGCAGTATTCGGTGCCTTGGCAAGGAAAGGCAAGGAGCCGTCATCACCTCGTAAGATCGGCATGGGCATGTTTGTGGCGGCCCTTGGTTTCTTGATCTTGGTGATTGCTTCCATGCCATTGGCTAGTCCTGCTGAGTTGAAGGCACAAGGCGGTGTGAGTAGCACTTTGGTCTCGCCCAACTGGCTGATCTCAACTTATTTCGTGTTGACCTTCGCTGAGCTGTTGCTGAGCCCCATCGGCATCTCCTTCGTTACTAAAGTGGCTCCACCTAAGTACAAAGGCATGATGATGGGTATGTGGTTCTGCGTGACCGCCATTGGCAACTACCTCACCAGCGTCATCGCTCGCATCTGGGGTACCGGTATGCCGCTCTGGATGGTCTGGGGCGTCCTTGTGGTGCTCTGCTGCCTCTCTGCCATCTTCATTTTCTCCATCATGAAGCGCCTCGAAAAGGCTACTTCAGGATGCTAAAACATTGAATCATGTCAAGAAACGAACAAGAATTGAAAGGCGTGACTTTACTGGGTAATCAAAACACCCAGTATAGCTACGACTATACGCCCGAGGTACTGGAGACCTTCGAGAACAAGCACCCGGAGAATGACTACCTGGTGACCTTAGACTGCCCGGAGTTCACCTCACTGTGCCCCAAGACGGGCCAGCCGGACTTCGGACATATCATCATTAATTATATCCCACGGACATTGATGGTGGAGAGCAAGAGTTTGAAGCTCTACCTCTTCAGTTTCCGCAACCACGGCGACTTCCACGAGGACTGCGTGAACATCATCATGAAGGACTTAGTCAAGCTGATGGATCCTAAATACCTGGAGGTCATCGGCTTGTTCAACCCTCGTGGAGGCATCTCCATCAAGCCTTTCGCCAACTACGGAGATAGAGATCATCAAGACATGGTTAAGGAACGGCTCCTCCGTCATTGCGAGGAGCGTTAGCGACGAAGCAATCCACATGTCGCATAATAGGCTTGTTCTCGTACGTGTGGATTGCTTCGCTTCGCTCGCAATGACGTAATGGACGCTAAATGATTAAAGAAATGAAAGACGCTGTGATAATAATTTCGGGTGGTATGGATTCCACCACCATGCTCTATGAGTTCAAGGATGAAATCGCCTTGGCCATCACTTTCGACTATGGCTCGACCCAGAACGGCCGTGAGCGTGTGTGCGCCATCACCCATTGCCAGCGCTTGGGGATCAAGCATATTGTGGTCCCGCTGGAGTTCATGCACCGCTATTTCAAGAGTGCCCTGCTGATGACGGCCGAGGATATCCCAGAGGGGAACTACGACGATGAAAACATGAAATCGACCGTGGTGCCTTTCCGTAATGGCATCATGCTGGCCATTGCGGCTGGTATTGCCGAGAGCAACGGCTTGAAACGGGTGATGATTGCCAACCATGCCGGTGACCATTCCATCTATCCTGACTGCCGTCCGACTTTCGTCAATGCAATGTCGGAGGCGATGTCGACTGGGACCTACGAGAACATCACCGTTTGGGCGCCTTACACCTATCTGAGCAAGAAGGAAATCGCTGAGCACGGCAAGGCTTTGGGCTTGGACTACAGTGAGACTTACTCCTGCTACAAAGGAGGAGAGAAGCACTGCGGTAAATGCGGCACCTGCCGCGAGCGCATCCAAGCATTGAAGGATGCTGGAATTGTAGATACCACCGAATACGAGAATTAACTTTCACCTCTCACCTCTAACCTCTCACCTAATATGTATTACGTAAGAAAAACCTTAGAAATATCAGCCTGCCATCAGCTTTATCTCGACTATGAGAGCAAATGCGAGAACCTGCATGGCCACAATTGGAAGATCAATGTGTATTGCCGTGCTGAAAAGCTCGATTCAAACGGCATGGTGTGCGACTTCACCTTGATCAAAAAGATGATCCACGGCAAGATTGACCATACCAACATCAATGAAGTGCTCGATTTCAACCCGACGGCTGAGAACTTGGCCCATTGGATTGTCGATACGGTGCCGAACTGTTACCGTGCCGACGTTTGGGAGTCGCGTGACAACAAAGCTTCATATATCAAGGACGACGCCCCGCAATGTTTCGAATAAACGAAATATTCTATTCCCTTCAAGGTGAGGGCTTCCACACGGGGACGCCGGCTGTCTTTGTGCGTTTCAGTGGTTGCAACCTGAAGTGTGCCTTTTGCGATACCCAGCATCAGGAGGGAGTTTTAATGTCTCTTGAAGCCATCATTGCCGAAATCAAGAAATATCCTGTCGCTCCGCTGGTGGTCCTTACTGGTGGGGAGCCGTCTTTGTTTATCGACGAGGATTTTGTGGCGGCTATTAAAAAGGAGACGAGCAAGCGTGTCGCCATTGAGACTAATGGCACTCGTGTCTTACCTTCGAATCTTGATTGGATTACGTTTTCTCCCAAAACGGGATTTGAGGGGGGAAATGTAGAGCCCTGTGTGTTGACTCAGTGCGATGAGTTGAAGGTGGTTTATTTGGGCCAGGATCTATCACAGTATGACGGCATCAAAGCCCATCATCGGTTTTTGCAACCTTGTTTTTCAGTGGATGCATCCCAACGCCAAGCTAATATGACGGCTTGTGTTGAGGCGGTGAAGGCTCATCCGGGCTGGCGCCTGTCGTTGCAGACGCATCGTTTTTTGGGTATTCAATAAAAAAAACAGGGCCGCAATTTTGCGGCCCTGTTTTTATCAGAAGTTTTATTTCTTACTTCTCTTCTTCAGTGCGTAAGCGGCACCAAAGCCGATGAGCAAGAGGGCACCACCGCCGAGCGGAGCATCCATGTTGTCGGTCTCACCGTGGAAGGGGAGGCCAGGCAGGAGAAGGCTGTTGCGCTGGAATTCGTTGTTCTGATCAAGGGCGTACCAGGCAGAACCGTAGTAGTAGTCCTGGTCGCTGACCTCGCCGTATTGGAAGAGGCCGCCTTGTGCGAATGAACTCATGCTGATGCCTAGAACGATTGCGAATGTTAATAATGTCTTTTTCATATTGTGTAATTTTAAATTTTCAATTATCAATTTTCAATTATCTCACAACGATTTTTTGGGTTCTGACATCGTTGCCTTGGATGAGGCGGAGCATGTACACACCAGCTTTGGCGTTGATAGCCTTGCTGTAGTTGCCGCTGAAGGTCTCGTTGCTGATGGCGCGACCGGTGATGTCGATCACTTGCAGGGTAGCGGTGCCTTCGATGCCGAGGATCATGAGGTTGCCGTTGGCGTCGAAGAAGGCGAAGCTGTTGTCATCATTCGAGTTGCTGTTGTTGTTAGTGCTGAACACCAGTTTGAAGCGTGAAGCGTAGTCGATCTTGCTGGCCTCGAAGGTGTAGCTTGAAGTCTGCAGGAGGTCGATGTCCATGCCGGTCTTATTATCGATAAGGTGCAGGTAGCTGAACTCGACGTTGTCCATGCTGAAGTCGATGGTGTAGGTGCCATTTTCAGCGGCCTTGAAGTTCACTGGCATTTCGCCTTGAGCTTGGGCGTTGACCACGGCGTAGTCCTTACCGTTCTGTGGAATATAGACTTTGGTGTTGTCTTCGCGGAAGCTGAACTTCTTGAGGTTATTGCCGCCGTCGAAGCGGATGATAGCGTTGTCGGCAATGGGTTGAGCATCGCGGCTGTTGATCACTTGAGCAACTTGGATGTTCAAATTACCTTGGCCAGGGTTGGAAACAGGAGCTTCTTTGCTGAAGGTAACAGATTGACCATCTGTTTCAGCGGCTACGATGATACCTGTGCATGGCGGAATGGCGACAGATGTAGTTTTGGATTCGAAGTTATCACCGGCGGCGTTCAAGACGTAATAAGCCATATTAACGTATGCGTTGCATGGGAATGGGTTGCCTACGAGGTTAATGCCTTCAAATGGGGTTCCAGAGACAAAAGCAAGGGTAACGGGCACGGGAGTGTTACTTGGTTTGAGGGCACCGCTGAATTCCACTGTGGTTGTGGTGTTGTTGGCATAGAGGTAACCTTTCTGGTTATCGATGGTTGTGAAGTCAGGAGTTGTGGCCTCGAAGTTGCGCCACTCTGCGCCAACTTGGCTTTGATCGAAGATGTAGAGGTCGTAAGTCCCGGTAGTTAGGTTGGTTTGGCTGGCTACGTTGAGGCTTTCGGTCACAGGTGAAGCAATGAGTTTGTAGCCGCTGCCTCCACGACCGTAACCGGTGACATTCTTTTGGATGGTAGCGCTGACAGAATTGTTGGCGATAAGTTGTCCGCCGTCTTCGATGATGAGGTTGGCAGGACTATTGTTGGTCAATTCTCCATTTACAGTGACAACTGAACCACTGTGAATAATTAATGATTCTGAAGCGGCAGTGAGATTGAGATCGTTGAATGTAACATCACCATAAGTATCATAATGTTCGGAAGCATGGATGTTGCCTAAAGCGACGTTACCAGATTTCTTCTCTGTGTAAATCCACTTGATGTAACGCACGTTGGCATCAAGATCAATATGTGTAACTGATTGTACATCACCAAGAGTTGTGTATGTTGCCAAATCATTATACTCAGTGCCATTTGCAGAGGTTTGAACTTTGAATGTGCCGCCTGAGAAGCCATTGCCCTTGATATCGTATGACAATGAAACAGGAGCTGCATTAAGTTTCAAAACAAGATACTTGTCAGTTGCATCAAATTTCAAATACGGGGATGAAGAATAAGTTCCTGCAGTTGTAGAGACACCTGTTGGTGCATCTTCATTGCCAACAAAAACAAATGGCATTTCAGCATAATCCACTTTACTTTGAGTAACAGTAACAACTTTGTCAGCTGCTCCCGTGTAGCTAAGAGTAATAGATCCTTCGCGATCTTCCGTTGTACTTGTATTTGGGGTTGTTACGAATGTGACTTTTTCAGCAGTAACGTTGATGGTGCCAATCCATTCATCTGTTGAACTTGCTGTAAGATTAACTCCGGTAGCAGGATTTACAATTGAATAATCAAATTCTCCGTAGGTATCAGTGCTGCTTAATGCTATGGAGTTTTGAGCTACAATCATTGGGTCTGAGCCGGTGCTGATAGTGTATGAAATATAATAGCATTTTACACCTTTGGCAATATTAGTTACGGTTACAGTTAATACTGTTCCTGTAGCTGATGTGTTGCTTTCAACGACAACATCTGTTGTTCCATTTAATGAACCCGTTCCGACTGTAGCTTCATCTACTGTCATAGTAACTGTGCCGGCTGTGCTACTAAAACCTCCAAATTTAGCTTCTAAAGCGGTAATAGTAGTTGATTGAGCAAGTGTTGTTGTGAAAGTAATGCTTGTTGCAGGAGAACTTGATGAACCTACTTGAGAATAAGCGGCATTTTGGGTGAAACTTGTAGTACCAACAGTTGTAATTGTCCATGTGTTGCCAAAACTGTCGTCACCTGTAACTGAAGCTTCATTGATTTTGGTACCGTTATTACCAAATACGATAGAACCTGTTGTGATCTCTGTCCATTGTGCTGTAAAAGCTACTGCTGCTGAAACGGTATATTCGGCATTGGCTTCATAAGTTGTTGTACCGTCGTTCCATCCAGCGAAATCCCATCCAGCTTTTGTTGCTGATGGTAAGTTGTATGTGCCAGCTGTTTTCTCTTCACTTACGGTTGCGAAGTCAGCGTTTGGAACGAATGTGCCGCCATCTACATCAAATGTTACTGCAAATGTTGGTGCCGCTTGGTTGATAGTAACAAGATTTGAATAAACATCATTTGAATCATCGTCCAATGCGTAAACTTTCAAATATGCTGTGCGAGCTGCGCCGGTATTAGCATCAATTAAATAATCAACATTATTTGAGCTATTGATTTCAGCATCAATCCAATTGTATGTTGTAGCTTCACCGGTTGAAGTGCAGAAATAAACTTCAGCAACAACTGTGGTAATGTTGTTATATGTTACAGTGAGTGTGCCATCGCCACCAGCAATTGGTGCATTTACTTCAGCAGGTGCAACTGTGATTGTTGGTACCGGGAGATTAATAATATAATCCGCTGTTGCAATTTCACTATTGTTCATTCCGGCCTTAACAGCAATAGCTTTGATGGTTTTTGTTTCAGCAACTTCAATGGCTGAAGTATACTCTGTGCTTGATGTAGTAGGGGCGTTGCCATCAGTTGTGTAATAGATGGTTGCTCCGTCAGTTGCGCAAGCAATTGTAACGTTTTGAATGGAAGTATATTCGCCAGCAGCAGGAGAGAATGTTGGAGTTTGTACAGTAGGCAGAACAACTTCCTCGATGCTTTCCAATATAATGGTGAAATAATCATTACTATTAATGCCAGCAAAGTAGCCTTTTACGCGTACCGTTTTGTCTTCTAAGGCATTCATAGTTGTTTTCTGTGTTTCAGATGGATATGAAATACAAATATTATCATTACCACATGAAACATAGTAATAATTATTAGATATTGTAAGTGTTCCATCAAATTGGAAATAGTCGCTCAAATGCAAACCAGTAGTATAATCAGGTATTTCAGTGATTATAGTTGCAGCTGGTGAACCATCGTAATTAGACGTTTCTGATGTTGTTATAACAGCACTATTTGGGAATTGGATAACATGACCGTATGAGGTCGTAGTTCCGTCAATTACTTTCTTATCATTAACTGCTACTGATGGTGCATTATTTCCATTGTAATAATAAATATATCCAGTATTATCACCAAGCACGAAGGCTCTTGCACTTACAGCGAGAACAGTGCCTCTTACTTTATAATTTGCTTCTCCAGTTATGCTCGAGATATTATCAACCACATTTGGGTTACCAGCTTGAGTTATAGTGACATTTTTTGTCACTATTGTTCTGTTGCCGTAGGTGTATGTGAGTGTGACAGTGGCTGAACGTTGAGTGGCAATAGGATTTGTGCTAGTTGAGAAACCAACTGAGCCATTTTCACCTTGTTGATAAGTAAAATTAGTAATCCAATCATCTTCAGTAGATGCGCTCATAGTGCCTGCCACATAATTGTTAATAGTATAACTAATACTACCATTATCAGCGTTATAAGCTAATTCGTCAGGATCTGATACGGTTATTGAAGGATCTGTATTTTGTACAACTGTTACTTTAATCTGTGTAGCACGAACTTGCGCACCTGAAGCAACAAAAGAAACCGATTCAGATTCACCTTCCCAAACACCATTATCACCAGAGGTTGTCCAACCTGTTTGATTTGTAAAGTTAGATGCCGCATAACCCGAGACGCAAATAAATTCAATTTTGGTAATAGTACTACCATCGGTTGTGCTGATAGTAGTTGTAGAATTTTTGTAGAGACGGTATTCTGAGCCATTGTTAAGAACTCCATTAGTACAAGCTAAAGACACATGATCTTTTACAATTGGACTTGTTCCTGTGTCTGTAGTCGCGTTAAAAATGACACCATCAAAAGGAGTGCTGTCGGTAACAGTAAGTTCGTATGTGTTTGAAGAAGAAGCGTAAGTAGCATTACCGGCATAAGACGCTGTAATAGTTGTTGTTCCGGCTGCAACAAGTGCTACAATACCATCTTCATCAATAGTAGCAACTCCCGTATCGCTTGATTCCCATGTCACGGTTGCTCCGACAACAACATTGTCCTCATTGTCTTTTACAGTTGCACTCAATGATCCTGCCGCTGTACCTGTATAAACGTCTGTATTGGTAAGGTTTGTATCATCAATGGTAACGGTTGTTGGTGTTGTTGAACCGCCGCCAGAAGGTACTCCTGTTATTGAATAATTACGTAACCGTATTCCTTTTCCTGAAGGAGCATACATTTGTATTTTGAATGCTACATCAACATCTCCTAATGCTAATGGTGAGTCAGGAGAAATATAAGTAGAAGATGTTGGGGTTACTGTTGTTAGTTCAGTAATGATAGCATTTGTTGAAGCATTAAGGATACGAATTGTCAATGGATGATTTGTTCCACTGCCAAAAGTAGCTACAGTATAAGTAAATGATAGTCCTGTGTGAGGGTCGAACGAAGGTGACGTAATAGTTCCATTATCAAATTTAAGATACGCCCCACCTTCTACAGTTCCACTAGATGTCCATCCTGTTGGAATAGCATAGCCACTGGTGCCAGAACCAGAGACTAATGTTGCAGGAGTTTGCCCCCACATCGTCCCTGTTGAGGCCATCATTGTTAGCAGCATGAACGCTGCCGTGATTAGAATTGTAAATCTCTTTTTCATAAAATTTGTGGATTTAATGATTAATTAATTGATATTTAATATTTTAAATTTCTTCTTGAGTCTAAGACAAGATGGGTAAAAGTCTACAAAGATACGCCATTTTTACGACTCTATGCCTCGCGCGTGCGCTTTTTTATAAACAGCTGTTGATAACTGTTATTTTCCCAACCTTCCGGAAATGCGGAATAATGGTGTCAAAATGGCCAAAATGAAATCCATGGCGATCAAACCGGCTAAAAGACCGCGCTCGCCAAGACGCTTGGAAACACCACTGTAAATGATCATCTGGGTGCCATAACGCATCAAGAATAACACCGCCAATGTGGGGAAATAATAGACGGCGTAATGGATGTCGCCCGCAAGGATGAACGCCGGCGACATGAAAAACAAAGCGATGAAGCTGACGTAAAACAGGAACTGCGACCAGTAGTGCAGCATCATCAAGGAACGTGGACCACGACGATGCATGGCGATGGTGGAATAACGCCTTGTGCGCTCACGGACCCATGTGGCAGCTGAAGTCATCGGGAACACCTCAATGGTATTGTCCGCATCAATCTGCACCTGCGTGTTCTTCTTGGTAGCCACCTGGCTGATGAACACGTCGTCATCACCAGCTTCCATGGTATAATGTTCAATGAATCCCTTGTTCCTGAAAAACAACCGCTGACGATAGGAGAGGTTTTTGCCTACTCCCATGTAGGGCTTGCCTGCCAATGCCGACGAAAGGTACATCATGCCGTTCTGCAAGGCATCGAAACGCATCAACGCATTGAGCAGTGTGTTCCTGCGCTGATAACGGCTGTAGCCAATGACCACCTCGGTGCCGCGGTCGTAGTTGTTGACCACGCTACGCAACCACTGGTTGCTGGTGGGACGGCAGTCTGCATCGGTGAGTATCAAAAGATCGTATGTGGCCGACTTGATGCCCATCGAGAGAGGGAACTTCTTACCGTTGAAGAAGTTGAGGTGCTGCCTCAACTGCACAGGCTTGATGCGTGGCTCGCGACGCTCCAGATCCTTGAGGAACTCCTCGGTCTCATCGTCGCTGCAGTCGTTCACCACCACTACCTCAAACTGTGGATAGTCTTGGCTGAGCAGGATAGGGATGAGCTCGGTAAGATGCTCGTAGGCATCACGGGCACAGACCACCACGGAGACTGGCTCTAAAGCCTCGTCAGGCTTGGGACGGGGATAATGTTTGAAGAAGGCGAGCCTCGAAAAACGGATCCAGTGGATGCACAACTGGATGAGGAGCATTACGATGAATAATGCCAACACGTAGAATGACAGACGGTTGAAGAAAAATGTGATGCTCACGGCTAACCTCTTGATTGCGGACGCAAAGATAATAGAAAAAGATAAAAGAAAAAGTGTACCTTTGCAAAAATTTCTAACGATGCGATTTACTCTATCTGCCAACGATCCCAAGAGCAACGCCCGTGCCGGTGTGCTGCATACCGACCATGGCGACATCGAGACCCCGATCTTCATGCCAGTGGGCACCGTGGGATCGGTCAAGGCATGCCATATCCGCGACATTCGCGACGAGGTCAAGGCGCAGATCATCTTAGGCAATACCTACCATCTCTACCTTCGTCCCGGCCTCGACGTGCTTGAGGCAGTGGGCGGCTTACACAAGTTCAACGGATGGGATCGCCCTATCCTTACCGATAGTGGCGGCTTTCAGGTGTTCTCACTTACGGGCATCCGCAAGATGAAGGAGGAGGGTGTCACTTTCCAGTCGCACATCGACGGATCGAGGCATCTGTTCACGCCTGAGCGGGTGATGGACATCGAGCGAAGCATCGGAGCCGACATCATGATGGCTTTCGACGAATGTACACCTGGCACGGCCGACTACCACTATGCCAAGCAGAGCATGGAACGTACCCACCGCTGGCTCGACCGTTGCGTGGAGCGCTTTGATGCCACCGAGCCGAAATACGGTTATGAGCAGGCATTGTTCCCCATCGTGCAAGGCTGCGTCTACCGTGACCTCCGCGAGCAGTCAGCGGAATACATCGCCTCAAAGAACGCTTGGGGCAACGCCATCGGTGGACTGGCCGTGGGTGAGCCTACCGAGAAGATGTACGAAATGATAGAGCTGGTCAATACCATCCTGCCGAAGGACAGACCTCGTTACCTCATGGGCGTGGGCACTCCAGCCAATATTTTGGAAGGCATTGAAAGAGGCGTGGATATGTTCGACTGTGTGATGCCTACCCGTAACGGTCGTAACGGCATGATTTTCACATCCGAAGGTATCATCAACCTAAAGAACGAGAAGTGGCGTACCGACTTCAGTCCCGTCGATCCCAATGGCGAAACTTTCGTGGATGCACAATATACGAGGGCTTATCTGCGTCATCTCTTTGTGGCGGGCGAGATCCTGGGTCCCATGATCGCCAGCCTCCACAACTTAGGCTTCTACCTATGGCTCGTTGAAGAGGCTCGCAAGCACATCGTGGCAGGCGATTACACCACTTGGAAAGCAGGCATGATACCCAATATTACCCGTAGACTGTGAGAAGGCTCGATACCTACATATTAAAGAAATTCATGGGCACCTTCTTCTTCGCCGTGGCCCTGCTGATGATGATCATCATCGTCTTCGACCTGTCGGAGAACATCGATTCGTTTTTGAAGCACGGCGCGCCTTGGCAACGTGTCGCAATAGACCATTACCTGACTTCCATCCCATATTTTACCAACCAATTCATCCATCTGTTTGTCTTCATCTCAGTCATCTTCTTCACCTCCAAAATGGCTAACCACTCAGAGGTGGTGGCGGTGCTCAGCAGCGGCATCAGCTTCTGGCGTTTCCTCTATCCTTATGTGATAGGGGCTTTGATGTTGATGTTAATGTCGTTGTATTTTGGCAACTTTTTGATTCCCAGGATGAACGAGATCCGAAGAGCGTTCAAGGATGAATACATTGAACATCTGGTGAACGGCTCGGGTGGCAATGTTCATATTCAGACCAACAAAGATGAATTCGTGTATGTGAGTCTTTACGAGCTGAACCGCGATCAGGGCTATCGTTTCTCCATCGAACGATACGAGGATAACGAGTTGAAATATAAGATGGCGGCGGGTATCTTGAAACACGATACGACGGGTGATAACAAATGGAGTATCAGCAGCGCGACGGAGCGCTATCTTAACGGCGACCAAGAATACATTGTGAACCATGCACGCATCGATACGGTCATGCCCAATCTGAGTGTGAATGACTTTATCAAGGTGAAGGAAGACTTCGAGGAGATGAATTTCTTCGAGTTGCGCGACCATATCAAGGTGATGAAGCTACGAGGCACGGAGGGCATCAGACGCTATGAGGTGGAGATGCACCAACGTATGGCGCAACCGGCGGCCATCCTCATCCTCACGTTGATCGGTGCCGCCTTGTCGAGCCGAAAGATCAAGGGAGGCATGGGTATGCATCTTGGATTCGGCATCACCATCGCTTTCGCATACGTGCTGTTTGGGCAGATAGGCAAGGCCTTGGGCGTCAACGGGGTCGTCGCTCCTGTGTTGGCAGCTTGGATCCCGAATTTCATTTATTTGGGGATGGCAATTTATTTCCTCCTGAAAGCACCTAAATAAAAAATTATTTCCTATCTTCGCAGATTGAAATAATCTTATCGTTATGCATATAGCTATCGCTGGAAATATCGGTTCGGGGAAGACCACCCTGACCCGCTTGCTGGCCAAGCATTTTGGCTGGACACCCCATTTCGAAGAGGTGGACCACAACCCTTATCTTGACAGCTTTTACGAGGACATGCAACGCTGGTCGTTCAACATCCAGATATTCTTCCTCAACAGCCGTTTCCGTCAGGTGATCGACATCCGCAACAGCGGCAAGGACGTCATCCAGGACCGCACCATCTACGAAGATGCCATGATCTTCGCTCCCAACCTCTATTCCATGGGTTTGATGGAGTCGCGCGACTTTGAGAACTACCGCTCGCTGTTCGACCTGATGTCGAAGTTCCTGCAAGCCCCCGATCTGCTCATCTACCTGCGCGCCTCGGTGCCTACGCTCATGCGTCAGATCGCCAAGCGTAACCGCGACTATGAGCAGTCCATCCGTCTCGACTACCTCAGCAACCTCAACGAGCGTTACGAGGAGTGGATCAATGGCTATAAGGAAGGCAAGCTTCTGGTCATCGACATGGATAACCTTGAGTTAGAGAAACCAGAGGATCTCGGCGTTATCATCGATAAGATCGAGGCCTCGTTGAATGGTCTATTCTGATGAGTGTAATCGGCATCATCCCCGCACGTTACGGCTCCACACGATTTCCCGGCAAGCCTTTGGCTATGATTGGGACCAAGACGATGATTCATAGGACCTATGAACAGGTGTTGAAGTCATCGCTCGATGCCGTTGTGGTGGCCACCGACGACCAGCGTATCTACGACGAGGTGTTGGGCTTCGGCGGCAAGGCTGTGATGACCCGCTCCGACCATCGAAGCGGCACCGACCGTTGTCGCGAGGCGCTCGACTTGGTGGGTGGCAACTATGATGCCGTGGTCAATATCCAAGGCGACGAGCCTTTTATCGACCCCCGACAAATCGACCAAGTGGCGGAACTCATCCGTCGCGATGACACCTGTCTGGCCACCCTGGCCAAACGCATCACCGACCCTGGGCGCATCCACAACCCCAATGCAGTCAAAGTGGTGTTTGACCAAGAAGGCAACGCCCTTTATTTCAGCCGTCATCCACTGCCCTTCGTGAGAGGCGTCGAGCCGGAACAATGGTTCGAAAAGACAGAATACTATCAACATATCGGCATCTATGCCTATAAGGCCGCAACCCTTCATGCCATTGCCGCCATGCCCCCCGGGCGTCTCGAACAAGCCGAGAGCCTCGAGCAGCTGCGCTGGCTCGAGAACGGCCTCCGCATCCGCGTGGCCGTCACCGAGGCGCATGACTCCATCGCCATCGACACGCCCGAGGACCTGTTGAACATCCCCAAAGAATTATGCCAATGACCTACGTCGCCAATGCCATATCAGCCCTGCTTTACGATCACAACGTGGTGATTGTGCCTGGTTTGGGTGCCTTTGAGTGCCAAGCCGAAGGCGCTAAGGTCAACGTGATCACCAACCAATTCGAGAAGCCCTCGGCAACCCTCAGCTTCGATCCCCAACGGCGCGAAGAAAACGACCTGATAGTGGATTATCTGATGGCGCATGACGGCATCTCCGAAGAGGAAGCCCGACAGCTGGTGCTGGCCTTCGTCACAGAGAGCTATGTCAGCCTTAAAGAGGGCGATCCAGTGGAGATCCCTCAGGTGGGGACGTTGTCGTTCAACGGCAATCAAGAACTGGTCTTCACTCCAGTGGATTCAAATGACTTCAACAACGATGCCTTCGGCCTCGACGACCTACAGCCCCAACCAATTTATTCCGCTGGCACCCAAAACAATTGGAAAGAGCAGGTCTCGCAACAGCTTAAGGACCTGAACACCCCGATGACCGTGGATATCAAACATGACGGTGACAAGCCCAAGAGAGGCTGGATCTGGGTGCTGCTACTCCTGCTGGTTGCCGGTGGCGTGGCGTTATGGTACTTCAAGTTCAGACCGGTACCGCCACAGCCTGTGAAGCCCATTGTCACGGATACCATCAAGCCTGTTGAAGTAGAAATAGATACCTTGAAGGAGATCGACACGCTATCGATGCTCTCAGATTCCCTGGCACCAGAGGCTGACACCGTCGAGGTTGAACCCACTCCGTTGGAGTTGGATACCGTCGTGGCGCCTGTTGAGGAACCCTTTATTGAGCCCGTCGAAGTGGTCAAGCCTAAGGCATACATCGTGGGAGGCTGCTTCTCCATTGAACAGAACGCCCTAAACATGGTTGAAGAGACCAAAGAAAAGGGCTGCACCAGCGCCTTCGTGATGAAACGCGGCAGCATGTACTACGTGTGTTATGGAGGCTTTGCCACCGCCGCCGAAGCCAAGGCCGTGCTTCCCGAAGTGTTGAAACAATACAATAGCAAAGCCTGGATCCTTACGAAATAAAAGACCCATGAGCAAGAAAAACAAATTACAGAAATTCGAAGAGAACAAGTCGTTCGACAACCTGTTCCAATATTCCTATGAGCGCATCATGGCCGAGGGCTTTCCGCTGCAAGGCCGTTGGCGCACCGACTTCTTCCATAACGACAACCCCATCGTTCTTGAGCTGGGGTGCGGCAAGGGAGAATACACCGTGGGACTGGCCAGGGCGCATCGTGACATCAACTATATCGGCATCGACATCAAGGGCGCCCGCATGTGGCGTGGCTTGACGCAAGCCCGTGAAGAAGGCCTCACAAATGTTGCCTTCATCCGTGCCCGCATCGACCAGATCGAGCATTTCTTTGGTCCGGATGAGGTCGACGAGATCTGGGTCACCTTCCCCGATCCCCATCCCGGCGAAGGTGAGCGCAACGCCCGTCACCGCCTCACTTCGCCTGAGTTCTTGCAGCGTTACCGCAAGATCGTGAAGCCCGAAGGCATCCTCAACCTCAAGACCGACAGCCCTATCATGTATGAGTTTACCCTGCATGAAGTTATTGAGAAGCAAGGCCTGCCGCTGCTTTACGCCACGGACGACCTTTATGCCAATGACGATGTTATCGAGGTCAAGACCATCCGTACCTTCTACGAGCAGATGTGGCTCGATCAAGGCTTGACGATCAAGTATCTCAGATTTAAGTTAATAGATAATAGATAAAAGATAAAAGTTATGTTTACCGAGGAAAAACAGCTTTATATTGCGCATTGCGATAATGGACCACTTTATTTGGTGGGTAAGATGGCCAACCGTCATGGCTTGATTGCTGGTGCCACGGGTACGGGTAAGACCGTCACCTTGCAGGTGCTGGCCGAATCGTTCAGTCAGGCTGGCGTACCTTGCTTCATGGCCGACATGAAAGGCGACCTCTCAGGCATTAGCCAAGCGGGAAAGATGAGCGGCTTTATTGAGAAACGCTGCCCCGAGTTCGGCATCGAGAACCCAGATTTCCACGGCTGCCCGACGCGTTTCTTCGCCGTGTTTGGCGAACAAGGCCATCCGCTGCGCGCTA
>JAEEGH010008890.1_pt1 | contig 23607 bp, 17 predicted proteins | sample 9134181 | NCBI WGS metagenome assembly JAEEGH01 (sample SAMN16246544, study PRJNA631951) | gut metagenome | biome: gut microbiome; feature: rumen; material: DP-attached | host: Bos | place: Iran: Karaj | collected 2018-10
ATATCTCTTCCTAATAATCTAGCAACTATCACTCCACACAATAAGGGCAATCCATTCTACATAGCACTACCAAATTATGCCCATGAAGAATCTTTAAGCAAAGATGACCTCTTAATATGCAATTTTATATTATAAAAGAAATCCTTGACTTGCATCATTATCTCAGAAATCTACTTATTTGAAAGGCTCTACCCAAAGAAGTATGATTATACAAAGGCTTAACCTAAGCCAGAAATAGGATTAAAAAAAGGAAAAACATCTAATAAAATGTTCAGAAGATATCAGATTTAAATATCATATAGGAAAGAGAACTGGAAATACTATAAGGACTTCTTTGGGCGCTGACTTAAAAACAATGAGACTGGAAACAGTACAAATTGTTCTACCCATATGTATCCAGAGAAAAAACACTTAACTAATCCGCATATTAATATAATAAAACAAAACCTATATAACGAACCCAAATTGAAATATCTATAAAAAAACAAAAAAGGAAAAAATAAAACAAAACTAAAGAGAATGGTTCCTAAAAAACCTATTTCACATAACATATCAGTTACAAAATTGTGAGAATAAGTGCCAATTAGATAGAAAACAGACCCTATTCCTTTTCCAAAAAAGGGACTATCTTCAAAACATAGCAAAGCAGATGCACGTAAAAGTTCTCTATTTTCATCTATTAAGCCCTCTCCCCCAAATAGTGATAAAGATCGCTCCACTCCTACCGAACTAAAATAGTGTGAGAAAATAAATAATACTAAAAAAGTAAAAGGAATAGAGATTAGGAATCCTTTAAGGCCATAACTTACAAACAAATAATAAAGCATTAACACGAACGCCAAAACGCACCCTCCTCGACCTCCAGATTGTATACAAATATAGAATTGAACAAGCATTAGTGGGAACATAAAGTAATAACTAATTAAATTATGATCCCTTTTAAACTCGTAACTTAAGAAAAAGGACAATCCCAAAAAGAAAGATGAATAATAAGAAACATTTTGATATAAAAAACCACTTTCATCATGAATCAGATTGCTTTGAGACAAAGATTTCATGATAAACATAAAAAGAATAATGGTTGAAATAAGATTAAAAAAAGTGATTAAACGTAAGTTGATACTTGTACAGCCACTATTAATCAATATAATATCTAACATCAAAATAGTTAACGATGTGACTGCAAATAGTTTAAATTCCGAGAAAAACGCATCATTAATTATAGCGAATCTAACATAAGTTAAAATAAAACTAATTGCTATTAAAAGAAACAAAGAAATAACTAATAAGAAACGCTTAGTAGTTTTAACTTTTATTCTAAATATAGCAAATAAAACACTTAATATGAATACTATAAAGTAAATTACTGAAAGCTGCCCTGATTCTATTTCTTTACCAACAATATACAAAAAAGAATTAAGAATAGATGCAGAGAATAACAATAACAATACTAAAACATCAACTAATAGAGAGTGCTTTAATGGCATAACATTACTTCATTTCTGTTCAAATGCATCAGAACTGCTATGAACAATAATTAAACCGTCATTTTGAGGTGTTAAAATCCTTGAAAAACTACATCACAATTGAAGAACTATTCTTCCGCATGATTTCCCATCTCCATACGGATTAATTGCATGCGACATCTTGTCATAGGATATTTTGTTATCTATAAGTTCTGATACTTCATTAAGGATTTTGCTGTAGTCTGTTCCAACAAGTTTGACTGTTCCAGCATCTAGAGCCTCCGGCCGCTCGGTGGTGTCTCGCATCACAAGAACCGGTTTGCCGAGGCCTGGAGCCTCTTCCTGAATGCCTCCACTATCGGTGAGGACAATATATGATTTGGACATCATATAAACAAACTCAAGGTATTCAAGAGGTTCAATGAAGAACATATTGCCAAGACTTTTGAGGTCTTGGCCAAACACTTCATGGATTGGTTTTCTCACATTCGGGTTAAGGTGCATCGGGTAAACAAAGTCCACTTCCAGATATTTCTTTGTCAAATCCTTTATTGCGGTGCACATACTGATAAAGCCTTCTCCAAAGTTCTCTCTGCGGTGGCCGGTAATGAGAACCAGCTTTTTGCCATCGCTGAGGCGGTTAACATCATAACCACAGGCCTTGAGCTTTTTGCTGAGTTCCTCTCTAAGTTCAGTGCTACCTTGAATCCTTTCAACTACCTGCTGAAGGGCATCTATGACAGTGTTGCCCGTAACGGTGATTTTCTTGTCTTCCACGCCTTCGTTTAGGAGGTTTTGGCGGCTAAGAGGAGTCGGCGCGAAGTTGAAAGTTGCTATGCGACCCGTAATCTGGCGGTTCATTTCCTCTGGCCAAGGACTGTAGATGTTGTGAGTGCGGAGCCCAGCCTCTACGTGACCGACCGGAATTTGCTGATAGAAAGCCGCCAAAGCGGAAGCGGTGCTTGTTGTCGTATCTCCGTGAACTAGAACGATGTCTGGGTGTGTCTGATTGAGCACATCACGCATTCCTGTAAGGACACGAGCTGTTACATCATAAAGATCTTGGCCCTGCTTCATTATGTTTAGGTCATAGTCTGGAGTAACCTCAAATATCTTGAGTACCTGATCTAGCATCTCACGGTGTTGACCAGTTACGCAAACTATGGTCTCGAACTTATCTGGATGCTTTTGGAACTCTTTTACCAAGGGGCACATCTTAATGGCCTCCGGACGAGTTCCGAAAACGAGCATTACTTTCTTCATTTGCTCAGTTATTGTCAGATTAGATATGATAAACTCCTTCTAATGGACAGATATTGTGACAATCGAGGATTACCTTCCCTTTGAGTTTATCCCAGTTCTGCTTGATGTGGTCGTGCTTAACCATAATTACAACCATATCCACCTCGCCTAGGAATTGTTCAAAATCAAGTACCTGGTTCTTTACGATTTCCTTGTCTGTGAAGAATGGATCATAACTCTTAAGAGGACGAGCTAGATGACGCCCCTGGATATCTAACATTTGAATGGTTGGACTTTCTCGTACATCGTCTACATTTTCCTTGTAAGTGATACCATAAAGACCGACTCTTCGGTTATCTGTAATATTGTTCTCTTTCATAATCTCATAGATACGCTCAAGAACAAATACAGGCTGGGTATCGTTTGTCTTCATAGACTCGTCAATAACCTTTGCAAGTTGAGGATAATCTCCAACAAGGAACCAAGGGTCCACACTGATGCAATGTCCACCTACTCCCGGGCCTGGCTGAAGGATATTTACACGAGGATGCATGTTACAGATCCTAATGATTTCATAAACATCCATATTGTCGTGGCGACAGATACGGGAAAGCTCGTTTGCAAAGGCTATGTTAACTGCCCTAAAGGTGTTCTCTACAACCTTGGTCATTTCTGCGGTACGGATATCCGTAACCACTATTTCACCTTGACAGAATGAGGAATAGTATTTCTTAACCTTTTCGCCTATTTCCTTGTTATCAGCTCCAATAGTACGGTTGTTATGAAGGAGTTCATAAACCATATTACCAGGGATGATTCTTTCTGGAGCATGAACAAGATTGATATCCTCACCTATCTTGAAACCGTTTGCTTCAATAACTGGACGAACAAACTTATCAATAGTACCAGGACTAACGGTAGATTCAATAACTACAGTTGCTCCTTTAGGGCAAACTTTCATTACATCCTTTACAGCTGAAATAACATAGCAAGGATCTACTTTCTTCGAGAATTTATCATAAGGCGTAGGAACTGACACGATATATGTGTCTGTCTTCTGATATTCTGTTGTAAACTTAATACCTGCTTTTAATGCTGTATTGAAAAGCACATCAAGACCATCTTCCTTGAAAGTGGTCTTTCCTGCGTTCAATGTTGCTACAAGTTCTTCGTTGTAGTCTGTTCCGATGACCTCAATTCCGTGTGAAGCCATCATCAGAGCGGTCGGAAGACCTATATAGCCTAAGCCTATTACGTTAATCATATGCGAATAGAAATAATCCTAAATTAATATCTTGTCTCTATAACCGTCCAGTTAATAATTCTCCAAAGTGCCTGAAGATGAGCAAGGCGGCGGTTCTGGTAATCAAGATAGTAAGCATGTTCCCATACATCAAAGGTCAAAAGAGGTTTGAGCCCTTGGGTAATTGGGTTATTTGCTCCTGGCTCCTGGGTTATGACTAGTGTATTATCTTCTTGGGCTGAAAGCCACACCCAGCCGCTACCGAAAAGGGTTATTCCTTTATTAGTGAAGTCCTCCTTAAAAGTTTGGAATGAGCCCCATTGCTTTTCTATTTGAGCTGCAAGTTTGCCAATTGGATAGTTTGCTTCTTCTGGTTGTGGAGCCTTAAATTGCTCAAAATAAAGGTTATGATTGAGAATCTGACCAGCATTGTTAAAAATGCCTCCGGTAGATGACTTAACTATCTCTTCCAGAGGCATTTTCTCATACTGGGTACCCAGAATTAATTTGTTTAGGTTATCTACATAGCCTTGTAGATGCTTGCCATGGTGGAAACTAATTGTTTTTTCGCTAATTACTGGTTCTAGGGCATTTATTGGGTATGGTAATTCTAAGAGTTTAAACATATTGAATCGTTTTCTAAGTTTATTTATTGTAAGTTGATTATTTCTAGGTCTCTATCTTTTCCACCATCTTATGAGTGATCCCTTCTATTGTGAAGGCAGCTATAGTACCGATGGTTATGACGAATTTGCGGTCTTTTTTTATGCGCTTGATGTTGCCTATGAAACCTTTGAATGGGCCTTCGGTTACTCTAACTCGGTCTCCAAGCTTTATGTCCTTGGGTTCTCCAAGATATGAGATCTCGTGGTCTTCAGTGGTGAGCCAGATGAAGGCTTGCATCTGGTCATCAGGAATGATTGCAGGGACTTTCTGAAGCTCTGTTTTCTTTGTATTGTTGTTTGTGTTTTCAGCTTCTTCAGTTATTTCCGTTTCTGTTAATTCTTTATCTGCGTATCTTGTATAGTAGGAAAACTCGGACAGGTGATTATGCTTGAGGGTCTTGAGGAAGGATTCTGTGCAACGGATGAATAGTAAGGATGGAACAAGTGGCTTCTTGTAGGTTACTACAGTTTGCTTCTTGTTTGCGATACGGATGATATCACGCTTGGAAGTAAGGTTCTTTGCCATTTGTTCCCCACTATAAGAGACGAGAGTGTTCTTTCCAGGCTTTTGAGGGAGGGCTCTGTCAACTTCAGTCATTGCAATGTATGTTTCAACATTGCAAGAATTATTTTCATTGTTTCCACTGTTTCCATAGTCCTCCGCCTCTTTCTGAATCGTTTCCTGCATCTGGAGGAGGCGGTTGTTGAAAACTTTCAACGCGTACCAGTTGGCTATTTGTTGTTTGTTGGCATTATATATTGCCATAATGTTTAAAAATAAACCTTTAACTCCCCGCACTTTGGGGTGTTCCCCAGTATGCAGGTAGATTCAGAGTCTGTCAGCATTTCTCGTCTGACCGTGGGGTGCTCCTATCCAAGAGCAAGGTCCAAGACTCTTTTTGCTTGTTGCGCTTTGTTGCGCTTTAGCTTACGCTCTTTCTTGTACTTTTTCTTGTACTTTTTATGCTTAGCTTAAGCTTCAGCCTTCTTGCTATCCTTGTCGGAACCATAATAGCCATAGTGGCCGTAATGGTAGCCGTACTTGTAACCATAGCGGTAGCCATAGCGTCCGTTGGAAGCCATCTCGGTACCGTTGAGGATGATAGCAAGGTTGCGGTACTTGCCGCTCTTGTAGTTGTCTTCCAGTTCAGGAAGCATATCCTTGTCAAGCAGTCCGGCACGAACCAGGAAGATGGTCATATCGGCACTCTTGTCGATAATCTGGGTATCTGCCACGATATCTACAGGAGGACAGTCGATAAGGATGAAATCGTAATCCTTCTTGAGGGTATCGATAGCCTGGGCAAAACGTGCGTCTGCAATAAGCTCGGTCGGGTTAGGCGGTATAGGACCAACTGGGATGTAATCCAGTGTCTTATACTTATCGCTCTTGATGATCAGGGACTTAAGGTCATCTGTCTTCTTTGAGAGGTAGTTGCTGATACCTGTATGAGGTTTACCGAAGAAAGAAGACATGGATGCGTGGCGGAGGTCACCGTCCACGATCAGGACCTTCTTGTCTTTGATGGCAAGGGCAACACCGAGGTTAACGGCGGTAAAGCTCTTACCGGAACCAGGGTTGTAGGAAGTGATAGCAATAACCTTGTTGTCTCCGCCGGTCATGAACTCCAGGTTGGTACGGAGAACACGGAAGGCCTCGTTGATGACGTTACGGTTGCCAGGCTTGACAACGATAGGATCGTGTTCCTCTTCCTTCTTTCCGATTAACTTGTGCCACATACGGGTGCCCCAGCTAGGGCGGTTGAAGGCAAACGGAATCTCTCCAAGGAATGGAGCGGTTATGCTCTTAAGATCGTCCTTGCCGCGGACCTTATTGTAGAAGGTCTCTATCAAGTAGATGATTGCCAAAGGTATAAGGATACCCAACATCAGAGCAACAAGATAAATCATGTTCTTCTTTGGAGCCACTGGAGCAAAGCCGCCGCTTGGAGTATCGATAATTCTGGTGTTGTATGCGGTAAAGGCCTGGTTAAGTTCGTTCTCCTCTCTCTTCTGGAGAAGGAAGAGGTAGATGGCTTGCTTAACGGCCTGCTTTCTCTCAACGCTGAGGAGGTACTTGGCCTGGTTAGGGTTGGCGGAAATCCTAGCGGAAGTCTGTGCGCTTGCCCTGTTCAGGGTACCCATCTGGGAGTTGAGGTTGGTGATCTGGTTATCCACGGAAGAAACGATTGCAGTACGCATTCCGTTGAGTTGCTGGTCCATTTCCTTTACCAGAGGGTTCTCTGCGCTGGTAGAGTTTGCCAGGTTGTTACGGTAGAGAAGTTTCTCGTTGTATTCCTTAATCTGGTTCTCAAGGCCGGAGCCCTTTCCACCGAGGCTGGCAGGGAGAAGCTTGGTCTTATCTTCCTCGTTAGTCAGGTAGTTGCGGATGTACTTGGCCATATAGAGCTCGTTGCCGAGTTCCTGCTGCTGGTTGCGGATCTGTGCGCTCTGCTGCATGTACATTGTTCCGGCAGTTGCCACATCCGGAATCATCTGCTGGCTCTTGTAGGATGAAACGTCGCTATCCACGTTGGAAAGCTCGTCCTCAATAACCTCCAGACGGTCGTTAATGAACAGGGAGGTGCTTCTCGCAATCTGGTTCTTGTCTCTAACCCAGTTCTCGTTGTAAACGCCGATGAGGGTATTGAGGATATCCTCGGCCCTTGGAATGGAACGGTCTTTTACTGTGAGGGTGATAACTCTGGACATCTTGTCAGAGATAGCGGTAGAAAGCTCGGAACGGTAACGTCCGACAGCAGCATAAAGTGTAGATTTCCTTACATTTATCTGCTTTACTTCCGGGTTAGGAGTCTTGGTTCCGATGAGAATGATGTTTCCGATTGGAGAATCAACGCTTATAGTATCTCCTTCGTTCAGAACTCCGTCAGCACTTCCGGAAACCTTTTCCCCATTATATGTGAAGTTTTTAAGTTTGATTTTGCCCTCCGGCTGGAGATTAATCTCAAAGTAAGCGCTCTCCATATCCGTAAGGTCCGGAAGCTGTACGTTGAGAGGAAGGGTGTTGGCATAAAGCACCTGCTCCCTGAATCTCAGCGGCTTGGAATAATCAATATCCAGATGGAGACGGCGTACAACCTCCCTCATTGTGCTTCTTGCACCAAATGCTTTGATCTCATCGTACACGCTGGATTTGCTCTGGAAGAGGCTGAAGTCTGTCATACCCTCGATGCTGGAAGAGAGGGAACGCCTCTGGTTGTCTTCCTTTATCTGAACCTCAGCTGTACGGGAATATTGTGGTTGGAAGCGTACAACGTATACTATTGCAATGAAAAGGCATACGGCTACGCTGAGCACAAACCATTTCCATCTTCTCAAACATGCATAGACAAGGTCTTTGATGTTTAGGCTGTTTTCCTGTTCTGTATTGTTCTGTGCCATATTACTTCGTATGGATAATGATGTTGATGATTGTTGCAAACAGAGATGCCAGGCTGATCCAGAAAGCGGTACTTCTTACGTTGTTGCCGTTTACGGTACTCTGCCTCATCTTCACATCGTTAGGTTCTACATAGATTATATCGTCCTGCTTAAGGTAGTAAACAGGAGAGTTGAGAGTGGATTCTGCGCTTGTAAGGTCTACGTTATAGGTTTTCTGAACATCTCCCTCTGTGCGTATCACCCTCACATTCTCGCGGTTACCGTAGATTGTAAGGTCTCCGGCCATTGAAAGGGCATCCAGGATATTGAGGTTATCCTTGTTGAGTGCAAAGTGGCCCGGACGTGCAACTTCTCCCATAATAGAGATACCGAGGTTCATGAACTCAACGGTTACAACAGGATTGAATACATCGCTAACCAGGTGGTTGTCAAGGAGTACCTTCTTGATCTTAGCAGAAGCCTCGCTGCGGGTAAGACCGTTGAGATTGATTTTACCAACGATTGGGAAATCAACATCTCCGTTAGGATCAAGGGTGTAGCCGGACATTTGGGCGTTGTTGTATGAGCCCTCTCTAGATGCAGCTCCTAGCCTCTGAGTGATGTAAGGGAGGTTAAGCATTCCTGCGCTTTCCGGATCCTTGGTATTAACCACGATGGAAACCATATCCCCCGGCTGCAGGCGGATAGTTGCCTGAGGAAGATTGATGGTCTTGTCCTGGCCTGCAGTGTCCTGGAAGTACGCTATCTTGTCAGGAGTAGCGCACGAGAACAGCATGAAAGCCACCAGCAAGGAGCACGCTCCGCTGGTGAATGTTTTTACAAGTTTACTTCTCATAATATAATTCAATTTTTACTCTATAATTTCTACTTCTACATTACTTTCTTGAATTGGTACAAAAGTGTAAGTTCTATGCAAAGCATAGACCTACAAATTTACCTATTCTTAGGCAAAGAAAAAAGAGGTTGTTAAGAAAAAGTTAAAATGAACTACTATGACTCCTGGGAAGCGGCGGATTTCTTGGTTTTAATGAGCTTGTTCTTGACGATTGGCTTTGCCCAGAAACCGATAAGGAGGATGTACAGGACAAAGACGAAAATCAGGCACATACCTGTTCTTAATGAATGGGTTGCATCGCTGAGAAGGCTCACGAACAAAGGACCGGCAGCGCCACCGACTATGGCTGTACACAGGATTCCGGCAAAAGAACCGTGGTGGCGGGTGACGGAATTAAGGGCCAGGGAGAAGATTATCGGGTACATCAGGCTCATGGCAAAACCTACGCAAGGAAGGCAGTAGAGAGCCACATTTGCGTTTTTGGTGGTAAGGGCCACGGCAAGGAGGATGATGGCCAAGGTGCCGCAGATCCTGAGGAGGATCTTGGAGTCTATGAGCTTAAGGAGAAGGAGGCCTACTATGCAGCCAATGAGCATACTGCCCCAGAACCAGGCAACGGCAGAAGCGCCAAGGGTGTGAGGATCAAGGCCGTGGTAACGCTCAAGGAAAAGGGAGATGTTGTTGGCGATACCCTGCTCAGTGCTCACATAGAAGAAGATACCCAGGGCGAAAAGCCAAACCTTGCGCTCCTTGAAAAGCTCGAAATATGAAGCCTTGCCACCGGACTTCTCGTCTGCCTTGAGGTCGATCTTCGGGAAGCGGCAGATAAGGACCAGGACCAGCATAGCAACCAAGATAGCTCCAAAAAGATAATACAATGAAACCCAAGGCATTCCCTCAGGAGCAAAACTCATCGGATTGGCAACATAATAAGTGTAGACAAGCGGGCTGACAAAGGAAGCGCCGCTGAAAACAACCTGGCTCATATCACCTACGAAAGCATAGTTTTCCTCACCGCCGACAGCCCTCTGGAGAGGATTGATGACGGTCTGGAGCATGGCCATTCCCAAACCTATGATAAAGCAGGAAGCAAGAAGCACCGGATAGGTATGCAGGAAGGCAAAAAGAAGGCTGCCTATAAGGTTCATGAAAAAGCCCAGGAAGAGCACGGTTTTCTCCCCCCATTTCTCTATCATCAGACCAGCCGGAATACTCATTACGGCATAGGCCAGGAAGAAACTTGTAGGAATGAATCCTGCAAGAGTCAATTTACTGAGACTGAAGCTGTTGATGATATCCGGAATCAGCGGACCCAGGATGTTTGTGACAAAGGAAATCACAAACCAGAATATCATAATTACAACCAGGAAGAATACCCGCCTTGCTCCGGTCGGATGCTGATTTATTGAGCTGCTTGTCATGACTGATTTGAGCTTATTATTTGTGCTTATTCTTTTCTTTTTTCTTTCTATTTCCTTCTTCTCTTTTTCCTTCTTTCCTTTTCCTACTTTCTTTTGCTGTATTCCTGCCTATTTTACAGCGAACTGCTCGTCGATTGCCTTGGCCTTTGCCTCAACATCTTCACCAGGGTTGCAGCGGAGGTTGAAGTAGAACTTGATCTTAGGCTCAGTGCCTGAAGGTCTAAGAGATACAACGGTTCCGTCTTCACTGATGTACTGGAGGACGTTGCTCTTGGCAAGCTTGACTTCAGGGGCGAAATAATCGTTCTTGAGATAATCTCTGTATTCGATGATTTTGCTGCCTGCTATGTGGGTTGGAGGATTGGTGCGGAAAGTCTCCACGAGGGAGTCGATTTTCTTCTTTCCCTCGATGCCAGGGAAGGTGTAGCTTCTAAGCCAGTCTTTGCGCTCTCCGAACTGCTTGTAGATGGACTGGAGAAGGCCCCAGACGGTGGTGTTCCTATCTTTGCACCAGGCAGCGCATTCACATATCAATGAGACAGTTATAGGGCTGTCCTTATCTCTTACATACTCCCCTACCGCAAAGCCGAAACTCTCCTCTCCGCCACAGACATAGATGCCCTTTCCCTCGTTATGAAGGATGACCTCAGCAATGTTCTTGAAACCGGTCAGGACGTTGTACCATTTGACTCCGAAATGGTCTGCGATATCGCTCATCAGGTTGGAGGTGACGATGGTCTTTATGATGTAAGGGAAACGATGGTCGAGTGTGGTGGAATTTGAATCGTTTTCTTTTTTGTCAGTGTCTTTTTTCAGGCGGCCAAGATCCTGCCAGCGCTGTAACATATAATAGGTAAGGATGCAGTTCATCTGGTTGCCGTTGAGGAGGACGAGATGGTTGTTTTCATCCCTTACGGCAATACCGCAGCGGTCAGCATCAGGATCGGAAGCGCAGACGATTTCAGCACCTACCTTCTCAGCCAGGTCCACGGCCATCTTGAGGGCTGTAGGCTCCTCAGGATTAGGAGATTGAACCGTTGGGAATTCACCCGTGTTGACACACTGCTCCTCAACGAGATGGACGTTGGTGAAGCCCATTTCCTTCAGGGCCCTTGGAACGATTTTCACGCCGCAACCGTGGAGCGGAGTGTAGACGATTCCAAGGTCGTGATGGCGCTTTACGCTCTCAGGAGAAACGTGGAGGGTGGCCAGATCCTTAAGATAGGCATCGTCCAGCTCTTCCCCTACCATCTCGATGAAGCCAAGACCTTTTCTCTCGGCGATTTCCGCGTTGCTGAGTCCCTTACAGCATTCTCCTACACCTTCAGGACAGCAATTTACGGATGCTTTGCCATCGGCGCAATTTACGGAAGCGTTGCCAGCGGCCTTATGCCACTTGACCTGGGAAATATCGGTGATCTTGTTCACCTCCGCGATGATGTTCTTGTCGTGGGGAGCGATAACCTGGGCCCCGTCTGACCAATAAGCCTTGTATCCGTTGTAAATCTTAGGGTTATGGGAAGCGGTAACCATCACGCCGCCCTGGCAACCGTAATAGCGGATAGCATAGCTCAGCTCAGGGGTCGGGCGGAGTTCCTTGGTAAGATATACGTGGAAACCGTTGGCCTCGAAAATTTCAGCCACGATCTTGGAGAAATAGTCGGAATTGTTGCGGCAGTCGTGGGTGATGGCAACCTTGATCTGGCGAAGCTGGCCGAAACACTTCTTCAGGTAGTTGGCAAAGCCCTGGGTGGCCATGCCCACCGTATAGCGGTTCATGCGGTTGGAACCCGCTCCCATTATGCCACGGAGGCCACCAGTTCCAAACTCAAGGGTCTTGTAGAAGGCGTCTTCCAGGAGTTTCGGGTCTCCGTCCAGGAGGTTCCTGACTTCCGCCTTGGTCTGTTCGTCATATCCGTCGCCGAGCCACTTCTGGGCTGCCTGCATTATTCTCTCATCCATATCGTTTGATATTATTTGCGTTTAATAACGAATTATTGCGTTTTGAATCCTTCAAATTTAATAAAAATACGGTAAATTTGCCGTATAAAGATTTCTTTGCTTCAAATTCTGAAACTATGAGCGAACAGATCAAGCACGAGTGCGGCGTGGTTCTTATACGCCTGCTGAAACCACTTTCTTACTATCAGGAAAAATACGGGACTCCTCTCTACGGACTGAACAAGCTGTATCTGATGATGGAAAAGCAGCATAACCGTGGGCAGGAGGGTGCAGGACTGGCCTGCGTGAAGATTGATTCAAAACCGGGAACGGAATATATCTTCCGCCAGAGGGCACTGGGAAACACTGCCATCTCAGAGTGCTTCGAGAACGTGACCAAGGAGATTGAGGAAGCCCGCAAGGGGCCGGTGTATGACACTGATCTGCCGTACATTGGAGAAGTTTACATAGGACATCTGAGATACTCCACCACCGGAAGGAGCGGGATGAGCTACGTGCATCCTTTTTTGAGGAGGAATAACTGGAGGAACAGGAACCTCTGCCTGGCCGGAAACTTCAACATCACCAACGAGAAAGAACTCTTCTCGATGATGGTTCAGGGGCAGGGACAGCATCCCCGCAGCGATGCGGACACCTTCCTGATTCTGGAACAGATGGGAGCCCTGCTGGACGAGCACCACTCCACCCTTTACAGAAAGTACAAGAAGCTGGGGCTGAAGGGAGAGGAACTCAATGCAAAGATTGAGGATAACATTGATATGGAGGGAGTTATCGCAGAGGCATCCCGTTATTGGGACGGAGGATTCTGCATTGTGGGATCCACCGGAAGCGGAGAAAGCTTCGTCTTCCGCGACAGATGGGGAATAAGGCCGTGCTTCTATTATATAGATGATGAGATCGTGGTAGCCGCCTCCGAGAGAGCTGCCATCCAGACGGCCCTGGACGTAAAATATGACAAGGTCCAGATACTCCAGCCGGGAGAAGCCATAACCATACACAAAGACGGGAAATACAACATCAGCTGCCTGGTAAAGCCCGAGAATCCAAGACCTTGCTCCTTCGAAAGGATATATTTCTCCAGAGGAAGCGACGCCGACATCTACCGGGAAAGGAAGGACCTGGGAAGGCTGCTGATCCCGCAGATACTGGATGTGTGCCCGAATCTGGACAAGACCGTCTTCTCCTTCATTCCGAACACAGCGGAAGTGGCTTTCATGGGTATGATCGAGGGGCTGAACGAGCATCTTAATTCCCTGAAACTTAAGAAGATATCCGAGCTACTCGGAAAGTGCTGCACAGATTCCGGATGCTGCGGCAGCGAGGAGTTTGAGACCCTGTGCCGACAGGAGAATGTAGATGTTAATACGAGGATCAAGGAAATACTCGGGCACAAGATCAGGACGGAAAAGCTGGCGATCAAGGACATAAAGATGAGGACCTTCATCGCTGAGGGAAGCACCAGGAATGACCTTGCGGCGCACGTGTATGACATTACCTATAACAGTATAGAGCCGGGAGTGGATTCCATAGCGGTGATAGACGACAGTATCGTCAGGGGAACAACTCTTCGCCAGAGTATCATAAAGATACTTTCCAGGCTGGAACCGAGGGAGATAGTAATTATTTCATCATCCCCTCAGATCAGGTATCCGGACTGCTACGGAATAGATATGAGCAGGATGGGAGAATTCATCGCCTTCAACGCGGCGGTGGCCCTGCTTAAGGAAAGAGGAATGGAGAAGGTCCTCAGCGATGTCTACCGCAAGTGCAAGGATGCGGAGAAGCGGCCGCTGGAGGATTATCGTTCCGGGGTAGATAATTACGTGAAGGAAATATATGCACCGTTTACGGATGAGGAGATCTCCGAGAAGATAGCCCAGATGGTAACTCCGGCGGAACTGGAGGGCAGGATTCCAGTCCACGTGGTATTCCAGAGCATCGAAAATCTGCACAAGGCCTGTCCGGAAAACAACGGAGACTGGTACTTCAGCGGAGACTACCCTACTCCTGGAGGCACCAGGACCGCAATCCAGGCCTATATCAACTGGTACGAAGGCAATCCTTACAAGAGAGGCTACAGCCGGTAATTTTGATTTATTCTACTGCAAAAGATATTGATTTTTAAGAAAAAGTCAGTATCTTTGTTAGAAGTTTAATCAAAAAGTACTCTATGAACATATTCGTATCCAGTCTGAGCTTCAGAGCAAGAAGGGAGGACCTTGAAAAGCTATTTGCCCCATTTGGGGAAGTGTCATCAGCAAGAATCATAACCGATAAGGTAACCCACAGATCAAAGGGCTATGGATTTGTAGAAATGAGTGAGGAGGATGGTCTGAAGGCAATCGAGGCGTTGAACGGTTCCGAGCATATGGGAAGAACCATTAACGTGGCAGCCGCTACGTCAGAGAGAACACCAAGACCAGCTCCTGCAGCTCCTGCAGAAGGCCCGGTAGAGTAATATCTTATTGATGATACCACATTAAAAAAAGACATCCGGAAAACTCCGGATGTCTTTTCATTTTACCTGGTTTTCAGCTTAGTTAGCGCTCTCCTCGATGAACTTGTGATACTTGTCGTAGTTGGCCTGATACTCAGGTTTTTCGTCGCGGAAGCGGAAATAGATCTGCTTCAGGTACTCTGCGCAACCTCTCTTGATTTCAGGATCCTCAGCGATTGAGAAAGCTCTCTCGAAAGGCTCGATAGCCTTCTTCAGACAGTCGTTCATCTGGTTGTTGAGTTCAGCGAACTTGGCGTCGTCCGGTTCCATGGAAGCCTTGTCCTGGAGGTCGAGAGCCATCTGATAATAGGTATCACCCTCGTTGTAAGGAGCGAATACGTAAGTAGGATTGAGTTCTGCAGCCTTGCGGTAGAGCTCGATGCACTTGTCGTACTGCTTCATGTTCTTGTAGAGGTTACCCTCGGCATAAACCAGTGAAGCGTTGGTTGGCTCGTTCTCCTGTGCCTTCTTGAGGACTACGATAATCTTCTCAGGATCGTCGTTGGTCTCCAGATAGGTGTTGATCAGGGATACCAGGATGCCCTGGTTGGTTGGGAATCTCTCGAATCCCTTGCCAAGGATCTCCTTGCACTTAACGGTGTCACCCTGAGCCTTGTAGCTGTCTGCAAGCATAGCGATGATATCACCGTCTGCGATGTTGAGGTCTACGCACTTCTCGAAGATCTCGATGGAACGCTTGCTGTCCTTTGCAAGGACGGAAGCAATACCTGCGTAAATCAGACCGTTGGTGTCAAGAGCTCCAACTGCAGGGCGGGCGTTAACCAGGTAGCTCATCTCGAATGCCTTGGAAGCATCTGCATAGTCCTGCATGTTGTAGCCAACCATTGCTGCATCCCAATGTCTCTTTGCAAGAGCAACATAGAGAGGCTGCAGATCCTTGGTGGAAGCACCCAGCTCGGCTGCCTTGTCATAAGCCTCGAGGCAGTTCTTCAGAGCGTCCTCAGCCAGAGGTTTGGTAACCTTGTAACCAGCAAGGACTCCCTGCTCTGTATAATAAACCTCCTTGTCGATATAAGTATCAACGTTGTAGGTCTTGCCGTTGATTTCCTTCTGCTCGCTGCCCAGTTTGATGGCACCCTTCAGAAGAAGAGCGGTCTGCTGAGCGGAATTCTTGAGGAAAAGACCATTGATAGGAGCATCGTAGCAATCTGCGTAAGCATTACCGAGCTTCAGATAGTTGGAGGCATCGGCCTTCTTGGCAATAGCTTCTTTCGCCTTAGCAAGGTCCTTGAGAGCCCTTGAGCCCTCCTTGGATTGTGCGCCGATGGTCGGAACGATCATCAGTACAGCAGCTAATGTGATAAAAAATCTTTTCATTTCTGTAATTATTAAGTTATTATTGTTATTCCTGTATTTGTGTATCTTCTTCATTTTCTGCAGCTTCCTGAGCCTTAAGGTCTTCGCTCTTAGGTACGGCGCAAACGGCTGCGATGCTGTCCGTATCCTTTATGTTGATGAGCTTGACTCCCTGGGTCGCCCTTCCGGCTACCTTTATCAGGGATGTAGCCACCCTTATGACGATGCCGGAACGGTTGATGATCATAAGGTCGTTCTCATCGGTTACTGCCTTCAGTGCAATAAGCTTGCCAGTCTTGTCCGTGATGTTTATGGTCTTCACGCCCTTGCATCCGCGGCTGGTCACCCTGTAGTCATCCAGCTGGCTGCGTTTGCCGAAGCCGTGCTCGCTGACAACCAGGATGGTCTTGTCGGTTGTACCCGGTTCTACACAAATCATACCGACGACTTCGTTGCCTTCCTCCAGCTCGATTCCCCTTACGCCGGTACCGGTACGGCCGATGGCCCTAACCTTTGATTCATCGAACCTTACGCACTTGCCCTCCTTGGCCGCGAGCATGATCTGGTTGCTGCCGTCGGTGAGGATAGCCTCGATGAGCTCGTCCCCTTCCCTGACGTTGACTGCGATCACGCCGTTCGCCCTAGGACGGGAGTAAGCCTCCAGGGTGGTCTTCTTGATGATACCCTTCTTGGTGGCCAGAACCACATAGTGGGAGTTGATGTATTCCTCATCCTTGAGGCGGTTGACGTTGATGTAGGCGCAAACCTTCTCTCCCTGGGCTATGCTCAGAACGTTCTGGATGGCCCTTCCCTTGGTGGTCTTGGTACCTTCAGGAATCTGGTAAACCTTGAGCCAGAAGCACTTGCCGCTATTGGTAAAGAACAGCATAGTGGAGTGCATGTTGGCCACATAGATGTGCTCTATGAAATCCTCGTCCCTGGTGGCGCTTCCGCGGCTTCCCTTTCCTCCGCGATTCTGGAGGCGGTACTCTGTAAGCGGAGTACGCTTGATGTATCCCAGGTGGGAGATGGTGATTACCATATCGTCGTCTGCGATGATGTCCTCGTAGTTGAACTCGCTCTCGTCCGGATGGATCTGGGTGCGGCGCTCATCGCCGAACTTCTTCTTCACTTCCTCGAGCTCCTCCTTGATAATGCCCATCTGGAGCTTGACGTCGCCGAGGATGGTGTTTATCTTGTTGATGAGGGCTCTGAGTTCTGCAAGCTCGTCTTCCAGCTTCTTCTTCTCCATCTTGGCCAGCTGCCTGAGTCTGATTTCCACGATGGCGGCTGCCTGGATCTCGGTCAGGCCGAACCTTGCGCACAGAGCGGTCTTTGCGCTCTCCACGGTCTCGCTCTCGCGGATTATCTTGATCACCTCATCTACGTGATCCAGTGCAATGCACAGTCCTTCAAGGATGTGGACGCGGTCCTGAGCCTTCTTCAGGTCGAACTTCAGGCGGCGTACTACCACATCGTGACGGTGGCGCACATAATATTTGATGAGTTGCTTGAGATTCAGCTGGCGAGGTCTTCCGTCCACCAGGGCCACATTGTTTACGGCAAAGCTGCTCTGGAGCTCGGTATGCTTGAAGAGGTTGTTTACAACCACCTGGCTTACAGCACCTACCTTCAGTTTTACAACCAGACGCATGCCGCTCTTGCGGTCACTTTCATCATTTACATAGACGATGTCCTCGATCTTCTTGTTGTCCACCATCTGGGAAATCTGCTTGATCAGCTCGTTCTTGTTGACCATATAAGGGATTTCCTTTATCACGATGGTTTCCCTTCCGCTCTTCTCGTTGACCTCGATGTCCGTGGTTCCGCGGATGATGATGCGGCCCTTGCCGGTCTCGTAGGCATCCTTGATGCCCTGCAGGCCCATTATGGTGCCGCCGGTAGGGAAATCAGGACCCTTGATGTACTGCATCAGGCCCTCGGTGTCTATGTCCGGGTTATCGATGTAGGCGATTATGCCGTCGCAAACCTCGGTCAGGTTGTGAGGCGGCATCATGGTTGCCATACCTACGGCGATACCGTTGGTTCCGTTGATAAGAAGGAGCGGAAGCTTGGCAGGGAGCACGGTAGGCTCCATATACTCGCCGTCGAAATTCGGGATGAAATCCACGGTATCCTTCTCCAGGTCCTTGAGGACTTCCTCACCGGCCGGCATAAGCTTCACTTCCGTATATCGCTGAGCTGCAGGAGGGTCTCCTCCCACAGATCCGAAGTTACCCTGGCCGAATACCAGCGGGTAACGCATGTTCCAGGTCTGGGCCAGGCGGACCATTGCGTCATAGACGCTGCTGTCTCCGTGCGGGTGGAACTTACCCAAAACGTCTCCCACCACGCGGGCGGACTTCTTGGTCTGGCCGCCGGAGGTGATGTTCAGCTCCTTGCCCATATCGTAAAGAATCCTGCGGTGTACAGGCTTCAGACCGTCTCTTACATCAGGAAGAGCACGGGAAACAATAACGCTCATAGAGTAATCGATGTAAGCGGTCTTCATCTGATCCTCTATGTTTATCCTCTGGATAATTCCGTGGTTGAATCCCCCCTCTCCCTCTGGCACGGGTGTGCCGTTCAAATCCTTGTTCTCGTCCATTTATACCTCTTTAATTTTAACTTTCAAATTTACGAAATCCCCCACTTTTTTCCAAACTTTTTTACCTATAAAATACGCGCGTGAGGCACCGGTTTTCCATCTCGAAGAAAAATCCCCCTGCAGGCTCTTTTAACGCGTATTTTTCGTATCTTTAACCCCAAATATTTTAGAAGCGCAATGTATATCGATTTTCCTGAAATACTCAACGCCATAATCGCCTACTCCAAGGAGGAAGCGATAAGGCTCGGAAGCTATGTACTTACCACGGACCATCTGGTTCTTGGAATGATACGCCACTCGGACAACGCGGCTGTTGCCAGGCTGCTGGAACTGGGGATAGACATCTCCGCGATGAAGAAATCCATCGAGGATACCATCGGCAAGGGAGAGCCCGTTCCGGAGAACAAGGCCAACGAGATAGCCCTGTCCACGGCGGCCAGCACGGCATTGAAGCTTATGTATCTGGAAGCCAGGAGCCTGAAGTCTCCGTCTCCGGGAAGCCTCCATCTGCTGCTGGCCATAATGAGAGGCAACAGTACGGCGGCTATCGATTATCTGCATATGCAGGGCATACATTACGCTACCATCAAGAACATAGAGCCGGACAGCTCTCCCGAGGCTCCGAGAGCCCCTGGAGACGATCTTCTGGGCGGTATTTCCTCCGCCGGGGCTGCTTCCGGTCCTTCCGAAGGAGGCCAGAGTGCAGACAGTTTCCCGGCATCCGAAGGAGAAGGCGGCGTAAGGCAGAGCCAGAGCACCGCTCCGCAGAGCAAGACTCCGGTCCTGGACAGCTTCGGCTTCGACCTGACGAAGGCTGCAGCCAATGACGAGCTGGATCCTGTCGTAGCCAGGGACAGGGAGATCGACCGCGTGGCCCAGATCCTCGGCCGCAGGAAGAAGAACAACCCTATCCTCATCGGTGAACCGGGTGTGGGAAAGAGCGCCATCGCAGAGGGCCTGGCCAACAAGATAGCGCACAAGGAAGTTCCTTACTCCCTGAGTGACAAGAGGATAATCTCCCTGGACATCGGCAGCATCGTTGCCGGAACCAAGTACAGGGGGCAGTTTGAGGAGAGGATGAAGGCCATACTCAACGAGCTGAAGAAAAACGACGATGTCATATTGTTCATCGACGAGCTCCATACCCTGGTCGGTGCCGGAGGAGCTTCCGGCAGCCTGGATGCGGCCAATATGCTTAAGCCGGCCCTGGCGCGCGGAGAAATCCAATGCATCGGTGCCACCACCCTGGACGAGTTCCGTGAGGTCATCGAGAAGGACGGCGCCCTGGAAAGGCGTTTCCAGAAGGTTATGGTAGAGCCTACGGACTTCGACCAGACCCTCCTCATCCTGCAGAACATCAAGGCCAAATACGAAGGCCATCACAACGTAACCTATACAGATGAAGCTCTCAAGAGCTGTATATCGCTGAGTCAGAGATACATATCAGACCGCTGCCTTCCGGATAAGGCTGTCGACATCATGGACGAGGCCGGAAGCCGCGCCCATATCAAGAACCTCAAGGTTCCTAAGAGCCTCTCAGAGCTGGAAAGCGCCGTATCCGTCCTCCAGACGGAAAAGAGCAAAGCCATCCGGGAGAAGAACTTCAAGCAGGCATCCATGCTCAGGGATATGCTCAAGACCAAGGAGGAAGAACTTGAGACCGCACGCAAGAAATGGCGTACCAAGATGGAAAGCAACCCTGTGGTTGTGGACAAGGAAGACATCGAGGCCGTACTGAGCCAGAGCACCCAGATCCCTATCCAGAAACTCGCCCAGAGCGAAAGCAACCGACTGCTGAACATGGGCAAGACCCTCAAGGAGAGCGTCATCGGCCAGGACGAAGCGATTGACAAGGTCACCCGTGCCATACTGCGTAACCGTGCCGGCCTGAAGGATCCGGGCAAGCCTATCGGCACTTTCCTCTTCCTCGGCCCTACCGGCGTGGGCAAGACCCAGCTGGCCAAGGTGCTGGCCCGCAACCTCTTCGACACGGAAGATTCCCTCATCCGCATAGACATGAGCGAATTCATGGAGAAATTCTCCGTCAGCCGCCTCATCGGTGCGCCTCCAGGCTACATCGGATACAACGAAGGCGGAGAACTCTCCGAAAAAGTCCGCCGCAAGCCATACAGCGTCGTCCTTCTGGACGAGATAGAAAAGGCCCATCCGGACATCTTCAACCTCCTTCTCCAGGTTCTGGATGAAGGAAGGCTGACAGACTCCAACGGCCGCAACATAGACTTCCGCAACACCATCCTCATCCTGACTTCCAACATCGGAACCAAGGAACTCAAGGACTTCGGCCAGGGCGTAGGCTACGCCACTGCAACTAAGAGAGATGTCGTAAGCAAGAACCGCAGCATCATAGACAAGGCCCTGAAGAACCACTTCTCGCCTGAGTTCCTCAACCGTCTGGACGAGCAGATCCTCTTCAACCCGCTAACCAGGGAAGATCTGGAGAAGATCATAGACATAGAACTCAAGGGCCTGTTCTCCAGGGTTGAGCAGATCGGCTACAAGCTGAAGATCACCCCTGCCGCCAAGAAATACATCGCTGAAGAAGGCTACGATCCACAATACGGAGCCCGTCCGCTCAAGCGCGCCATCCAGAAGCTGGTGGAAGATCCTGTATCCGAAGCCATCATCTCCGGCCGCTTCAAGGTAGGAGAAACCATCGAGCTCAGCTACACCGACGGCCAGATAACCGTCAAACCGAAATAAACACCCAGATCTCCGTCAAACCGAAATAAACACCCAGATCTCCGTCAGAAAACACCAAGATCTCCGTAAACAGAAAAAAGAGGGTAGACAGCCCTCTTTTTTGTTCCATTACCTCAGCCATAACAATCGCCCATCCAAATTAACGGCCTTTCCATCCAATAATCAGGACTGAAACCACATCCCGGCAGCAAACAAACACGCCCTCGGGGGCATTTTTACCCCCTACCCAACTCCACCCCCCTCTTTCCTGGCCCCAATCCTCATCTTCCAGGCCCCAATCCTCATCTTCCAGGCCCTCAGATCCCTCTTCCTGGCACGGCGGGGAAGGGGTTCGGCGATGGTGCCTTGCAACTACCTGACTATCAACGCTCCCCTATTATTACCCCCGCATTTTCGCATAGTAATATTTGTGGTATCCTGAAAATCAACAACTTACAGCCCACCATCGCCGAGCGGCAAAATCCTGCGATTATCAAAAGACATGGTTCGCGGGTAAATTTTACGTTTTGGCATCCGCATCGAAGGATCTTTCAATAGATTTGCCCACACATAACATTGTTTCTAAAACGGGATAGAATATGATTATACGAGAAAGCAACAAGAAACAATCAGACAAGCGCCCTCACATTCGCTCGAGCATAGTGAGAGAACCGGGAATGTATCACCTATACGCCAAGCAGATTATTGGGGATCGGCTATTTTACCGGCAATCAGATTTCAAGAAACTGATTTACACGATAGAAGAGGCTCGGAAGAAGTTTCGGTCGGAAGTTATTATAGTGGTTTGCATGTCTAATCATTTTCATATGATAGTCGACTCGCCTGACATTATGGGATTCAAGACCTTCATAGCAAGGAAATACTGCGGATGGTACAATATGAAGTATCATAGAACAGGTCCCCTATTCTATGAATCGACGATTAAAGCATCCCCATTGTCATTCGATGAAGCAAAACGTGACAAGATTTTGTACAATGCCAACAATCCGGTTAAAGCCAAGTTATCCAATAGCCCATTCCGCTACAAGTATTCCTCTTTGAAGCTTTTTACTAAAAAGCCTGGCGTATGGAAGGAGCTCATTCAAATCAGCAACGATGTGATTATTAGCCTGTTCGGTTCCGTAGAAAATTTCAAGAAGGCTCTATTAGCCGAGCTCGAATATAAGAAGTATGTGAGAAAATAGCCTCAGCGATGGTAGACCGGGGAAGGGTTCGGCGATGGTGCCTTGCAACTGCCTGACTATCAACGCTCCCCTATTATTACCCTGCATTCTCGCATAGTAATATTTGGGGTCGTCTGATTATCAGCAACTTACAGACCACCATCGCCGAGCATTCCCCCCCCTATTGCATTTTAGTACTATATTTAGTACCTTTGTATGGCATTTTAGGATGAATATGGACTTCTTGGAATACAAAGGATATAAAGGTTCGGTAGAATTCAGCAAGGAAGATGACTGCCTCATAGGAAAAGTTCAAGGATTGAACGGCAAGGCTTTGATTCTCTATGAGGGCAATACATTAGAAGAATTAAAGGCGGACTTTATGGATGCAATTGACAGCTACATTGAGGGTTGCAAAGCAGAAAACATTGAACCTGCTAAACCATACAGCGGTAAACTTAATCTGAGAATGCCATCTGAGCTCCATTATCGTATCGCGCTATTCGCCGCAAAAACTGGAACTACTATTAATGATTTCATAAACAAAGCAATAACCAGAGAGTTAGAGTACGAAGAAGAAATTGCCGCATCGTTGCAGGAACCATGCGCTATTTATAAATCCAAGAAGAAAAACAAAAAATAGAGAGCTGAAAATCAACTCTCTATTTTGGTGACCCGCTCGGGGCTCGAACCCGAGACCCCAACATTAAAAGTGTTGTGCTCTACCAACTGAGCTAGCGGATCTCCGTATTGGGTGGCAAAAGTATAGATTATAATTGTCTTATGCAAATTTTATTTCCGTCATTCGGGCAAGAAGCGCTTGATGTTCTTAACAACAGCAACATCCCCTATTCCGTTGACGGAAATGCGGTTCTCTTTCCCAAGCACAATCTAAAGATGATTCTCGTGCCGGTTGTCTCTCAAGACTTTCCGCCGCAAGGCCTGTCTGCTGACTCGGCTCTCGAGCATGCTGCCTCGGCACATGACAGTTCCGAAACAGACGCTTCCTACGAAACGTTCTTCCGTTATGAAGACCGGTGGAGAAACTCCAGGACCGTTACATCG
>JAEEGH010008891.1_pt1 | contig 23606 bp, 15 predicted proteins | sample 9134181 | NCBI WGS metagenome assembly JAEEGH01 (sample SAMN16246544, study PRJNA631951) | gut metagenome | biome: gut microbiome; feature: rumen; material: DP-attached | host: Bos | place: Iran: Karaj | collected 2018-10
TGGTGCTCGTCACCATCAACTATCGCTTAGGCATCTTCGGTTTCATGACCTATCCCGAGCTGTCGGCCGAGAGTCCCAACCACGTCAGCGGCAACTACGGCATACTCGACCAGATACAATCCCTGAAGTGGGTGAAGGCCAACATTGCACAGTTTGGCGGCAATCCCGACAACGTCACCATCTTCGGTCAGAGTGCCGGTGCCGGCAGTGTGCGCACGCTCTGCGAGTCACCGCTGGCCCGCGGACTGTTCCACAAGGCCGTCATCATGAGCGGCGGCGGTCTCAACATACCCGCCAAGGAGGGTGAAGAGGCCAAGCCCGCTACCCCGATGAACCGCTTCTTCACCTATAACCCCACGCTTCAGGAGAGTGAGGCCGAGACCAAGAAGGTGATGGACTGGGCCGGGCTGACCGACCTGCAGAAGCTGCGTGCCGCTTCCACGGAACTGCTCTATACCATCCCCCAATTATATAATATGGTGACGAAGAGCGACGTGTTCCTCATGCAGCGTCCCATCGTCGACGGCTACGTATCGCTGAAGTCGTTCGACAACGCCACCCGCGAGGGCACCATCGCCGACGTACCTTATATGATTGGCTACACGCTGAACGACATGGGTTCGATGGGCCCCGGCATTGCCGAGTTCTGCAAGGTACGCCAGTCACAGGGCAGCAAGGCATGGGCTTACGAGTTTGTCCGCCCGTTGCCCGACGACGGTTCTCACCCCGAGGTGACGGCCCGTCTGAAGGGAGCCTTCCACTCCTCCGACCTCTGGTTTGTGTTCAAGTCGCTGAAACATTGCTGGCGTCCGTGGACACAGGGCGACTGGGACTTGAGCGAGAAGATGCTCACCGCCTGGACGAACTTCGCCAAGTACAGCGACCCCAACGGCGCCGAGGGCAGCGAAGGCCTTGGCTGGCAGCCCTGCACAACTGAAGCTCCGCAGTTCATGCTCTTCAAGCTCAACGAGAGCGATGCCGAGGCCTCTGAGATGGGCGAACCCATCGTTCCAGAGCCTCCTGTTCTTCCGCAACCGTAAAACACTAAATACTAATAACGTATGAAAAAGACCGTTTTCTTTTGCCTCATGCTTGGCGTCGCAGCGACGACACAGGCTCAGATACCCCTCGTCTATAACGCCGAGAACACAGGCAGCCAACTGAGCGTGCCCGCCATGCCCAAGCCCGACAAGTTACCCGTCATCCGCGAACTGCCCGACCCCTTGGAGGGCGTCAGCACCTTCGCCGACTGGGAGCGTCGCCGCAACACGATAGCCACGCAAATACAGACCTACGGCATCGGCACGAAGCCCGCCATGAAGCCCGGACAGGTGAAGGCCCGCATGAGCGGCGACACGCTGATAGTCACCGTCACCGTCGGCAAGAACAGCCTGACCCTGCGGTCGGAGATTCAGTATCCGAAGGTGGGCAAGCCGCCTTACGCCGTGATGATTGGCACCAGCATGATAGCACTGCCCAAACGGCTGTTCGAGGACCGTCCTATCGCCACCATGACGTTCCACGAGAAGCAGGTAAACGACTACGGTCAGTGGGGCCAGCACCATGAGCGCGGGGAGCATCCGTTCGACCGCCTCTACCCGAAGCTGAAGGACAACGGTGCCTACAGCGAGTGGGCATGGGGACTGAGCCGTCTGATTGACGGACTGCAGCTGTTAGGCCCGGAAGTGACGAAGATTGACACGGAGCACATCGGTGTGACGGGCTGTAGCTACGCTGGCAAGATGGCCCTCTACTGCGGTGCCTTCGACGAGCGCGTCGCCCTGACCGTCGCGCAGGAGCCTGGTGGCGGCGGTGCTGCCGCCTGGCGTACCTCTCATGAGCTGACATTAGCAGGAAAGAACCTGGAGGACATCGACAAGACCGACTACCACTGGTTCTTGGAGAGCCAGAAGGCGAATTTCCACGGCGACAGCGTCTATCGTCTGCCTTACGACCAGCACGAGCTGTGTGCGATGGTATGTCCGCGTGCCCTCTTGTTGCTCGGCAATCCCGATTACGAGTGGTTGGCCGACGGTTCGATGCTCGTCTCGGCCCAGGCCGCACGCAAGGTGTGGGACCGCTTCGGCATCAGCGACCGCATGGGCTGGAGCATCGTCGACGGGCACGGACACTGCCAGCTGCCCGAACGTCAGGATGCCGAGGTGCTGGCCTTCATCGACAAGTTCCTGTTAGGCCGTACCACCGACACCCGCGACATTACGACCGTCTCGAAGAAATACGATTGGCAGAACCCCAACCTGCCGACGGAGCAACGCGTGGAGAACCTGCTCGGCATGCTGCGCCCCGAGGAGAAGGTGGGACTGATGATGAACAAGTCCGTATCGGTCGACCGTCTCGGCATACCTTCCTACAACTGGTGGAGCGAGGCCTGCCACGGTGTGCGCCAGGGAGGCTACACGGTCTATCCGCAACCTATCGGCATGGCTGCCGCCTTCAACGCCCAGCTGGTACACGATGTGTTCTCGCAGGTGTCTGACGAGGCCCGTGCCAACTGGAACCGTTCCAACCACAATGTATTCAACGTCCCGATGGGCGTCACCTATTATCCCGGCAACCCGGAGCTGACCTTCTGGTGCCCGAACGTCAATATCTTCCGTGACCCCCGCTGGGGACGCGGACAGGAGACCTGCGGCGAAGACCCGTACATGAACGCCGTGCTCGGTGTGCAGACGGTGCTCGGTATGCAGGGCAACGACGACCGTTATTTCAAGACCCACGCCTGCGCTAAGCACTATGCCGTACACAGCGGCCCCGAGCCCCTGCGCCACTCCATGAACGTGGAGCCTTCGAACCGTGACCTGTGGGAGACCTACCTGCCGGCCTTCAAGGCTCTGGTGAAGAAAGCTAATGTACGCGAGGTGATGTGCGCCTACCAGCGCTTCGAGGGCAAGCCCTGCTGCGCCAGCGACCGCCTGCTCATCGACATTCTGCGCAACAAGTGGGGCTACGATGCCATCGTGCTCACCGACTGCGATGCCATCAACAACTTCTTCAACCGCGGCCAGCACGAGACGCACAAGGACCCGCTGTCGGCAACGGTCGACGCCGTACTGAATGGTACTGACTTGGAGTGCGGTAAGGTGATGATGAACCTGACCGACGGTCTGCAGAAGGGCCTCATCAAGGAGAGCGACCTCGACCAGCACCTGCGCAAGACGCTGACGGGACGCTTCGAGTTAGGTATGTTCGACCCTGCCGAGAACCTGCCGTGGGCCAAGCTCGGCCCCGACGTCATCAGCAGCGAGAAGCACGACCAGTTGGCCACACAGGCCGCCCGCGAGTCGATGGTGCTGTTGGAGAACCACAACGTGCTGCCCCTCTCGAAGAACCTGAAGACCATCGCTGTATTAGGACCTAACGCCGACGACGTGGAACTGCTGAACGGCAACTACGGCGGCACGCCCACCGACGAGCACAAGCACTCGCTGCTCAGTGGCATCAAGGCTGCCGTGCCCGATGCTAAGATTATCTACCACAAGGCCTGCGAACTGAACGACGAATACACCACCGTCCATCACCTCGGCGATTTCAACGACGGCAAGGGCGTGAAGGTGGAGTTCTGGAACAACAAGGAACTCAACGGCAATCCCGACAAGACCGACTACTACAACGAGCTGAACTTCTCGACCTTCGGAGCCTGGGGCTTCGCCGAGGGCATCAACAACGACAACCTCTCCGTCCGCATCAGCGGTAAGTACACCGCCACCTTTACGGGCGAGATGAAATACACGCTGAGCACCGACAACGGCTACGTCCTGAAGGTCAACGGCCAGGTGGTCGAAGAGAACAAGGGCGGCGGTGGCCGTCGTGGCTTCGGCTTCGGCCGTCGCGGTGTAGAGTACAAGTCATTCCCCGTGGAGCAGGGCAAGGACTATGACATGGTTATCGAGTACCGTCGCGGCAACGGCCAGTTCGCCATGCTGCGCGGCGACATCTGTGAGCGCAAACTTGCCGAGTTCTCCGACCTGGCCAACGAAGTGAAAGAGGCCGACGCCATCATTATCATCGGCGGCATCTCGGCCCGCATGGAGGGTGAGGGCGGCGACAAGCAGGACATCGAACTGCCAAAGGTGCAGCAGATGCTGGTTCAGGCTATGCACAAGACCGGCAAGCCCGTCGTCTTCGTCAACTGCTCAGGCTCGGCCATTGCCTTCGGCTCGGTCGAGGGACAGTATGACGCCCTGCTGCAGGCCTGGTATCCCGGTCAGGGTGGTGCCAAGGCTTTGGCCGAAGTGCTGTTCGGCGACTACAACCCCGGCGGCAAGCTGCCCGTCACGTTCTACCGCTCGACTCAAGACCTGCCCGACTTCCTGGACTACTCGATGAAGAACCGCACCTACCGCTACTTCACCGGCAAGCCGCAGTATGCCTTCGGCTACGGATTGAGCTACACCACGTTCAAGATGGGCAAGGGAAAACTGTCGGCCAACGCTATGGAGAAGGACGGCACAGTGACACTTACCGTTCCTGTTACCAATAAGGGCAAGCGCGAGGGTACCGAGACCGTACAGGTCTACGTGAAGAAGCTGGACGACGCCGGCGCTCCCATCAAGGCGCTGAAGGGTTTCCAGAAGCTCACGCTGCAACCCGGCGAGACACAGACAGCCACCATCACGCTCGATGGCGAGGCCTTCGAGTACTACGACGAGAACATCGACGAACTGGCTGTCAAGTCTGGCCGCTACCAGATTCTCTACGGCACATCGTCAAGAGACGAGGATTTGAAGAGTATCAACTTCACCTTACAATAAAGAAACCATCAAGATAGAAGTATCAGAAGAAAATGTTTTCAACCTTACTGTCAGCCATTCTGGTCATCAATGAACTAATGGCATCCAATGCGGGGCTAACCATGAGCCCCGCTATCAACTTCGACAGCTGGATAGAGCTGTACAACCCCGGCGAGCAGGCCGTCAACCTGAGCGGCATGACACTCAGCGACGCCTACGGCAACAAGTGGCAGATTCCCAACAGCATAGGCAGTGTGCCCGCCAAGGGCTTCAAGGTGCTGTGGCTTGGCTCTAACGACATCAGGGCCGACCAGTGTACCTTCAAGCTCGACTGCGACGGCGGCTCCATCACCCTGACCGATGCCAACGGCAACGTCGTGGCCTCCGAAACCTACCCCGAGGCCATCAGCCGCACCGCCTACGCACGCAAGACCGACGGCGGCGACGAGTGGGGATGGACGGCCGACCCCACCCCCGGTGCTACCAACGCCACATCGGCGTTCGCCAAGAACCGGCTATCAGCTCCCGAGGTCAGCGTCGACAGCCGCCTGTTCAACAGTTCGCTCAACATCAAGGTCACCATCCCCGAAGGCACCACCCTGCTGTACACCACCGACGGCAGCCTGCCCAAGATTGAGTCGCCCTGGAAGGAACAGCTCACCAACGGCAATTGCGAAGACTCCGACGCTTCCTGCTTCGTCAGCCGTGACGGCAACGGCAGCGGCGACGTGAACCGCATCACCGACGGCGCGGGCGTCGATGGCTCGCGTGGCATCAAGGTACACTCCGTAGCGGGTGCCGCCAACGACTACACGACGCAGTTCTTCGTCTATACCCCCTACCACATCTGGCAGACTGGCGAGCGTTACCGCTTCCGCATGATGGTGCGTGCCGACAAGGCCGGCAAGGTCAACATTCAGGCGCACCGCACGCCAGGCGACTACATCACCGGCAACATGATGAGCGGCTCCTTCAACGTCACCACCGAGTGGAAGGAGTTCACCTACGAAGGTACCGTCACCAAGGCTCAGGCCGACGAGCAGACCACCGGCGGCGGAGGCGGATGGCCCTGGGGCGGCTGGCAGCCAACTATCACCACCTATGCCCTGCAGACCATCGCCTTCAACCTGAACGACGACAAGAGCACCGACAACAACTTCTATTTCGACGACATCTCGTGGGAGACCTACGAGGAAATATCTACCCGCGAGAGCAAGGACGGCGACTTCGCCATCTCCAACACCACCAACTACACGTTCCGCCTGTTCCAGGATGGCATGCTGCCCAGCGTACCCGTCACCCGCTCGTACATCAAGACCAGCAACAAATACACGCTGCCCGTCATCTCGATCGTTGGCGACAGGAAGTTCTTCACCGATCCGAAAATCGGACTCGACTGCGACGGCGATGGTACCAACGGCAAGACTGGCAACGGTCAGGACCAGCCCAAGAATTACAACAACGACTGGGACCGCCCCGTGAACTTCAGCTACATGAGCCCCGAGGGCCAGATGCTGTATAACCAGGACGTGAACATCATGGTGTCGGGCGGATGGACCCGCTCGCAACGCTTCCGCTCGTTCAAGCTGAAGGCCGGCAAGGTGTTCGACGGACAGAACCGATTTGACTACCCATTCTTCCCGCAAAAGCCCTACATCCGCAATAAGACACTGCTACTGCGCAATGGCGGCAACGACGTCTGGGTACACAACGCCCGCTTCATGGACCCCGCCTTGGAGACCATCATCCAGCGCTCGGGCATCGACCTCGACGTGCAGTCCTACCAGCCCGTCATCGAATATGTGAACGGCGAACTGCGCGGCGTGCTCAACCTGCGCGAGCCTAACAACGACGACTTCGCCTACGCCAACTGGGGCTACGACGACGAAGAACTCGATGCCTTCGAGAACATGGTGATGAAGAACGGCACCGACTCCGTCCTCAACCGCATCTTCGAACTGGCCCGCAAAGTCAACGATGCCGGTGCCTACGACGAGCTGAAGACCATGCTCGACATCGACGAGTTCATCAACTACATGGCCGTCACTATGTTCCTCGACAACGACGACTGGCCCAACAACAACATCAAGGCCTACCGCAGCCAGCACGACGGCCGCTACCGCTTTGTCAGCTTCGACCTCGACTACGCCTTCGCCCTGCGCAACTTCAACAAGCACAACGACGACCCCTTCGCCTACTTCCTCGACTTCAAGGATGCCAACACCGTCAGCGGTGAGAGCAATTTCAACAAGGCCATCGTCAATCTGCTGCTCAACCTCATGGGACACGACGAGTTCCGCCGCCGCTTCATCGACACCTTCTGCATCATGGCAGGCAGCGTCTTCGAGCCCACCCGTGCCGGCAAGATTGTCGACGAGCTGCTGAACAACGTCAAGGCCATGTGTCAGCTCATGAGAAACCAGGGCATCAACGACGGTCACGACCCCGACCGTGCTGCCAGCACCATCAAGAGCAAGCTGAAGGGACGTTCGAAGAAGATGGCTGGCCACCTGAAGAACTTCTCCTACGCCAAGCTCAGCACCGCCGCACAGGCCGTCAAGCTGACCGCCGACACGGAGGGTGCCCACCTCTACATCAACGGCATCGACGTGCCCTACGCCGACTTCGACGGCCATCTCTTTGCTCCCGTCACCCTGCGGGCTGAAGCGCCTGCGGGCTACCGTTTTGCCGGATGGCGGAAAGGCAGCACCGTCGTGACGACTGAGGCCGAAACGGCTCTGCCTGAAGGCAGCACCGTCACGCTGACCGCCACCTTTGCTCCCCTCACCGCCACCGAGCTGGCGGCACAGGGCATCACACCCGTCCGCATCAACGAGGTGAGTGCCCAGAACGGCATACACGTCAACGAATACTTCAAGCGCAACGACTGGGTGGAGCTCTACAACACCACCGACCAGCCCATCGACGTCGAGGGAATGTACCTGACCGACAACCCCGACAAGCCCGACAAATACCAGATTACAGCAGCCTCCCCTACGGGGGGAGGTTCTGAGGGGGCTACCATTATCCCCGCCCACGGCTACCTCATCATCTGGTGCGACAAGCTCGAGACAAAGGAGCAGCTGCACGCCCCGTTCAAGCTCGCTGCCGAGGGTGACGAGCTGCAGCTCACGGCTGCCGACGGGTCGTGGACCGACCGCTTCGTCTATCCAGAGATGAAGGAAGACCAGACCGCCGGTCGTTATCCCGACGGTAGTGCCAACGTCTACCTGATGAACGTACCTACCATCGCCCAGGCCAACCTCACCTCGAGCTACGTCGTACCCATCGACCAGCCCGTCCCGGCCGCCATCGCCGATGTACCATATTCACCATCCACAATCCACCATCCACAATCCACCATCTACGACCTGCAAGGCCGCCGCATGATGGATAAGCCGCAGAAGGGTGTGTATATCCAGGACGGCAGGAAGGTGGTGGTGAAATAGCAAACCAATCAAATATTTAGCCGTAACTACTCAGTCATGTGCCCATGACTGAGTAGTTATTAGGGGATGCGCAATTTCTTAAACTATGTTAACCGAAAGCAGTCTTTTCCCTATTTCCCTGTCTTAGTAGGTAGAAGCAGCACAATAATTTGCTACTTTTGCAGAAGAATGAATGATAGGATAAAGACAGCGTTTCTCGTCATCGCCCTGTGGCTCTCAGCCCTTGCCACTACAGCCAGTCCGTCGGCAGACGGAGAGCTGTACGCCGTACTCATCAGCGGCGGGCGCAACCGCCTGAGCAACCACGAACGCTACTGGAACGACTGCACCTTCCTCTACCGCACCCTGCGAATGACGTACCACGTGCCGAAGCGCAACATCATGGTGCTGATGAGCGACGGCGGCGACCCGGAACCCGACATGCTGCTGACCGACGGCAGGGGCTTTGCCTCGTCGCCCACCGACCTCGACGGTGACGGGCTGGCCGACGTCTATATGCCAGCCACGGAGGAGGCCGTCGATTACCTCTTCATCCAATTGTCGCGCCAGCTGACGGAGGCCGACCGGCTGTTCGTCTTCCTCATCGACCACGGCATGGGCGGACAGTCGCCCTGCGTATGGCTATGGGACAATGGGCAGCTGAGTGCCTACGCCCTCTGGTCGCTCTTGGGGCTGCTGCGGGCTGAGGCCGTCGGCGTGCTAATGGGGCAATGCTATTCGGGTGCCTTCCTGCCTCGGCTGATAGGCGATGGGCGGGTGCTGATGGCGGCCTGCGCTGGCGACGAGTTGTCGTGGGTGTGCCCTGACCGTCCCTACGACGAGTTCGTCTATCATTGGACGTGTGCCGTCAATGGGGCCGATGCCGACGGCAACGTTGTGCAGGCCGACGAGGACGGCGACGGGCAGGTGACGATGGCCGAGGCCTTCGACTACGCCCGATGGCACGACCGCCAACAGGAGACGCCGCAGTATGCTTCGTGGCCTGAACAGTTGGGGGCCACGTGGGCCTTTGGGCCGCTCAGCGACGTAGGGGTGACCCCTGTCCACGAGGCCCAGCCGCAGCGTCAGCCAGCCTACTCGTTGCAGGGCTATCGTCAGCCGCGACGTGGCGGGGTGCGCGTAGAGCACGGCAAGAAGTTTATCGATAAACCCAAGCAATAACAACAACGTATTAACTTAAAATGAAAACGTATATGAAAAAAGCTTTTCTGATGCTTATCTGCCTGATGGCAGGATGGGCAAACGGGGTGGGAGCTAAGGTGACTGACGATGAGAGTGCCATCAGACTAGACTCCATGCAGGTAAGTGGCAACATGCTGGCCGGCATGACCCAACAGGCGACGGTCAACATGAGCAATATAGGCAGCGACGACTACGAGGGCTACTGGTACCTGTTCGAGCAGGCAAGCCCCACGGAGCCGAAAGTGCTGCTGAGCGGCACGTCGGTGAAGGCAGCTGCCGGCAGGACGGCAACCGTCCGCCTGAAGTTCGAACTGACGGAGGGAGCGCACACGCTCCTGCTGGCAGCCGACGGGAAAGGGGAGCAGCTACTGGCCTCGGCACAGGTGGCGATGGCCCCCTGCCGCCAGTTAGACATGACGGCCAGCTTCGAGCTGGAGATGATGACGCAGGAGGAGGACGAGAACGTGCTGTACGGCCGCCGCATGCAGGGACGGCTGACGGTGAAGAACAATGAGCGCGTGCCCTACATGGGCGTCGACCACATCAACACGCTCGCCTCGGGCATCACCTACCGGTTCGTGGAGTTGGAGAGCGGCAAGGTGCTACCAACGGGCAACGCCTCGACGAAGATTGGCGAGGAAATAGGCGGGCAGGGGCAGTTGACGAAGGACATCTCTTTCTATACCGGCTTCAAGGAGTTCCCAGACAAGATGTATGCACTCATCGCCAGCTATGTCAGTCCTGAAGGCCCTGTCGACATTGGCTCCATCGAGTTTCGTATCAAAGACGGAGCGTTCACTTATTGGACGAAGGACTGGCAGGTGAAGCGCCTGCCTCGAAGTACCTACGGGTTCGTGGTGCCTCCCGAGGCCGTGGCGGTAGACTTGCGGCTCAAGACAGATGATAGTGACGATGTTGCAGGAATAATAGGCTATTTTGATGCCTCCCAAGCCAACCCCAACTGCCTGTTCTATCAGGATTTCTTCAACGAAAACGCGGGAATAGGCAGCGGACAGATCATCGTATGTGAGGGTGAAGCCCTCAACGTGAACATCGACGAGAACCACGACTTCATGTGCCCGATGTCGTTCAAGGCACGGCATGCCTACTTCCGATTTACGCCTGATTGTATGTCCGTCCCGCAGCCCTCGGAGGGCAGCTATCTCTTTGAGACGCTGGTGCTGCCGTTCGACATCACTTACGCCAACCTGATAGACATCAATGCGTCGAAGAAAATGGTGGTCATACCCAACGACACTACAGAGGTTACAGAGCCCAGTCCCATCTTCCCCTACGAGGAGAACTTGCTCCTCGCCTGGCAGTATATCGGCGATGCGGGCGACTCGCTGACGGTGTCACCCGTCGACCTGCGCACGCTGAGGGCCAACTATCCCTACATCCTGTCCCTTCGCACCCGTTCGTGCATCGGCTTCGGCGGCGAGGACACGAAGGTGCCCGCTACGGAGCCTGCCGTCGTCAAAGGACAACAGTTCGACTTCGTGGGAACCACCTGCGCACGGGCTGCCACGGATACTGACTACCGCTACAACACCTTCAGCAATGCGTTCTATGTGATGGATACGTGTGACCTGATTCCACCGTTCCGCGCCTTTATCGACGGTTCACACGCTACTGTGGCATACGATGCCCTGAAGCTGCCGTGGAGTGTCAGATATTGGGGGCCTGATGCCCCGACGGAGGCCACGTCCGTCACCTCGGCAAGTGCCGCTGCCACAGATGGCGAGGTCTATACCCTCAGTGGCCAGCACCTCGGCACGACCGACGTGCGCAGCCTGAAGCCGGGACTATATATAATAGGTGGACGCAAAGTGGCCATCAAGTAACAAACGAGGACTATGCGTGAACTAAGCGTGGAGCAAATCGTGGTGCGGTGCCAACAGGGTGACGAACAAGCTTTCGGCCTGCTCTACACCAAGATGCACGACCGCCTGCGCCGCATCTGTCGCAATTATGCGACGGACGACGAGACGGCTTCCGACTTGCTCCACGACTCGTTCCTGCTCATCATGAGCAAGATAGGCACCATCGGGAATCCACGGAAGGCCGAGAAGTGGATGACAACAGTGACGCGCAACTACGCCCTGACCTGGCAGCAGCGCCAGAAGAAGGAAACGACGGTGTCGATAGACAGCCTGAAGGAATCGCTTGCAGCGGTGGCCCCTGTGCCGATGGCCGTCACCTACGACGAAATACTGAATCTCATCGACGCGCTGCCCCAGAGCTATCGCCGTGTATTCCGTCTCTCGGTACTCGAGGGCATGAGCCATCAGGAGATAGCCGCCTTGCTGAACATCGAGCCTCACACGTCGTCATCGCAGCTCTATCGTGCCAAGCAGATGTTGCGCCGCTGGCTCCGTCCTATTGTCCTGCTGCTTATAGCTGTCGCCCTGCCGTTGGGAGTGTGGTGGCTGTGGCTGGCTGAAAGGAATAGTACGAAGGAAGAAACGTCAGCCCTTTATAAGGGAAGAATACCAAAAGAGCGGAGTGGTGTCATCGTCTACCAGTCCCACTTGCCCCACCAGCAGCGGGATGAGGTAGTTACCCCACCCTATACTCCTCTCCTACATGGGAGGGAAAAGACTACCCGCGACACCATCCTCGTGAATGATGCCGACTCAGTAAGTCCCAGTAGTCCCATAAGGCCCATAAGGCCCAGCAGTCCCGTGAGGCCCATTCGCCCCATCCGCCCCGCTGTCCCCACACGCCCCACTACCCCCTCCGTCACCTGGTCTGCCACCCTGGCCTACAGCGGCATTAGCAGCAGCGGGAATATGCGGCTGCCTTATGCAGATGCCCTCACCAACGACGCCGTTTGCGACACCGCCATGCACCACAGCATGCCGTTGACCGTCGGACTGACCGTCAGTTGCCGACTGGGTCGTCACTGGCAGGTGGGCTTGGGCTTGCAGTACACTCGCATGACGTCCGACATCGAGATAGGAAATACCTATGCCCGGCTCGTCCAGCAGCAGCGCGTGCAGTACCTCGGACTGCCGCTCTCCGTTGAGTGGCATCAGCAGGTGGCCCGCCGCCTCAGCTTCTACACCTCGGCCAACGTCACCCTCCAACTGCCGCTGCGCTCGACAATGGACAGCCGTTACGTGCTCAACGGCAATCACATAGAGAGCACCACGGAACGCCTGCATCCAGGCACGCAATGGTCGGTGGGCGTAGGTCTCGGACTGGAGTACAACATCTCGCCCACGGTGGGCTTCTTCGTGGAGCCGCGACTGCAGCACTACTTCCAGAACAGCAGCGGCGTGGAAACGTGGCAGACGGAGCATAAGGCTGCCCTCAGCGTACCCTTCGGCCTGCGGATAAACTTTTAACGCCAAAAGGCTTGCGGAATCGAAAACATTTTATAACTTTGCAACATCAATAAGAACAAGAAAGGAGTAAATGCTATGAGAAGATTTACGCTTTTGGTGACCACCTTGATAGCAACGCTGGTCGCACTGGCTCAAGAGAACGAGCCAAAATCCATCAGTCTGACGCAGGAAGAACGCCAGCTGGTAGAGCAGAACAACGACTTCGCCTTCCGCCTGATGCGTGAGGCGCGGACGAACGACAGCCAAATACTCTCGCCGCTGAGTATCACCTACGCCCTCGGCATGCTCAACAACGGCGCAGCAGGCAAGACGCAGCAGGAAATCAACGATGTGCTGGGCTTTGGCGAGGCTGGGGCTGACGCCATCAACCGTTTCTGCCGCAAACTGCTGACAGAGGCACCGACGCTCGACCAGACGACGAAGGTGTCGATAGCCAACACCATCTACGTGAACAACCACTGGAACTTCGTGTTGCAGGAGCCGTTTGTCGAGAAGGCACAGCAGTATTACGATGCCACTCCCGAGAGCCGCGACTTCTACGACGGCAAGACTATGGGCGTCATCAACCAGTGGGCCAGCGACCATACGGCGGGCTTGATTAAGGAAGTGCTGACGAAGGACGAGTTCAACGAGGATGCCGTCAGCTACCTGCTCAATGCGCTCTACTTCAATGGCAAGTGGGCTTCGCCGTTCAAGAAGGAGAACACCCGTGAGGAATCCTTCAACGGCGGCAAGAACGTGCCGATGATGCGCAAGACGGGCAAGTACGAATATACGGCGAACGACCTCTACCAAGCCATCAAGCTGCCCTACGGCAACAAGGCCTACCAGATGACCATCTTCCTGCCGCTCCAGGGAAAGAGTGTCGCCGACGTGCTCAGCCAGTTGGACGGCAAGAACTGGCAGTTCCGTAGCAGCTCGTATGATGTAAGCCTGAAGCTGCCACGCATAGAGACCAGCACCAACGTTGAATTGAAGCCCATTATGTCGGCACTGGGCATGCCCACGGCTTTCAATTCGGATTACGCTGAGTTCCCCTACTTCTGCAACTACTCCGTCTACATCGAAAAGATGAAGCAGGTGGCCAAGATTAAGCTTGATGAGGATGGCACGGAAGCCGCTGCCGTCACCATCATCGGGGAGGCAACTACGGGAATGCCGCGAACAGCTGAGTTCCACGCTACGCGCCCGTTCCTATATATTATCAGCGAGCAGTCCACGGGTGCCATCTTCTTCATCGGCCAGTACTTGGGTGATGGCACAACCAGCGTGGGCGACGCTCCGCGTCTAATGAATGATGAAGGAGTGAATAGTGAAAAGCTCTACGACCTGCAAGGCCGCCGCATGATGGATAAGCTGCGGAAGGGTGTGTATATCCGGGACGGCAGGAAGATTGTAGTGAAGTAGGGCGGCGACATGGGGAGTTTGGGTAGGGTAAACCCAGGGTTTACCGTAACTAAACTCTGGGTTTACCGAAATCAGGCGGGACGGTTCTCATGATCATTTCTAAAAGTATGGCTGGAGTTAGGATTTGAATTGCTCTAATCAATAATCTATCTGCAACAGGAATTCCACAGACGTTAGAAATTAGCATAGGGAGACTGTCCCCGTGTGATGAGTTATGCAATCCATCGACGTATATGAAAACGCTGTTTGGGAAGAAGTGATTAGGCATTTCGTACAGCAAAAGGTATATTTCATACAAGAAATGAACGCACATGAATGGATTTCTGATATTTAAGTTTAACTTTACAAAAAAGTTTAACTCAAATAAGGTATTTATATGGGATTCATTATTAGTTGTATCGTTTATGTAGTTTTATGTGAAGGCATTTGTAATATGCTTGAATTAGAAGGATTCAACAAAAAGGCATTGGTATATGCTATTGTAGGCTGTGTGGGTAGTTTCTTGATAAAGGCAATGATGTCGTAAATGAGTTTATGGGTAGCGGGGTACTAATCATATCGAACACAAACGAACTGGTGAGGGTGAAGCCAGAGCGTGTGGTGTATGTCGAGTCGGATGGTAACTATTCGACGATGGTGCTGCATGACAAGACGGAGCATGTGTTCACGATGAATCTGGCCCATTGTCAGGAACTCCCTGAAACAACTGAAGGCGTATATGGAAACTAAAGCAGGAAAGGAGGCAAGACTATGAGAGATGATGAACTGCAGGTGTTAGGCGAACCATAGTTTCTTATGCAATGAGTGATTATGAGCTAAACAAAAACAGACCTTCTCCTGGGAGAATGAAAAAACAAATTGGGGTTTAATTAATGACTTTATCTCACATTGCTATGAATATGTTTTCCCTAATGAAAAGCCGCCAGTATTACCAAAGGATTTACTACTAGTGATGGGTAGCCCTGCTCGGTAAAACGAAATAAATTTATTAAAAGTTGACGAAAAGCTTGGAAATCAAGCACATTTTTATTATCTTTGCAGTGCCAGAGAGAGCAAGGGTGATGCAGATACAGATGTTACAGATGTTTTCTAAAAAAAACTCATGCGTACCTGTGCGCATATACGTACGCATGAATGTTTTTATAGATATAAGTGTATTTATCTGTAAGTGTATTTGTAAGTAAGAAGTGAGAAGCTATGGAAATATACACAAAATGCATAAATATCCACACGTATCAGCGACTCGGAGTTTCCCTAGGGTAAACCCGAGGTTTCAGTAGGGTAAACTCCCAGTTTACTTACGGCAAACTCCCAGTTTGCTACGGACTATCTGTAAGTGCATAAACATGCATATTGCACCACCTTGAGTCTTTCTTGCACAATTATGTGACGAAAGATGAGAGATTTTCGAGACTTTTAACATCGAAAGCGAATAACTATTGAAAAGAATTCGTATCTTTGCAAGGTGAAAATATAATTCCAAAAGATGAGCAAATACGAGATACCTTTCCTCACAGCATGTATACATGCATTTGGACAGCGCTTCAATATGACACGACAGGCGGCGTTCAGATACCTGCATGAACATAAAGGTTTAATGTTTCTCATAGAGTTCTACGATGTGGAGCACTTGCAGTCAATGGACGAAACCATTGACGATTTGCTTATTGTCTGTCAAAAGAATGGAGGGGCGCTTGCATGATACTCTATCACGGCACTAATGCAGACATCGATGCGATAGACCTCAACCGAGGCTTGCGCCACAAAGACTTTGGCAAGGGCTTTTATCTAACACCCGATAGAAACACCGCCGTCCGTATGGCCCAAAAGAAAACGCGGCTATTCGGAGGTACTGTGACGCTAATTACCTACGAAATGGACGACACGGCCTTACGCTCTGATCTGAAAGTGAAGATATTCCCTGAGAAGGCCTGCGTGGAGTGGCTCATTTTCGTGGATGCCAACCGCGACAGGAAAAACGTGTCCCCCATTCACGATTACGATATTGTCATTGGCCCGATAGCCGATGACGGCGTTGTACTACAGCTCACAAATTTCCGTGAGGGTATCTACTCACCTGAACAAGCCGCTGCGCAACTCCAAGACAGGTACCTCGACCAACAATACTATTTTGGAACGGAGAAATCTCTCAGCTTTCTCCATAAAACAAACGTTGAATCCGTATGAAGCAGCCTAATCACCACCAAATAGCGACCTACTTGACCAACTACGTCTTAAGCGAACTGGTGAAGTACGAGATGGAGGATACTGACTGCTCCATTGAGGAAGCGATGGAGCGTGTCTATAACTCACCGTTGATGACAGCCCTGCAGGACGAAGAAGGAGAACTCTATGTCCAAAGCCCTGCATATTTGTACGAATTAATGCATAGTTATCAATAACGATTAGAGATAAATTGATCATTATGAACAGAAAAATCTTATGGAGCGTTTTGGCCCTTGTGATGGGGTGCCAAGCTATGGTTGCACAGAAGAGCATCGTGATTCTCTATGAGAACGACGTGCATTGCGGCATTGACGGCTATACCAAGTTAGCGGGGCTGCGCGATGCCATCAACCGTTCGGATACGGCCTATGCCGCCGCCGTCTGCGTGGGCGACTTCCTGCAAGGCAACACCACGGGAGCCATCTCGAAGGGACAATACATTGCCGACATCATGCGGCTCATGGACTATCATGCCCTCACACTGGGCAACCACGAGTTCGACTACGGGGTGCCCCGCATGAAGCAACTGCTGGGGCAGGTGGGCAGCCCCGTAGTGTGCGCCAACCTCTACGAAGCCGGGGAACAGCAGCCTGTGTTTGCGCCCTACGTCATCCACCGGTATGGCAACAAGCGGGTGGCCTACGTGGGAGCCTGCACCCCCGAGACGATGATACTGGAAGGTTATTCGTTCTACGACACCAACGGCATACTGCTCTACGACCTGAAGCAGCAGACGTTCTACCAGCTCATACAGCAGGCGGTAGATGCCGCCCGTGCCGAAGGGGCCGACTACGTGGTGCTGCTCTCGCATGTGGGTGAGACACCGCAGTCGATGGGGTTCAGTTCGCACCGTATTGTCAACAACACCCGCGGCATCGACATCGTGCTCGACGGACACTCGCACGAGATTATCGAGGGTGCCAAGGTCGCCAACCTTGACGGCAAGGAGATTACCGTGACACAGACGGGTACCCAGTTTGCCCATGTGGGCAAGCTGCTCATCACGCCCGACGGACGGATGACCACCCAACTTATCAAGAGCAAGGAAATACCCTACGAGAACGCCCGCGTCACGGCTGCCACCGACAGCATCCACCAGCTGGTGAAGGCCGTCACCTCGGCGAAGGTGGCCCATACTGACTATACCCTCTTGGTGAGCGACCACAACGACCAATGGGTGGTGCGTGGCGAGGAGACGAATGCCGGTGACCTGGTGACCGATGCCTACCGTTATGCCATGAAGGCCGACATAGGACTGGAGAACGGCGGCGGCATCCGCAACAACATTGCCGCGGGCGACATCACCTACGGCGACCTCATCGGCATGCTGCCCTACGACAACACCCTGCGCCGCATCTCGGTGACTGCTGCACAGCTGAAGGAGATGCTGACACGCTGCACAGCCCTCGTCCCCGTGCTCGACGGCAACTTCCCGCAATGCTCAGGCCTGCTTTTCACCATTCACAGCAAGAGCCACACCGTCAGCGACATCGAACTGCAACAGCCCGACGGCAGCTATGCACCCATCGACATGCAGCGCACCTACAGCGTAGCCCTGACCGACTACAACCACGAGGGCGGCGGACTGTTCGAGTGTCTCAAGAAATGCCCCGTGCTCGAGGAAAGCTCGCTCCGTTACTACGAGGCCCTGGCCGACTACCTAAGCAAGGTTCTCGGGGGCACTACGGGCAGCACCTACGCCAAGCCCCAGGGACGCATCACCATTGTCGAGGATTAGCCGACTATAGTCCATAAAAAGAGTCGCCGACACTGCTTATGCCGGCGACTCTTTTTACATTGTATCTTATTTCCTCACAGCATCGAGGAAGCTGACCATCTTCTTGAGGTTCTCCTCACTGTACATGCCCATGCCGTGACCGCCCTCGGGAACGAAGGTGGCTTCGGTCTTTACGCCGGCTGCCTTCAGCAGCTCATAGAACTTCTTACCCTGACAGCAGGGAACGACGTTGTCCTTCTCGCCGTGGAAGATGATGATGGGCGGGTCGTTCTTGTCGACATAGTTGGTGGCACTCAGGCTGAGGTACTTGTCCGGCTCCTTGGCGAGCTTCGAGTTGAGCAGCACGTCCTCGGGGCTGTTCTCGCCCATCTTCATGGCATCGCCGCAGTCCATGGCCGTCAGGTCGACGGGACCCGACCAGTCGCAGGCGGCATTGACGGTTGACGACTGGGCGGTATAGTTGCCTACGCTGCCCTCCAGATCGATGTCGACGGTACCCACCTTCGTCTGCTTCACGCCACTGGTGGTGGCAGCCGTCGAAGCGAGGTGACCGCCGGACGAGAAGCCGCTGGTGGCAATGAACGAGGTGTCGAACTTATACTTCTCGGCCTCACCGCGCACAAAGCGGATGACGGCACGGATGTCGTGAATCTGGGCAGGCCACTTGGCGTCCATGCTCGAACGGTGGTTGGGGCACACCACGGCATAGCCTGCGTCGAGCAGAGCCTTGACGATGGTGCCCAGGTCGGCTGCACCCTTGCTGTTGTTGCTGAACCATGCGCTGCCGTAGATGTGAATGACTACGGGGTAGCTCTTCTTCTCCTGCTTAGGGAGATAGATGTCGCACGTATGGAATGCCTTGTCGTCGCCTGCATAGTTGACGTCCTTCCACTCCTGCGAAGTTTCTAACTTGGCCTGCTGTTGGAAACCTCCAAAGCCGCCGAAACCCTGTGGCTGTGCCGTCATCTGGAGAGCACAAGCTGCCACAAATGCTGATAATAAGGTCCTTTTCATCTCAAAAGTATTAAAAAACGATGCAAAGTTAACAAATAATTGACAATTGGCAACTGATAATTGAAAATAATTTCGTACTTTTGCACGAAAACTAACCAAAAAGAAGCAAAATGAGCAAACGTACAACACTCGCTGCCCTCCTTGCGGCAGCCACCTTGGGACTTAACGCCCAAAAGCCCATGTCTGCCCCGAAAGGCGGAAAGGCCATTAGTGACGAACTGATAGGCATCTTCTTCGAGGACATCTCGAGCAGTGCCGACGGCGGTCTCTACGCCGAGCTGCTGCAGAACGGCTCGTTCGAGTTCAACGCCAACGAGAAAGATGGCTGGGGACCCGCCACCGCGTGGAAGGTCATCCGTCCTGGCCACTCATTAGGGTACATCCAGCCTACAACCATGAATATGCCTGGTTCCGCTCCCAGGATTTTCTACCAGTCGAACACCCGCATGAGGCTGCACGCTGAACGCGTTAAGGAGTATAAGGACTATAAAGGCTGGAAGGGCTTCGGCCTGCAAAACGACGGCTTTGACGGCATCGTGGTGAAGGCGGGCGAGAAGTACGACTTCTCCGTGCGCATGGTCAACTGGGGCGACAAGCCCATGACAATGCGCATCGCACTCGTAGAGCCACAGGGCTGGGGCAGGGATCCGAAACTGTTGTGCGACACTATCATTGAGGTGGTTCGCGACGTGGCGTTTACAGAGGGGCAACAGCCTCAACAACCTAACCGCTTTTACCGTCTACAGGAGCATAAGGCTACACTGATACCCACTGCCGACTGCAAAAATGCAGCCCTGCAGCTGCTGATGCTCAACGAGGGTGACGTCATTATGGACGACGTGTCGCTCATGCCGCAGGACACTTACAAGGGTCACGGCCTGCGTAAGGACCTGGCTCAGGCACTGGCCGATTTGCAGCCTAAGTTCATGCGCTTCCCCGGCGGTTGCGTGGTACATGGCGGCGGCGACGGCTTCTGGGATACCTACCGTTGGAAGAACACCATCGGCCCGCGCCACGAGCGCCTGCAGCTGAAGAACACCTGGGGCTACCACCAGTCGATGGGCTTGGGCTACTATGAGTACTTCCAGTTCTGCGAGGACCTCGGCATGGCTCCCGTACCCATCCTGCCCTGCGGCGTGAACTGCCAGGGTGCCAACGGCGGCTGGAATATGTGGCCGGAGCAAGCTCAGGACGCCTGCCCCATGGAGCAGATGGATATGTGGGTGCAGGACGCCCTCGACCTCATTGAGTGGGCCAATGGTGATCCCGCCAAGTCGAAGTGGGCCAAGATGCGTGCCGATGCCGGCCACCCGAAGCCCTTCAACCTGAAGTACCTTGGTCTGGGTAACGAGGAGAAGATTTCGCCCGAATTCATCGAGCGTTTCAAGTATATCTATGAAAAGGTGACGAAGGCTCATCCCGAGATTGTTATCGTAGGCACTGCCGGCCCCGGCTCTCACCCCGAGAACCCCGACTATGAAGCAGGCTGGAAACTGGCCGACGAGCTGGGCATGCCCATTATCGACGAGCACTACTACGAGCCCAACAAGTACTTCCTCTCTTCGCGCCAGTACGACAAGTACCCCCGCGACCGCAAGACGAAGGTTTACTTAGGTGAGTATGCTGCGAAGGACAAGAAGCTCATCGACGCTCTGGCCGAGGGTCTGTACCTGCTGCACGTCGAGCGCAACGGCGACGTGGTCTGCATGACCTCGTATGCTCCGCTCTTCGCCCGCAAGAACGCCACCAACTGGAACCCCGACCTCATCTACTTCGACAACGAGCGCCCATTCCTGACCTGCAGCTACTACGTGCAGCAGATGTTCGGTAAGTCCTCTGGCCAGTACTACTACGGCGACTGCGTGAAGTTCGACGGCGACGCCGACGGTGTGCAGCAGCCCCAGCAGGACGTCCACTACGGACAGAGCGTCGTGCTCAACGTCAAGACCCGCAAGCTCTTCGTGAAGTTGGTGAACGCCACTGACAAGGAGAAAGAGGCCGACATCAACCTGAGCCGCTTCCCGCTGAAGAAGCAGGCCGTAAAGACCATCCTCACCGGTGCTCCCGATGCCGAGAACAACTTCGACCAGCAGCCCATCGCTCCGAAGACGGAGACCATCAAGGCCCAGAAGAAGTTCGACATCGACCTGCCCCCGTATTCCATGGTGATGCTGGAATACAGTTTGTAAGGGAAAAGTGAAGAGTGAAAAGGGAAAAGTGAAGAGTGAAAAGTGAAAAATTTGCTACCGCCGTCCCGTTCGCAGGTATGGCGGTAGCAAATTTTTCACTTTTCACTATTCACTCTTCACTTTTCGCTTTCCCCTTATTGTTCATTTGTAAAGAAACATTGCCTAAAAAAGTGCTTCCTGAAAAGTTCATTCTGGAAACGAAAAAGGGGAATCAAGCCCCTTGATAAGCAGAATATTTGACAAAACGGAGCACCCTCGGAGTTTGGGTAGGGTAAACCCAGGGTTTAGATAGGGTAAACCTCCGCTCAGGGTAGGGTAAACTCCCAGTCCAAACGCCCCTTTTCTGCCGTTTTCAGAGCCCTTCAGAACCCTTCTTCGACCCCCAATTTTCATAACCCTCATACTATCAACGACTTGCAAAATACTCAAAACTTGCGTATTTCACGCCCATTCCCCGTTGCTGACCTTTACACGATTCTCATCGCTCCATTTGTAAAAAATACTTCCGTTTACCGCTCAGTCTTCGTCACCCTCTTTAAGGACGAGAAAACCGAAAAGGAGTATCGCGGCATCTACGGGCGCAAGCCACTTCGCACACGCTTCATGACCTATGACTTGACGCTGATGAAACTCTAATCCTCAACTAACCACCTAATGATTCATTCCAGGAAGCAGCCAGTTGAATCAGAGTGAATGAAACCAAGCGGCAAGGTCAAATTGCTCTGAATGAGGTTTCTATGAGGTTTCCATGAGGTATCTCAGAGAAACCTCATGCGCTGAAACCCCTGTGTACAAAGGGGTTTCGGAGGATTATATGAGGTCATGAGGTGTGTTTTGAATTTACTATAACATCCAGAACGACGGGGCGAGTTTTGACTTTTTTCCTGCGAAAAGAGAAAAAAGCGTAGTTTCCTTGTGCTAATTCGCGGAAAAGTCGTATCTTTGTACCGTGTTTCGAAAGAGGCACGAATCTTTTTATTGCTCAATCTCTCTACCGAACTTGCACCTCGAACGAGATTTTATGAGCAAAATCAATACTACATTGGAGCTGTGCCTTATGGCGCAGACTTCAACCATAGTAGTATTGGGGCAGTGCAAGGCCCGGTAGAGAGTATGGGACGGGGCCTGCGCTTTCTTTATGCCTTTGAGTTAGTGCTTTCCCCACAGGATTTAGAGACGAAAGTAATAACAATTAAAAGATCAAAAATATGAAACCAAAACCAATTAGATTGTATTTTAGGGTAGCCATGATGCTACTCATGCTGCTCACCACCATGACGGCGTGGGCAGCAACGGAGACAAGAACCGTGACGTTCTACATGGACGGCGGCGCGTCAGGCAGGACATCGAAGGTCGATGACTGGACACTGAATAGCGGAGGCATTACACTGCACTACGCCAACAACAATCCATCAACAAATAAAATAGGTTTGTTGTCAGACAACCAAATGACGACCTTTGATACGAATGTAATTACAAACCAGGGCTATATCGAGTTTACCAATTTGGAGGGAACCGTGAAAAGCGTGGCACTCACGAATATGGGATTCTACAACAATATGCAGATGTATGTGGGTCTTGACAAGAACGACAATTCAACGCTTCTGCATCTTGCAGGAAACGCCAACGACTACGACTTCCCGTCAATCGACTCCCAAGATCTTGGAAACGTAACCTTCGAGGGCGGCGTGGCCGTCAGTTCATCGAACCCGCTGAAAATCATGTTTTCCAGCAGTGGCGAGTCTTCGGGAGCGTTCTGTTTTGTTGACGGCACCATCGTCATCACCTACGATGTCGAGGTGGAAGACACGACTGACCCCGGCCACACGTTCACGTTTGCCGCCAACGCCAACAGCGACGCGATAACCGCTACCTGCACCGAAGGAAGCGGCTACCACACCTGCGGCCTCACCAACCGACAGGTCACGATGCCCCTCGTTGCCAATAACGCTCCTTATGACCATTATAAGCACGATGCCTCGCTCGACATGACGGCCTTCAACGCTGCGGGCATCACAGACATTGCCGCCACATTCAGTTACAAGAACGCGAACACAAACGAGACATTGGAGAATGCTCCTATAGAAATAGGAAACTACACCGCCACGGCCAACGTCACCGTCACCTACAAAGAAACGGCTCACCCCTTTACGCTGACCAAGGACTTCAGCATCTTGGCCGGATACAAAGTCAACCACAATTACTCGCAGTTCAGTGTCAGCAAGATTTCGGCTTTGGAGGGCGACGAGATGACCATCACCTACACGCAGCAGATGGACGAGAACCTTGAAGGACTGACC
>JAEEGH010008893.1_pt1 | contig 23601 bp, 19 predicted proteins | sample 9134181 | NCBI WGS metagenome assembly JAEEGH01 (sample SAMN16246544, study PRJNA631951) | gut metagenome | biome: gut microbiome; feature: rumen; material: DP-attached | host: Bos | place: Iran: Karaj | collected 2018-10
ACTTTCTTGCCGTACAGCGTCGCTGCCTCGTTCTCAGTCTCGAAGCAGGCCACCGCCGACTTGGTGACACCCTCAAAATAGATGTTCGTCTGGATGGCGTCGTATTCATAATAGATGGAACGGTTGCCCGTCTCTTCCATATCGCTCAACTCCTCATAAAAGTCGGGCATATTCAGCAACTTGACGGTATCGTCAAGCGTCATTCCGAAAGGTATCTCGCCGTAGCCTTTCAGCGGCATAATGGTAAAGTCTTTCATAGCTTTGTTGATTCGGCCGCTAAGATAGGCAAATTATTGGAACGCCAAGCAAAAAACACGTTTTTTTCGCTTATTCAAATCGAATCGACTTGGTAGGGCTGATACGGTTGATGACCGAAGTTGGAATCAAAAGCATCAACACCCAAAGCAGGAAGGTGCCCAAATTGATGAGCACCACAGTGCTGAAATGCAGTTCAATAGGCACAGCGGAGAGATAATAGGTGGCGGCATCCAGTTTGATCAACCCCGTGTATTGCTGCAAGAAACAGAAACCCAAACCTATGACATTGCCTATGAGCATGCCTATGAGCAGGATGCGCAGCGAACGACGCAAAAACACCTCGCGAACGAATTTGTTGCTGGCACCCATAGCTTTCAACAAACCGATGGTAGAAGTGCGCTCAATAATGATAATCAACAACATACTGATAACCGTGATGCCTGCCACCAACAGCATCAATGCCATGATGAGCCAGACATTGGTATCAAGCAAATCGAGCCAGTCGAAGATTTGGGGATGGCTCTCACGCGCGGTATAGCATGCCAATTCGGAAGGGAGCGCATAGTATAGTTTCTCATTCACTTGGTCCACATCAACCTTGTCATCCAAGGCAATCTCCAGCAGTCCCGCCTCATTGTCTTTCCAACCGTTCAGTTTGCGGATCTGGTTGAGGTCGGCGAAGACATAACGCTCGTCAAACTCGTAAAGGCCCGTCTCAAAGATGCCCTTCACCGTGAATTTACGGCCTCTCGCCTGCTGATCCTTGTCGATGAACCAAACACGCACATCGTCGCCCACCTTAAGGAGCATCTTGTCGGCGATGATCTTGGAGACCAGCACCTCCGTTGAGCGCTCTCCGGCTTGAAACTGGGGCGTCTCCCCTTCTAACAAGCATCGGTTGAAATAACTCCAGTCGTAGTTTTCGTCCACACCCTTCAGCACCACACCTTGTATCTCATCGTCGGTCTTGATCATACCCGCCTTGTCGGCCACCTGCTGGTAATGGCTGATGCCTTCAATAGTATTCAACCTGCTGATTAACAATGAATCCAAGACAAACGGAGTCTCCTCTACCGACTCGTTTTTGTCCAAGGCTTGTACATGAATTGGGGCCACAAAGCCAATCACCTTGTCGCGGATCTGGTTCTTGAAGCCCACCACGACCGCCCAGGCAATCAGCATCACGACGATGGCCAACGCCACGCTTGTGACAGCCAGACGCATCACCGTCGAGGACAAATTTTCCTTCGAAAGCGAAAAAATTCGGTCTGCTATGAATTTTGGGCCCGACATTTGTAGGATTTTCAATAATTTTGCAAAAGTAAAAATAAAACCGAAATGAAACGACAATTCTTTGCAATCGTATTCTTCTGCTGGGCCTTCATCATGCCCGCACAAGCCCAATCCATCAAAACGGAAGACGAACCCAATTTGGCTTTTGTCGACAAGGAGCATTATGTCAGCGCTGCCATGCAACTTGACGACTACCTGCCATTTCTCGAAGGAAAACAAGTCGGTGTGGTCGGCAACCAGACGAGCATCATTGGCGAAACGCATCTCGTTGACACGCTGCTTGCATTAGGCATCGACATTAGAAAGATCTACACCCCCGAGCATGGCTTCCGCGGTACCGCCGACGCTGGCGCCAAGGTGAACAGCGGCAAGGACGAAAAGACCGGACTGCCTATTGTCTCTCTATACGGCAAAAACAAGAAACCCACGGCAGAAATGCTCCAAGGTATCGATGTCATCCTCTTTGACCTTCAGGATGTCGGGGTGCGTTTCTACACCTATATCTCCACCATGAGCTATGTGATGGAGGCCGCCGCCGAAAACCACATCCCCGTCATCGTCCTCGACCGTCCCAACCCGAATGGCTTTTATGTCGACGGTCCCGTCTTGAGAACCGAGAACAAATCGTTTGTGGGGATGCACGAGGTGCCTGTGGTCTACGGCATGACTATTGGCGAATACGCCAAGATGGTCAACGGCGAAGGTTGGCTCAAAGGCGACATCACCTGCGACCTTACCGTGATTCCCATCAAGGAGTACAACCGCAATGCCATCTATGAATTGCCCGTAAAGCCCTCGCCTAACCTGCCCAACTGGGAATCGGTCTACCTCTACCCCACGCTTTGCTTCTTTGAAGGAACCAATGTCAGCGTGGGCCGCGGCACTGACACACCCTTCCAAATCTTTGGACACCCCGACATGAGAGGTGGCTTTTCCTTTACGCCACAAAGCACGAGCGGCGCTTCAAAGCCTTTGCTCGAAGGCCAACAATGCCGTGGCGAGAACCTTGTGGAATATGCCCATGACTATGCCAACAACGACAATCAACTCCATCTGGAATGGATTATCGACGCTTACCAGCAACTCAAGGAAAAAGGCTTCTTCAAGGATTATTTCCGTCTGCTCGCTGGCAACAAACAAATGCAACGCGACATCGAAAGCGGGAAAAACGCAGACGAGATCCGCGCATCATGGCAAAACGACCTTGGCGCGTTCAAGACCATCAGGGCCAAATACTTACTGTATTAGGAGCCGAAAACCGCTTCAAGCAAAGACATAAACTCTTGATAGGCAAGCGTTTCCGACAAGTCTGACAATGCCGTTCCCAAGGAGCGGTAATACCATTCCACATCGCTTTTCCCATTCGGTGCGTGAAACAGTTTCCACACCTCATCGCCAATCTTGCGGTAATCCCAAGCGATGCCACGCATATTGGAGAGTTTGTCGCCAAGCGCGACCACCTTGCTGTCATAGGGAGCATCTGCCAACTGCTTTGCCTGTATGGTCTTACACTCGCGCCATGACAAGTTTTCGTCCAAAGGTGCCGTCTCATGCTGTACGAGTTCGGCCACTCTTACGCCGAACTGCTCTCTGATCTGCTCGATGGTCACATTGGTGTCTTCTACAGTGTCATGCAAGATGGCTGCTGCCAACATTTCCTGGTCGTTGGTGATGGTGGCCACGATGCTGGAGGCTTCCATAGGATGGATGATATAGGGATAAGCTTTGCCGCGTCTCTCCGTTCCACTATGGGCTTCGACGGCAAATTTCACAGCCTTGTCGAAGAAAGTAGTTTCTAATGGGTTGTTCATGGTTACTAGATGAGATTGATTTTTTGGGCCTGCTCAACGATGCGTTTGGCACGTTGCTTATGGTATTCGTTTTCGCCATAAAGCGCATCAAACAGCCTCATCAATCCGGCCTCACCGTAGCCTTTCTTGAGGATGGTGACGATGCAGAGGTTTTGGAGTGCCACCGAATAGGCCACAATATCCAAACCAGTGCCAGCCAACTGGAGCAGTGCCAACTGGTAGGCGCTTTCTTTGTTTTCGTTGATCATTCTGACAATGTCGCCGATCGTCTTCATCTCCATGTGAAGCAGCACGTTGTAATATGGCATGAGACTGTCCTCGTAGACCTCTCCTTGGTTGATGGCCGCAATCTTGTCGACAAGATTACGGAAAGGATTGAGTTTAAGGAAGCTACGGAATGTATCACCGTTGAGCGGCACCTCGTCGAAGTTGCCCGAAGCCACCATCGACTGCACATTGCGACGGTAATTGTTGACATCCTTACGGATACGGTTAAACTGCTCGTCAGCCAACTCCAAAATTCCGGCGAGACGACTCATATTGCGTTGATATTCAATTGGAATTTCCACATCACTCTTATATCCGATGTAGTGGTACATGTTGGCCCATACGTGCTGCAAGGTGCTTCGCATCTGTAGCTCGAAGTGCATTTGGTTAAGTTGAGGCAGTTCAGGGTCTTTGTACAGAGTCTCGGGGATACGGCAGATATAGTGCAGCGACATATAGCCGAAACGGTCAATCTCCAACATCTTGCGCTTGTCGACAGAGTTAGCCCAGTCGATTTCAAACATCTTTTCGGCCAAGGCGGAAATGATGTCAACTTCATCGCTGTAGTAGGTAATGATGCGTGCGCCAAGGATATCGGTAATATCTTCCAACGTATGGTATTTGTTGCCTTTCAGCTCCAGCTTCCCAATCAGGCTTTGCTCCGACTTGACACGGGCTTCAAGACCCGAAACAAGGATGTTGTTCTTGTCGAGGCAGTTACGCAACAAATCGAGAACCACGGTTTTCATCTTCTCATAAATGGGAAGTTTCTCGTGATACTCACCGAGAAGCATCTCACAGTGCATATCGAGTTTCATAATACCCTATATTAGATTATGGTGATGATATTGGAGAATCCGGTGATGTCAAAGACCTCCTTCACGCGTGGATTCATGTTGCGCAACACCATCTTGCCATCGCGAGCCATGACGCTTTTCTGCAAGAGCAGGAACACACGGAGACCTTGCGACGAGGTATAGGTCATGTTCGTGCAATCGATGTCGATGTCGGGCTTTTCACCTTCCATCAATGAGGCGATGTCTTGTTGGAACTGGTCGGCGTTGGTGCTGTCGATGCGCCCGTCAAGCACAACAAGGGTCTTTTCGTTTTGTTTGTTTATTGTTACCTTCATATTTTATTATTGTTTTTCATCGCTACTAAATCGGCTGTCACATTGTGGAAGCCCTATGACTCTAAACTCTAAACTCTAAACTCTAAACTCTAAACTCTCTTACTCATAACCAGAACATTATTCCCATCTTCATACCGATAGCTAATGCTATCCATCATGCTCTTACAAATATAAATACCCAGTCCCCCGACGGGACGTTCACCGGCCGAAAGCGTGATGTCGGGGTCATCTTTCTCAAGGGGGTTGAAGGGCATACCTGCATCTCGCAATTCTATTGTGAGAATCAACGACTTGTCATCCAGACTAGTGCCTGCCTCAAGCCAGCCGATACCGCCTTCGTAGGCATATTGAACCACGTTTTCGACGGCTTCCTCAATGGAAAGCTCAATCTTGAAACGCAGGTCTTCATCCTTGGGCATGTCGGGCGAAGCCATCAGGAAGGCGACAATCTCGCTGCTTCGGTCCGTTATTGGATTAAAACGTTTCTTCATCATGTTTTCTTCTTTTTCAAATGACGGCTGCCGCACTGCGACATCCCTACAACTCATAACTTCAAACTGACTATGGTTAAATCGTCATTCTGCGGATTGCCTTCCACAAAGGCTTGCACTGAATCGTATAGATTATCCACGACGTCTTTTTCATGTGCAGTCGTTTCGGGGAACGTCTCTACGATACTTTTTGCCCATGCCATCAGCCGTTCTTCCCCATATTGACTTTGATCCGCCTTTTCGGCTTCGGTCACGCCATCCGTATAGGCGATGATGCGGGTGCCTCGTTTCAAGTCGATTTGCTCCGCTTCATATTGAAAACCTGACATCACCCCAACTGCAACATTAGCTTTACTGTGAAGGAAATAAGGCTCGCTGTCGGGAGGAATGATCAGGATTTGGTTGTGTCCGGCATTGCAATAGTCCATGTGCCCTGTCTTCAGGTCGAGGCGGGCCACAAACAGCGTCACGAACATACCCGTTTCGTTGGCTTCACTAAAGCTGTTATTAATACGAAGCAAGGTCTCGTCCAAAGGCAGGCCCATTCCCACCACAAAACGAAGCAACACTCTCGTGATAGCCATCACAATGGAAGCGGCCACGCCCTTGCCCGACACATCGCCAATGGCAAAATAGAGTTGATCGCCCTTCAAGGTGAAGTCGTACAAGTCGCCTCCTACCCTCTTGGCAGGATGAAGCATCGCATACAGGAAAGGAGGGAACTTTTTAAGGAGCATCCCACTCTGGATCTTACGGGCCAACTCAATGTCCGACTGGATGCGCTCATTGGCAGCGGTAGTGGTCTTCAGTTCTTCGATATATTCAAGGAGCGAACTTTGCATGGTTTGGAAACTGTCGTGCAGCCGCCGCATCTCATCTTCGCTCTTGATTTCGGGCAACACGGCTTTCAGATTGCCATTGGCCATCTTGAGCACGGCCTTTGAAAGCTCGGAAACAGGACGCGTCATGTAATTGATGACGGCACGACAGGCAAAAAAGATGGCAGCGAGGCTGGCCAACCCAATGGCTAGCATGACCAGGTGCATCACAGGGGTATCCTGCAACCACTTAAAGGTAAAAAACACCGCTATTTGGGCGATGATGGAGATAGCCGACACAATGCCGATGATTCTCCAACTCAACCTGCCCGAAAACGACTTGCCTCTCATTTTTCCTTTTCTTATTCGCAGCAAAATTACAAAATCTTGACTAGTCAAACAATTTCCAATTCTTTTTTCTAATTTTGGCGCATAATTCATCTCCCAAGTCAATGGAAGCCATCAAGATCTCATTGGATGACTATGTTCTTTCCGGCGGTGGTGCCAACGGCGAAAGCTATGACCACAAGACCGACCCTTCGGTCATGCTCAAGCTCTATTTTCCAGGGAAAATACAACAGCCGCTGGACGAGATGAGGTTGGCACGGAAGGTCTACGAGATGGGCGTTCCTACGCCAGAACCAGGCGAATATGTGGTGACTGACGACAACCGATATGGCATCCTCTTCCACCGCATCCTCGGCAAAACCTCCTATTCACGCGCCACTGCCGACCATCCCGAAAAGGTGCAGCAATATGCCGAAGAGTTCGCTGAAATGTGTCTCCAACTCCACTCCACACATGTCAACACCACACAGTTTGAAAGCGTGAAAGACCGTTATTATCGTCTCTTGGAGCAGAACCCCTTCTTCACTACAGCCGAAAAAGACAAAATCGCAAAATTCATCGCCGACGTTCCCGACACCGATACGGCAATCCATGGCGACTTGCAGTTCTCTAACGCCATCTTCACCATCAAACAACGCTATTTCATCGATCTCGGCGACTTCTGTTACGGCAACCCGCTTTTTGACGTAGGCATGGTTTATTTGTGCTGTTGCCTCAGCGACGAAGCCTTCATCAAAGAAGTCTTCCACATGGACAAGGCCACCTCGACCCAATTTTGGAAATGCTTCGCTCCTGCCTATTTCGGCAGCGACCGCACTATCAAGGATATCGAAGAAGAAATCAGGCCTTTCTCCGGGCTAAAAACACTCATTGTCGAGCGAGACACCCAATGCCCCATGCCGCAATTCCGCGCAGCGTTGTCGAGAGTCTTGCATTGATGGACAAAAAAATGGGGCTGCCATGTTTATGGTAGCCCCTTACATATTTTCAGATGATTACTTTCTCAATCTACCAGGATACACCCTCAAAGCTTCCTCAAGGCACTTGATGGCGGCCTTCAGGTCGTCGATGCAGATGCAGTAGGTGATACGGGCCTGATGACGTCCCTTCTCGGGATCGGCATAGAAGCCCGTGGCGGGAGCCAACATCACCGTGGCACCATTGTAGCTGAAGTCGGTGAGCAGCCACTGGCAGAACTTGTCGCTATCGTCAATCGGCAAATCAATCACCGTATAGAATGCGCCTTTAGGCATCGGGCAGAAGCAGCCCGGAATCTTGTTGACACCCTCGACGATGACGTTACGGCGAGCGATGTATTCGTTATACACACCGTCAAAGTAGGACTGCGGAGTCTCGACGGCAGCCTCGGCGAAGATTTGACCAAAGCTCGGTGGCGACAGACGGGCCTGAGCCAAACGCATTGCGATAGCATAGACCTCACTGTTGCGGGTCACCATGCAACCCACACGGGCGCCGCAAGCGCTATAGCGCTTCGAGACCGAGTCGAACAGGATGGTGTTGCGTTCCAATCCCTCAAGCTGCATCACGCTGAAGTGCTTGTGACCATCGTAGCAGAATTCACGGTACACCTCGTCGGCGAAGAGATAAAGGTCATACTTCTTGACCAAACCAGCCACCTTAAGCAGTTCCTCATGGGTGTAGAGATAACCCGTGGGGTTGTTGGGGTTGCAGATCATGATAGCCCTAGTACGCGGTGTGATGACTTTCTCGAATTCCTCGATGGGCGGTAAGGCAAAGCCCGTCCTAATATCGCTAGGAATGGTGACGATCTTGGCATCGCACAGCTTGGCGAAGGTGTTATAGTTGGTGTAGTATGGTTCCGGGATGATGATTTCGTCGCCAGGATTGAGGCACACGGTGAAAGCCATTTGCAAGGCCTCGCTGCCACCTGTGGTGACGATAATCTGGTTGGGTGTCACATCTATGCCGTGACGGTGGTAGTAGTTGCACAAGGCACGACGATAGGAAGGAATACCCGCCGAGTGGCTATACTCCAACACACCGTGGCTGGCCGGAAGCTCAAGAGCCGTCTCTGACAAAGCCTTCAAAGCACCCTTGGGCGTCTCGATGTCGGGCTGACCGATGTTGAGGTGATACACATGAATGCCGCGTTCTTTGGCGGCATCAGCGAAAGGAACCAATTTACGGATTGCCGACTGCGGCAATTCCATACCTTTATTGGAAATTTGTGGCATAAGGTTTTGTTTTTGTATAAAAAGCCATCTAACGAAAACATTAGACGGCTTTTATGATAATAACATGATTAAATTCATTAACGGTTGTTGACAGGTGAGCCACTACCGAAATCATTCTTTTTCTCCGGCATGGCTTCGGCAGCCTGTTCAAGCACGCGGCCTTTGATACGCAACACCACGGTCGAATTCTTGAGCGCGTTCGAGGTGACAGTCACGGTCTTGTTAATATTGCCTGCACGGTTGGTCCTATAGGTCACCTTGATGACATCCGACTCACCGGGGAGGATGGGCTCGTTAGGCCATGAAGGGATGGTGCAGCCGCAGCTCGACTTGGGCTTCTGAATCAGCAGAGGCTCGTTGCCCGTATTGGTGAAACGGAACTCACATTCGCCATTGCCGTTGAAAGGCACATCGCCGTAGTCGTGGACGACTTTCTCAAATTCGATCTCGGGGCCAATGGAGGCCTTGCTGTCTTGCGCTTTGGCCACGCCAGCCATAAGGAGCATGATGCCAAGCAGGTAAATCACTTTCTTCATTGCTTATGATTTTAAAATTGTTGCAAAATTAGTAATTATTGTTGTATGTTGTTCAATTATGCCACTTTTTCCAACAATTTTTCTCTTTGTCAAAAACCGTACCAAAACAAAAACAATCCCCCAAGAAAAAATCTCGAGGGATTGTTTATCGGAATAATACCGACCTCTCTGCCCTTACAGCAGGTGGCAGGTAACCGTCAAACCGGCCATCACAATGCTCACCATGCTCATCAGCTTGATGAGGATGTTCAGCGAAGGTCCTGACGTATCCTTGAACGGGTCGCCAACGGTGTCGCCAACGACGGTAGCTTTGTGGTTTTCAGAACCCTTGCCACCGAAGTTGCCCTCTTCGACATACTTCTTGGCATTGTCCCAAGCACCGCCCGAATTGGCCATAAACACAGCCAGCACGAAGCCTGTGGCCAGACCGCCAATCAACAGACCGAGGACGCCAGGCACACCGAGGATGACACCCGTCAAGATTGGGACGAGGATGGCGAGGATGGAAGGCACCAGCATCTCGTGTTGGGCACCCTTCGTGGAGATGGCCACGCAGCGCTCGTAGTCGGGTTCAGCCTTGCCCTCAAGGATGCCCTTAATGGTGCTGAACTGACGGCGGACTTCCTCCACCATCTTCTGGGCGGCACGACCCACGGCATTCATCGTCATGCCGCAGAACACAAAGGCCATCATGGCACCGATGAAGACACCAACGAGAACGACGGGGTTCATCAGGTTAACATTGTAGGCTTCCATAAAGTCAACCAAAGTGGCTTTGGCGGCTTCAACGCCGTTAGGCAGGTCTTGACCGATACGGATCAAGGCGATCTTGATTTCCTCAACGTATGAAGCCAACAGGGCGAGAGCCGTCAGAGCGGCCGAGCCGATGGCAAAGCCCTTACCGGTGGCAGCAGTAGTGTTGCCGAGGGCGTCGAGAGCATCGGTACGTTTGCGCACTTCAGGTTCCAAACCGCTCATCTCGGCGTTACCACCAGCGTTGTCGGCAATAGGACCGTAAGCGTCGGTGGCCAGGGTGATGCCCAAGGTGGACAGCATACCCACGGCAGCGATACCGATACCGTAAAGACCTCTCGAAAGGTTAGCGGCAGTAAACTCAATATTGAAGCCATTGGCGCAGAGATAGGCCAACACGATGGCCACGCCCACGGTGACGACGGGGATGGCCGTAGAAAGCATACCCAAGCCCAAGCCAGAGATGATGACCGTAGCAGGACCTGTCTTCGAGCTCTCGGCCACCTTTTGCGTGGGTTTGTAGCTCTGTGAGGTATAGTATTCAGTAGCTTTACCAATGATCACGCCAGCCAGCAAGCCGACCACCACGGAGAGTGAAGTCTGCCACCACATATTGGCATATTCGCCCGTCTCTTTTCCAAAGAGGAAATACATGATGCCGAAGGTAGCTGCAGCAATCAAGACGGCGGCCGTATTGGTACCGCGGCTTAAAGCGCCAAGAAGTTCCTTCATGCCAGCGTTTTCCTTGGTGCGCACCAAGAAGATACCAATCAAGGAAAGCAACACACCGACTGCGGCGATGAGCATAGGAGCAAGCACGGCCTTAAACTGCATGCCTTCAACGGCAGCAGTGGCGAAAGCAGAAGCGCCAAGGGCCATGGTAGCCAAGATGGAGCCAGCGTATGACTCGTAAAGGTCGGCACCCATGCCAGCCACGTCACCTACATTGTCGCCCACATTGTCGGCGATGGTGGCGGGGTTACGCGGGTCATCCTCGGGGATGTTGTACTCGGTCTTACCAACGAGGTCGGCACCGACATCAGCAGCCTTGGTGTAGATACCGCCACCCACACGGGCAAACAGAGCCTGTGTAGAAGCACCCATACCGAAGGTCAGCATGGTGGTGGTGATGGTGATGAGGTCGTTTTCGGCTCCAACAGCCTCAAGCAGACCCGTGCCATTCAAGACGAGGAACCACACGGACACGTCGAGAAGGGCGAGACCCACCACGACGAGACCCATGACAGCACCCGAACGGAAGGCCACCTTCAGGCCGCTATTCAACGAGTTGCGAGCGGCGTTGGCCGTACGAGCCGAGGCATAGGTGGCCGTCTTCATGCCGAAGAAGCCAGCCAAGCCCGAGAAGAAACCGCCCGTGAGAAAGGCAAACCACACGATGCCGTTCTGCAACTTGAAGTAGGCCATGATACCGAAAATGGCTGCCAAGATGATGAACACAATGATCACCACCTTGTACTGCTGCTTCAGGTAAGCCATGGCTCCCTTGCGGACGTGTGCAGCGATTTTCTTCATCAGGTCAGTACCTTCGTCTTGTTTCATCATCTGTTTGTAGAAGATGAAAGCAAATGCCAGGGCCAAGATGGAGGCCGCCAGCACAATGTAAATAATACTGTTGCTAATCATAAGATTGTTATTTAGTTAAACTTATTTTGATTCAAAAATAACAGTTCTATTAGCTGTTTTCAGTTGCTTTGACGGGACAAAAATAAGGACAAATTATATTGAAATGAAAATTTTTTGCAGAGTTTTTTTCGTAAAAACAACTTTTTTTGCTCGTTTCCAAAAAAGTCCCTACTTTTGACGATTGAAGGAAATAGGTGTTGTCTTGGAATAGAAACTTAAAAATCAGTTTTTTAGCAGAGCCGCCACCCTCATCCTTACAAAATTGAGCAGTTATGAACAAGGTCAATTTGGAAATCGTAGGCCTGACCTATAGCGAATCCTCGACGGGAGCGTATGTCTTGATCCTGGGCGACAAGAACTCGCAGCGCCGTCTGCCCATCGTCATCGGCAGTGCCGAAGCCGAGAGCATCGCCGTAGGCATGGAAAAGCACAAGAACGGCCGTCCACACACCCACGATCTCTTTCTGAAGTTCGCCCATGAGTTTGGCATCGAAATCATGGAAGCCGTCATCTGCCGCTTCCGCGACGGTGTCTATTATGCCATGCTGGTGTGCAAGCAGGGCGACGACCTCACGATGATCGACGCACGTCCATCCGATGCCATCGCCATCGCTGTGCGGGCAGGATGCGAGATCTATGCCTACGAAACCGTCATGGACGAAGCCGGCATCATCATGGATGACATGGAGAAGCCTTCGGTCGACGATAACTACGACGAACCCATTAATATAGGAGTAGACAAGAGCAACCTGGATTTGCTCACCATTGAGGAGTTGGAAGAACTGCTTCAAGAAGCCATCGACAATGAGGACTACCAGAAAGCGGCAGAGATTAGGGATGAGATCAATAGGAGGAAATAAACAATTAAAACTACAAATATGAAAGCAATCAAATTCAGACTGATCGTGATGAACTTCCTCATCTTTGCGGTGTGGGGAGCTTATCTTTGCTCTTTGGGCATCTATTTAGCCCGTATCGGTATGGGTGCCAACATTGGGAAATTCTTCGCCATCCAGGGCATCGTTTCCCTCTTCATGCCTGCCTTGATGGGTATTGTGGCCGACCGCTGGATTCCAGCACAAAAGCTCTTGGGCATTTGCCACTTCTTGGCCGCTGTCTTCATGGCATTGGCCGGCTATATGGGCATGAAATACGGTGCAGATGTCACCTTTGGACAGTTGTTCCCCTACTATGCCATCAGCGTGGCTTTCTTTATGCCGACCATTGCCTTGGGTAACTCGGTGTCATACAATGCCTTAACCCAAGCTGGACACGATACAGTAAAAGCCTTCCCTCCTATCCGTGTGTTCGGCACTATTGGTTTCATCCTCTCGATGTGGATTGTTGATGCAGATTGGCAAAAAATACTTTTGAAGTATTTTAATATTAGTATTGAGATGACCCCGTTCAAATATGATTATCGCCAACTATTCATTTCATCTATCTGGAGTATAATTCTTGCTATCTATGCATTTACCTTGCCGAACTGTCCTGTCAACAAGAATGTAGAGAGCAAGTCGTTCGTCGACACCTTTGGTCTACGGGCTTTTGGCTTGTTCAAGGACGCTCGCATGGCCGTGTTCTTCATCTTCTCGTTCCTCTTGGGCATGTGCTTGCAGGTGACCAACGGCTTCGCCACGCCTTTTTTGGATGCTTTCGGTCAGTCACCGGAATATGCCAATACCTTTGCGGTGAAAAACAATGTCTTCCTCTCGTCCATTTCGCAAGTATCCGAGACGCTCTGCATATTGCTCATTCCCTTCTTCCTGAAGAAATTCGGTATCAAGAAAGTGATGCTCATCGCCTTTGGCGCTTGGGCTTTGCGTTTCTTCTTCCTTGGTGCAGGCGGTCCGACAGGCTTCGGCCTCGTACTCTTCATCCTTTCGATGATTGTCTACGGTGTGGCTTTCGACTTCTTCAACATCAGTGGATCACTCTTCGTCGACCAAAACACGGACGAGAAGATTCGCAGCAGTGCGCAAGGCGTGTTCATGATGATGACCAACGGCCTTGGTGCCACCATCGGCTCGTTCTGCGCCCAGGCTGTGGTCAACCATTTCACCCTCGGCAAGACCGATTTCAATGAACTGATGGCTGGCTGGTCGAATGCTTGGTATGTGTTTGCCGCCTTCGCTCTTGTGGTGGGCATTCTGTTCGCTTTCTTGTTTAAGTACAAGCACGAGCCTGAAAAGAAATGAAACAATATCTAGACCTGCTCCAATATATCCTCGACCACGGCCATCAGAAAGGCGACCGCACGGGCACGGGCACCATCAGCGTGTTCGGATACCAAATGCGTTTCGATCTTTCGGAGGGTTTTCCACTCGTCACGACGAAAAAGGTACACTTGAAGTCTATCATCCACGAGTTGCTATGGCTTCTCAGCGGTGACACCAACATCAAATACCTGCATGACAACAAAGTCAGCATATGGGACGAGTGGGCCGACCCTAACGGTGATCTTGGCCCTGTTTATGGTGCCCAGTGGCGCAACTGGAACAACGAGGGCATCGACCAAATCGCCGACGTGGTGAAAAGCATCAAGGAGAACCCGAACAGCCGCCGCCATATCGTCACTGCATGGAACCCGAGCGTACTCCCCGATGAGCACGAGAAGAACTTCGCCGCCAATGTGGCGGCAGGCAAAGCCGCCCTTCCACCCTGCCATGCCTTCTTCCAATTCTATGTGGCCGACGGCAAGCTGTCGTGCCAACTCTACCAACGCAGCGCGGACGTGTTTCTCGGAGTACCATTCAACATCGCCTCCTATGCTCTCCTCACCATGATGATGGCCCAAGTATGCAACCTAAAGCTGGGCGACTTTGTCCACACTTTCGGTGACGTTCACATCTACAACAACCATATTGAGCAGGTGAAGCTGCAACTGACGAGAGCCCCTCGCACATTGCCTACCATGCGTCTGAATCCTGAAATCAAAGACATCTTCGGGTTCAAATTTGAGGACTTTACCTTGGAGAACTACGACCCATGGCCTGCAATCAAAGGGGATGTATCGGTATAGTTTTTGAGATGCGACAAATCGCGTCTCAACAACAATTCAACAATTCAACAATTCAACAATTCAACATTCCAACATAATGACCCTTTCCATCATCGTGGCCATGGCCGAAAACCGCGCCATCGGGCGAAACGGCGACCTCATTTGGCACAATTCCCGTGACTTGAAGCAATTCAAGAAGATTACCTCGGGACATACCGTCATCATGGGTTACAAGACCTATATGTCGCTCCCTGGTCAGAAAGCCTTGCCGAACCGTCGGAATATCATCCTTTCCACCCGACTCGACGAAGCGCCCGAAGGCTTTGAGGTGGTTTCGTCCATCGCACAGGCTTTGGATGCGGTGAAAGACGAAGAAGAAGTGTTCATCATGGGAGGAGGCATGGTGTATGAACAGTTCCTTCCATACACCGACCGGATTTATCTCACTCGAATCGGGAAAAGTTTCGAAGCCGACACCTATTTCCCTTACATCAATTTCGATGAATGGAATCTCGTCGACCTAGAAGTCATTGACGACGACCCACAAGTGGACTATTCCTACCGATTCGAAGTTTGGGAACGTGCTGAAGAGCAATAAGCCCGATTCCTCAAAATGACAAAAAAAACGGTTGCCCCCTCGAGGCAACCGTTTTTGGTTTTGTCACAGGTCTCAGCTTATCTGATAACCGTGATGCGTTTGGTGACTTCACCATTGACGGTAGAGATGCGCACCATATAGATACCACTCTCAGCATCGCTCAAGTTGATGTCGACCGACTCGCCACGACATTCCATCTCGTAAACCTTTTGACCCATCAGGTTGTAAACCGCGATGTGGTTCATACCTTGGCCTTCCACGGTGAAACGGCTCGTAGTAGGATTCGGGAAGATGGAAACTGCATTTTCAGACTGTTCATTGACAGCGTCTGCAGAATAATAGGCATGCAGATAGAACTGGTTGGGGTCATAAATCCAGGCAGCAGGAGCCGAGAAGCAATCCATACTCTGATAATAGGCATAGAGCTGATAATAATAATCTCCCTCCTGAGTAGCCGTATTATCGGTAAAGTTAGTAGAATTGGCATTGAAAACCTTAATCCTTTCATATGTGCCGTCTTCGCCGAACTTTCTATACAGATAGTAACCAGAGAGACCGTCATGAGGTTCAGGCTTTTGCCACAACAGCTTAATCTTGTATGTATCGCCAACATATTGGAAAGTGAAATCTGTCGGGGCATAGCAAGCTCCAGAAGTGGCACATGACTCGTTGGAATACTGACCATTTTCACCGCCATAATAGAAATAACTGACTTTATAGCAATGTCCACCAATTTCAGTGTTTTCGTCTATGAAAGATGTGCCTTCAGGAATAAGACGATGCAAAAGACCGTCACGATATACAGTGTAGCCATAACCCTCAGCAGTGATAGGATCCCATGAAACGTGGATATTGTTCGGATTCTCTTCGTCAACGACAGCAACAAGGTTGAATGGACAACCATCGCCAATTGCATTACCACAACTGTTGTTGCCTTCGTAGAAAATGCCTTCAGCCATATCGGCTGTGGAGCCTGAATAGGAATAAATCGTATTGTTTTGCGAATCCTTAATCAAAAAGGCGATATTGAATGGGTCACCATACATTTGAGCAGACCAGCCAAACGAAACATGACCAATCGGCATGTCAACAGGAATAGCCTGAACAGCAGAGTTGGTGGTAGTTATTTGAGCTATTTCATTGCCAGAAGCGTTGTAGGCATGAATGGCTGCACCACGGAAACCGTTCATAGCAGCTTGTGTGATGTTGATTGTCCAGCCACAAGTAGGGCCAAAACTGGCTTTGTCGGCATAGCAGATTCTACCGTGCCTACCATTAAAGACGGCATACACTTCATACTGGAAGACATCAAAACGAGGCACCTCATTATCCATAACGGTCATAGTGGCGCCGGGAGTGACGTTGTCCTCAGTATAAATCACACGACCGTCACGAACGACCACGATTTGGTCAATAGACGAGAGGCTCGTATTGTTCAAAGTAGTCGTAGGATTGGTCCATGTCAATGTAGCCTTCAACTCGTTATTGGCTGCAGGAGTTACCGTAAAATTAGTGGGAGCTTTAGGAGACTCATTATAGATATCAGCAGGGACGAAGTTGAAGACTGCCGCATCTCGATATGCGGAGTACTCAGTTTCATCGAAATCAATAAAAGCGTTACCTGTGCCGCTCCAACCGAAATTCCAATGCATCAAACCGGCATCATCGTAACCATCGCATACGAAAGCATGGCAACCAGGAGGGGTATCAGCATCGCAACCAGAGGAATACACAGGCCAGCCCATATCAAGATGTTCTTTCAGCATCCTATACCAATCTGCATAGGAAAAATTGGATCTTTCACGGTGTACAGCTTGGTTGGTATACTTGAAATAATTGCTGATGGCGAAAGGCACATCAGTGGATTGGGCGCCACTACCATCGGGTGCGTAGTTCATGTGAACAGCAACTCCACAATGGTACATCAGCGTACCCACAGCTTCTTTTTCTATTTGAGCTGAGGAGTTCGACAAAGTGGCAGGCATATTATCCCAGTCGTAGGTAGTTGCACCGAAATTGGCGGTAAGGCCCGGAAAATAAGGATAGCCTTGGGACCCTCCTGAATTGTAGGTAACAGAACCTTGTCCCTGCAAAGGATGGTTCCAATACTTCATAATTTGGCTCATGGCAGTAGCCACACAGCCTGCATAACAACGGCCACCAGGGCCACCTGCGTACTCAGGGCAATACAAATTGTAGGGTGAGTCCTGGTCCCATTTGGTTTCCAAAAGATAGAACGACGACCTGCCACCATTTTTCGACATCACACGGCCTGTCTTAGTGACCAATTCCCATTCAGCTGCCACTTGAGGCGTAGCATTTCCATAATGGCCATTTCTGCCTACGATGATGTTATCAAGGAGGTATCTAAGACCACCTGGCATATTGTCAACCGGGAATATGCCCTCCATGGAATAGCCCACAATGGGACGGAAGTAATCGTCGGCAGAAACCATAACAAAGCCAGTATTGCCCACGTTGAACACATAAAAGCATGCCTCACCACGGTATGATGTACCCGTATAGACCAACGTCAGGTCGTTGCTTTGGCGCGACTGCTCAAATTTGGCTTGGACAAACTGTTGTCCGACATACTTGGCTTGGCTCTCACTGACAGGATTGGCATAAATCATTCCGACGCCAAGAACCAAAGCGAGTAAACTCATTAAATACTTTTTCATTGTAGTTAGATTTAGATTAAATTCTGATTTAGGCCGCAAATATAGGCATTTTTCCAAAACACAACAAATAATCAGTGAATGACCGTGAATCTCTTGGTCATTGTGCCTTGGGAAGTCTTCACGCTGATTGTGTAAATGCCAGAAGAAAGGTCGGCTGTGTTGATGACCACACCGTCTTCGCTGCAACGTTGCGTCTTCACCACCTGACCCATCACATTGCAGATGGACACTTGTTGCAAACCTTCAGCTTCAACGCTCATCAAGGTGTTGGCAGGATTGGGATAGACATAAAGACCAGCTTCGCCGTTTTCGCTGACCGAGGTCACTTCCACGTGGACATAGTCTGTTTCGTCGTCAACCCAAGCAGGAATGGATTCGCAATAGCTGCGGAAGGCAGTCACTTTATAGTAGTAGTCGCCAGCATCCACTATGTCGAGATACTCGCGCAAAGTCTTGTCGACCGTAGCAACCACTTCGTAGTGAATGCCGTCCTCACTACGATAGACCTTAAACGACTGAGGTTCGTCCTCATAGTCCCAAGTAAGCATAGTGCCAAAGCCTTCGTTGGTCCATTGGTATTCGCCAGCGAGGTTGGTCGGAGGTTGGCAACCAGCGCAATCGTTGTCACCCGTATAAAGCGTCGAAGGAACCTGATTGGAATTGCCTGTGAAAGTGTACACCGAGCTATTGGACGAATTCTTGATGTTGATCGTCATATTGTTGACAGCCGTATTGGGTGCCACCCAATTGAAGGTGACATTGCCTTCAGGCATAGCAATTTGTTGGCTGATAGGAGTCGAACCGGTCATAGTGACTTCCTGCATAACCGTTCCGAAGCTGTTCTTCACTTGAATCTTACCGCCATTCCAACCTTGGAAGTTCGTGGTTTGACCAACAACCTTCCAAGTGCAGGTGGGACCATATTGATACTTGAATTCAGCCGAGCGACCTTTGGCGCCGTTGGACATGAAATACAAGCGATAGTTGTAACAGTCATAATCCGGTACGTTGTCCTCAAAAGTCATGACCTCACCAGGGGTCACATTGGCTTGACTGAAAACCTCTTGGTCGTTGCGGAGCAGCACCACTTGTTCGATGTTTTCCAGAACAGTGCCGTCAAGAGAAGTCGTAGGATTGGTCCAACTGACAATACCATTCCTTGAATGGGCATTTTCAGCGGTCACCTCAAGGTCGGTGACAGCCGGGATGAGTCCATCATAGACATAGTCTGGAATCATATCAATAATAACAGCTTGGTAGTCATTGAAATTACCAGAATAGGTGTTCAGGGCATCGATAGCAAAATAGTTATTGTTGAATCCACTCCAACCCCAATTGAAATAGAACTTACGGTCGCTCTCACGATAGCCGCAGCAGACAAAAGCGTGACCCGAATTGCCTTCAGCTCCCGAATAATACATGGGGAAACCTTCTTCCAAATTGGAAATCAAGAACTCTTCCCATTCAAGTCTGGTATAAAGATCGCGATCCAGACGATTGGCGCTCTTCGTGTAACGGAAATAATTAAAGATGGCATCAGGCACATCCTGCGAATGGGCTCCTGAACCTTGAGGACCATATTGCATATCAACGGCCACACCGCAATGGTACATCAACAAAGCCACAGCTTGATAGTTGCCGTTGTTCACAGTGTTGGGCATGTTGTTCCATTGATAGTAGGCATTCTCAAAGTCGACAGTCTGGGTGGGATAACCGGAAGGCGTATAGCTGTGCGAACCTTGACCATGTTCAGGCCAATTCCATCTCTTCATTACCATTGACATGGCGGTAGCCACGCAACCTGCATAGGCACGGCCTCCAGGACCGCCTTGACCCGTAGGGCAATAGGCGTTGAAAGGATTTGTCTGGTCCCAGTTGGTTGCAATCAATGGAGCTACATCACCGCGCGTGCTGCGTTCGCCTTTTATGACACCATACCTTCTTATTTGCTCCCATTGCTCAGCAATCTCGGGATCGGCAGTCATATTATTGGTCACGGCATATTCGATTTGACGGGCATAGTGACGAAGGTAATAAGCCAAACCATCAGGAATGTTGTTGGCATCGAAGCAACCTTCTTCACCATAAGCCAAGATAGGCTGGGCAACGTCATCGGCTGCCATAATCATGTAACCGCCTTCAAAATTGAAGACATAAAGGGCATTGGCACCACTTTCAGTCGTTTGGGTATAGGCCAAGTCAAGCTCAGCTACCTGCTTGGTAGCATTGCCCTGCACATACTTCAAACCCAACTGACGGGCAGTGTTCACGTCGACAGGAGAAGCAATGAGTTGACTCACGAAAAGAGCCAAGGTCATCATCAGTAATAATACTTTTTTCATTGGTTTAGTACATATTTAGATTATTGATATTAAATTATTTACATCTTAACAACACGTTGTACAGAAGAGCCTTTTGCTGTATTCACCTTGATGAAATAGATGCTGTTTTGTAGCTGGCTCATATCAATAGCTGTCTGCTTATCGTCGGCGGTCATCTGCATCACACATTGACCCACGAGGTCATAGACACTGACAGAAATCAGCTCCTCGGCTTCAATGTTCAGCTTGCCCGAAGTAGGATTGGGATAGAGCATTACGTTGAACAACGAGTTTTCGTCCACCGAAGCATTTGTAATAAAGATGAAGTCATCACCATTGTCAGCCAAAGCAAACTCCGACTCACATTCCGGATAAACAGCTTTCACCTTATAATAACGGGCGACGGCCCAAGTCACATCAGCATCAACATATCGCGTATCCGTGATTCCAGTGATTTCCGTTGTTGCATCATCTGAATAATGGTCGATTACGACAACCGTATAGCTATCAGGCACGCGGTCAGCCGGTGCTGTCCATTCTATCGACATTCCAACTGTTCCACGTCTCAAATCTGTCGGAGAAGAGCAAGGCAAGACGGGAGCGGGTATTGTCACGCATGCTTCATTGGAACTGGTTTCAAATTCCTCACCGTGGGCAACAATCTGGTAGCAGTAGGTCTCCCCTAACTCGAGGTTTTCATCCACAAACACTATCCCATTCACTTCGCCAACTTTCACGCCGTTGCGCAAAATGTCGTATGAAGTGGCTTGATAGGCAGGTTTCCAACGTAAGCTGACTTTATGCGATTCTTCGTCCTCAACTAAATCTGCTTGCAGGTCTTGTGGTATGTTCGACCAATCCACATTGATGAAGAACTTATCGCTGTCGAAAAGATCGTTGGCATAGGCCGAAGTGCAGTCAATAGCTCTGTAATAGGCCTCGACAACATATTGGTATTCCGTTCCAGGTTCAACATTTTGATCCTTGAAGGTGGTCACATTGGCCGACGTCAGTTTAATACGTTTGTAAGGTGTATCGCCTGTCTTACGGTACAACAGATAACCCGAAACGTCAGAGTTGCCCGTGGGCGACCACGTCACTTGAACCTTATCACCGGTATAGTTGAAATAGAAATCCCTCGGAGGTTCGCAGCCTTCACCAGACGTGACACAATACTCGTTGGAATTGGCGGTCTCTCCGCCATTGCAAAGCGCGGTCACATAATAGCAGTGACCACCAATGTCGGTATTCTCGTCAACATAGCGAAGCTCATGTGCCATATTGAACAGGAAACCGTCGCGATAGATGCAGTAGCCGAACTCGGGATCGTGATCGCTATCCCAGGTAAGGACAATGGTCCGGTTGTTATCAGGATCGACTTCAGCATTCAGATTATAGGGTGACTCACATGTGTTCTCGTTGCCACACGAGTTGTTCAAGGTGCGCAGCAATCCGGCTTCCAATTCAGATGATGGGCCATTGTATTCATACACCACTTGATTCTGAGGATCCTTCACCTTGAAAGAGATGTTGGTGATGGAAGAATTGGGCTCAGTCCAGTAAAGATTATTGTTGCCAAGAGCCATTGGGAACCTTTGCAACTGAGCAGCCGATGTGTTTGTGGTCAAAAAGTCGATATAGGAGCCTGCAGCGTTCTGCACCGTGATGCCGCCGCCGTTCCAACCATGGAAGTCGGAAGAGGTCATGATGACTGTCCATTCGCAATAGGGACCAAACACGGCCTTGGTGTGGCTCGTGCGGCCATACGAAGATCCATTCACTGCCATCACAGAATAGTCGTACTGATCGAAGAAAGGCACCTCGTCATCGCAGGTCATAGCCTGTCCTGGTTGGACATTCTCGATTTCGTGAACGATAATGCCATTGCGCAAAACAACAACCTTATCAATGTTAGTCAATGGCTCGCCCGTCTCCGCCTTGGTGGGATTGGTCCAAGTGAGGTGACCCGTCAAAGAGACATCACTATCGATAGTCACCGCTAGATCTTCAGCAGCTTGGGGCATGGCATTGTAGACGTAATCGGGGACAAAGTCCACAACAACGCCCTGGCTACCCGAATACTCGAAGTTCTCGCCATCGATGAGGAGGTAGTTGTTGTAGGAACCGCCCCAACCAAAATTGAAGTGGAACAGTCCATCGGCATCGTAACCGTCACAAATGAATGCATGTCCGCCATCTTCACTATGGCCTGAATAGTATATTGGGATACGTTGATCAATGTTCGACTTCAAGAGAGCAATCCATTCGTCGTAGTTACCACCTTTAGAAATGAAATAAGATTTATTGGTATAGGAAAAATAAGTGCTGATAGCATCTGGCACATCTCCCGAATAGGCACCACTACCGCTGTGTTCGTAAGTCATATTGACCGACACGCCGCAATGGTACATCAGCGTGGCAACCGCTTCTCTCTCCACTGGACTCGACCCATTGCCATAATAGTCAATCATATTGGCCCAATCATATGTGGTGGCACCGAAATTGGCATATTGTTGGCCATAATACGGGGCATTGTAGCTATGCTCTCCTGTTCCCGTTATCGGCCATTCCCAGTATTTCATAATTTGAGCCATAGCCGTGGCCACACAGCCTGTCGGGCATCCGTCAGGAACGTACATATTGAACGGCGCACTTTGGTCCCAACGTTGCTGAACCAGCGGCTCAACTACAGGAAGACCTTTATCGGCCTGCAAGTATCCGTAAGCCTCAAGGTTCTTCCAACGGGAGACGATATCACTCGAAACGGGACGACCTTGTTCCACCACAGTGACAACACCTCTTGAGAGTTCATCCAGCATGAAACGCAACCCATCGGGAGTGTTTTCATAAGTGAAATTGCCTTGATCGGAATAACCCAGTATGGGTGAAGAGCTGTCGTCGGCAGCAACAATGACATAACCTCCATCGAAGTTGAAGACATACATGGTCGCCATTCCGTTGTCGGCATATTGTGTGTAAGCCAGTTGCAGGTCTTGCACCGCATTTTTGGCAAACATAGCCTTATGCTGGACGAAATTCCGTCCCAAGCGTTGCGCCTTAGCCACATCAACGGGTCTGGCCTGAAGTGTTGTTATGCCCAGAAGCAGGGCAAGGATAACGAGTAGTTTTCTTCTCATAGTCTATGATATTTAAGATTCATTCAAAATAAAGCGGCAAATATACACATTTTCAGGTTTTCTGCTCCTTTTTCTTTGCCGCAGGGAACAAAATATTGTTCAAAATGAGCCTATAGCCCGGCGAATTGGGGTGCATGTCAAGCTCAGTAGGTGGGTCCCCAACGATGTGCTGGTAGTCCTCGGGGTCGTGGCCACCAAGGAAGGTCCAGAAACCGTTGCCAAAATTGCCGTGGATGTATCGGTCCTCATTCAACGCGCCATTGTCGCCCAAAACGACAACGGAAGGCTTCACATAG
>JAEEGH010008895.1_pt1 | contig 23594 bp, 15 predicted proteins | sample 9134181 | NCBI WGS metagenome assembly JAEEGH01 (sample SAMN16246544, study PRJNA631951) | gut metagenome | biome: gut microbiome; feature: rumen; material: DP-attached | host: Bos | place: Iran: Karaj | collected 2018-10
TGTATTTTTTCACATCTTGAGACAAAAGGGCTGAAATTATGGTTTACATAAATTTATTGATTTCGGATTTATGTAAACTTAATTTTCGATTTTTTATGATTTTGGAGTTTTTTGAGGGCCTGATTCTGCTTCAAATCCGCTCCAGAAGCGGGATATCTCGCTATTGACCGAAGCGGTCGAAACCGACTTATATCCCCTCCATTCTCTTGGGAAAAGAGCCTTATAAGTAGCCTGAAGAAATCTGTCATCAAGAAGCGCAACAACGCCAACGTCCTCGCTGGTCCTTATTACTCTTCCGGCTGCCTGAAGGACCTTATTCATTCCGGGATACTTGTAGGCGTAGTCAAAACCATCAAGGCCCTTTTGATCAAAGTAATTTCTTATGACTTCTCTCTCATTGCATACCATGGGGATTCCCGTTCCCACAACTATGACGCCTATGAGACTGTCATACTTAAGATCGATACCCTCACTGAAGATTCCGCCCATCACACAAAAGCCAAGGACGTTTTTATCCTCTACGACCTCCATGTCCATGTGGATTATCTCTGAGAGATCAAGGCTGTTACCCTCTGAAAACCTTCCCAGGAAGTCTTCTCTGGCTTCCTCGGTCATATAGCTCTTTTGCACAAGAATATCTGTCGAATCGGGATCGTAGAAATTATCCTCGTAAGCGATATAAACCTCCTCAAGGAACTGGTGCGAGGGGAAGAATATCAGATAATTTCCGCTTCTGGCACTGACAACGCTGTGGATGTAATTAGCAACTTTGTAATACATATCATCGCTTCTCTTGGAATATCTGCTGGTCACATCAGAGCCGATGAATATTCCAAGTCTTGCAGGGTCAAAGATGGACTTGGCATAAATCTCGAAGTCCTTGTCATCTCCGCCAAGAAGTCCCTTGTAGTACTGAATTGGCAGAAGTGTTGCGGAAAAGAGTATTGATGATACGCCCCTGCTCATGCAGGCAGAGAGATTCCTGGACGGATCTATGCACGCAAGTCTAAGAAGGAAACTTCCGTCCTCAGCGTATTCTCCGTAGATTGTATAGTGGTCGTCCAAAAGGTCATATATGGTGAGAAACCTTGATATATCAAAGTAAAACTGCAGTATTTCATCCCTAAAGGGCCCTTCCGAGTGGTCTTCAAGGTATTCGTTCATTACTGCGGAAAGTCTGTCCAAAGGCTGAATAAATCTCTCGATAGAGCCATATACTTTCATCTCGTCGCACTCTCTTTTCAGTTCCAAAAGAGCACTGTTACACTTGGTAAGGGCTGATACGATTCTTGGGTGATAGTCTTTGATTTTGTTCTTGAGGTCCAAAAAGCTCTCTTTCCGAAGGACGGCACTGTACATCTCCCTGCCCCTCTCAAGAAGGTTGTGAGTCTCATCCACCAGGAAGGCATAGTCGTGCCTTATTCCGTCAGCAAAAAAGCGCCTCAGGTAAACAAAAGGATCGAAGACATAGTTGTAGTCGCAGATTATGGCATCGCTCCAAAGGCTCATGTCCAGAGACATCTCAAAGGGGCATACTTCGTGCTTTTTGGCGTATTCTACTATGGTGTCCCTGTCGAAGTTATCCTCGTGGGTGAGCATATCAAAGATGGCATCGTTGATGCGGTCATAGTGTCCCTTAGCGTAGGGACATGCCACAGGGTTACAGTTTCTTGTGGCTTCATCAATAAAGCAGATCTTATCCCTTGCTGTTATGGTCACGGTCTTGAACTTAAGTTCCTGAGATGATCGCATGATATTAAAGGCCTCTTCGGCCACAGTTCTTGTTATGGTCTTGGCTGTCAGGTAGAAGATCTTGGAGACCTTCCCCTCTCCCATGGCCTTTACCGTAGGAAATACGGTGGAAATGGTCTTACCTGTGCCTGTAGGTGCCTCCAAAAACAGCTTTTTCTTGTGGACAATGGTTCTGTAAACAGCAGCTGCGAGGTCTTTTTGCCCTTCTCGGTAAGTAAACGGGAAGTTTACGGCCTTTATGGACATGGTGCGCTCAAGCCCCCAGTCACACTCAAAATCTGCCCATTTCCTGTACATCTCGATAAGGTCTGAGAACCACTGTGTTATCTCAGCATATGTAAAGGTGAAGTCGAAGAACTTTTTCTCCTCTGTGTCCATGTTGCAATAAGTCATCCTGACATCAACTTCCGGATAGTGACGGTCAAGAAGATACATGGCTGCATAGCATTTGGCCTGAGCCAGATGCACTGATACAGGCTCTTTCATCTTGGCCAGTTCCCTGTAGGTGCCCTTTATCTCGTCGATCATGGGTGCATAGCGCTCTGTAGGCAGGAAAGAACTCTGCCCCATCTCCAGTGCGCTCACAGGCTGATCCATATACTTATCAAGGATTCCGTCAGCACGGCCTTCAACGATCAGATCGTACTTTTCATAGCTCTTTTTATATAAAAGAGGCTCCTCGGCGTGGTAGTCAGGCCCCATGCTCTTCTGGATCATACGGTGGATCCTTCCGCCTTCCTGCATGGCATCGGCACTTGCCTGATGTATTCTATTGTCTATGTCACCGGACCTTAGGATAAATTCAACAAGGCCCCTGACTGATATTCTGATTTCCATAAAAAAGCTCCCTATGGTATTTCACTCAAAGATTATACCATAGAGAGCCTCCTCCTATTTCCCTATTTAACTAATGCAAGCCTTATCAAACAGCCATGGCGTTAAGAAATGTCTCGAAGTTCTTGTTGTAACCTCTGTACTCAACTGTAAGAGGCTGTGTAAGATCAAGACCAAATACGCCCAGGATTGACTTAGCGTCAACAACATATCTGTTGTAGTAGATGTCCACATCAAAATCACACTTCGTTGCAGCATCCACAAAATCCTTAACCTGTGCAGGCTTAAGCATAATGTGCTTTTTAATCATTTCTCCTAACATTAAACATCACTCCTTACTACCATAAAACATAAAACAATATATAAGCTGCGAAATCGTTTTCGAGCTTCAACATATAATATATTTTTAAGATTGGTTTGTAAATAGAAGTCTGTGACCATTCTGTGAATTGTTTTTGAAAAATATGTTGTGGAAAAACAGACCCCGAAAATCAACTTTTTCTTGCATTAATACGCTAAAAGTTATTAAATTGTAGGAAGAAATTAAATTTTGAAGAGGAATAAATAAGATGGAAAACCTTAAGATCCCAAAGAACTACAAATCAGCTCTTGATCTTCACGACACACAGGTTGGAATCAAGACCGTCAAGGACTTTTTTCAGGGAATGCTTGCAACAAGGCTCAATCTTCAGCGTGTAACAGCGCCCCTGTTTGTAACTCCCGAGTCAGGACTTAACGACAATCTTAATGGCGTTGAGCGCCCTGTAGCCTTTGATATTCTCAATGAGAATGAGCGTCCGGCTGAGATCGTGCACTCTCTTGCAAAATGGAAGAGATATGCTCTTAAGAAATACGGATTTAATGTTGGCGAAGGTCTCTACACAGATATGAACGCTGTAAGGCGCGATGAGATCCCTGACAATATCCACTCAATCTTCGTTGACCAGTGGGACTGGGAAAAGGTTATAAATAAAGAGGACAGAAACCTTGATTTCCTCAAGGAAACAGTCAGGAACGTTTACAAGGTTCTCAGAAAGACCGAGAAGTTCATGTCCATTCAGTATGACTACATCGAGGAGATCCTTCCCGAGGATATCTTCTTTATCACAACCCAGGAGCTTGAGGACATGTTCCCTGACAACACTCCCAAGGAGCGTGAGTACTTCATTTCCAAAGCCAAGGGTGCTGTATGCATAATGCAGATCGGTGATGAGCTTGCTTCAGGTGAGAAGCACGACGGAAGAGCTCCGGACTATGACGACTGGGCACTTAATGCCGACATCATCGTTTACTACCCTGTTCTTGACATTGCTCTTGAGCTTTCAAGTATGGGAATCAGAGTTGACGAGGAGTCACTTAAGAGCCAGCTTGAGAAGGCTGGATGCACCGAACGAGCAGAGCTTCCTTTCCAGAAAGCTATTTTGGACAAAGAGCTGCCTTACACCATCGGCGGTGGAATCGGTCAGTCAAGAATTTGTATGTTCTTCTTAAGAAAAGCTCATATCGGAGAGGTTCAGTGCTCTATCTGGCCTGAGGATATGGTTGAAGAAGCTACAAGGAACGGAATTCAGATACTGTAAGATAACAAAAGCCCGGCACTTTGAAAGTGCCGGGCTTTTTTGACTTATTTATACTGCCTGAGCGGTTTTTACTACGCCCTTTTCAAGAGCCTCATTTTTAATTCTGTTAAGTGCTACTCTTACTGCAGGAATAAAGAGAACTACTATTGTGAGAACTGCCTCAGCTGCAAGGTAGCTTCCATTGTAAGCTACTGAATAGCCAATCGGTGACATTCCCTCAGGTGTATAGTCTGCAAAGAATACAACTCCTGAGAGCACTGAAAATACAAATCTTCCAAATACGCCAACCAGATATCCCTTGTACATTCCAAACTTAGTGTTGTGGAAGAATCCTGCAAGACCGAGAGCTGTGAAAGCAAGCACATAGTCGCACAGAAGCTGTGGAACACTGATGATATAAGGATCAACGATCATCTGAAGAAGTCCGTAAGCAAATGCTGATGCAAGGCTTACTCTGGGTCCGTAGAGATATCCGATATATGTGATAAAGAACATGCTGAATACTGTAACTGATCCGCCCATTGGAAGCTTAAAGAGCTTAACGTTTGATAATACAAATGCAAGGGCAAGGCAAAGAGCTGATACTGTGAGCTGCTTGACACTGAGCCTTGACTTACCTTCTCCGTTTACAAAGTAACTGATTGCAAGGAAAGCTGCAATTGCAAGAACCACCACCAGGATATATCCACCTGTTGTGATGTTGTAAGATGTGTAGCCGTCTTCAACGACCTTTTCAAGAAATAAACTCATAAAAAAATCCTCCCTTTATATGACCGTTATCTTGGGAGGTTTCCTGACGTTGATATTCCATAAACATTAAAAGCACAGTATAATGTACTCTGACGTCTATGAGTTATCGTTGCTTCCCTACGCCGGTATTATCCGGGTCAGGTGATAAGGGTTAGTCGTGCATTGCACGAGCACTCTCAGCATAGCTCCCCTAGCGGTTTATTTTTAATTCAAGTCAATTAAACTATTATGCCCAAGGATTGTCAATAGCTTTTTATGAATAACAGAGCATTTACTTTAAATCAAATAAAACTCCATGCCATATGGGCTCTTATCGGGGCTCTGTCAGCCCTTGTACTGACTCTTATATTTAATGCCACAGGTCTGACGAGCCTTGAATCCTTTCAGGGGCCGGAGAGCAGCCTCTACAGCATATCAAACGAGACTGCCATACTGATCATGGTGTATTGCTTTGCCACACCATTGGTGGAAGAGATACTGTTCAGATACTTTCTCTTTAACTTCCTGAACAGACACATAAAAAGAGCTGCCATCGCAATCATCCTGACAGCAGCCCTGTTTGGTATTTATCATCTTCACCCAGTACAGGCCTTATACGGTTTTTTGATGGGGCTTATCATTACCTACAGCTATTACAGGCATAGGACTTTGAGCATCCCTCTGGTGGTGCATATCGCAGCCAATGCTTTTGCCTTGGTCTATACTTTGCTTTAATCCAGCTTAATGACACTCTCAAGGGTAAAGGAGTAGATATATACTTCCTTTACCTTTTTTCTTGTGGCGGCTTCCAGAGCCCTCTTGTAGAGTTCAAGCTGCACAGCATATCTGTCCACCAGCGCCTTGTCATCCCTGACCTTATCGGTCTTGTAGTCAAGAAGCACTATCTCGCCGTCCTCTATAAACCAGGCATCCACAATTCCCTGAACCAGTACCATCTCATCTTCCGGAAATCCCGGATCAAGCTCTTTTGCCGAAATCCCCATCATGAATGGCTTCTCACGCATGAGCTCGCCTCTGCCAAATGCTGCTCCCATGCGAGTTCCAAGGTCCGTCAAAAGATATGTCCTTATATCCTTTGGATTTACCACCTCCCGGTACTCATCAGGTATCAGGCCTTTCTGAGCCGCTTTCGCAATCCAATCTCCGAGGCCCTCTGCAGATGTATCCGCAAATGCATCACTATCCAAAAGTTCCATAACTCTGTGGTATGCACTTCCTCGCTCTGCGCCGGTAAGAGTTCCCTTAGGCTCCTCATCTGCAGCATACGGAGCAGGAACCACACCAAACTCATCCTCATCCACCATGGCCTTTTTCTTGAGCTCGGATACCGTGGTCTTGGTGAAAAGACCTCTTAGATCAGCGTGAGGGTACTTAGCAAAGAATTTCGCCTTAAGGCTCTCAAGCAGCTTCTCATCAATGTTTCCGCCATTTTCCAAAGCCTCCCTTCGCATAGTCGCCTTAAAAGCTCCGGCCCTGATGCCGTCAAGAAGGTCCTTGTCCCCCACAGAGCTCATCTTAAGCACCGGCGCCTTTCCTGCGCCTTCCAAAAGCGCGTCATAATCCTGTCTTGGCAGCTCATACTTATCAAGAAGTCCTGCCATGGAAGGATGAAGCATAAGAGATGGGAGTACCATGGAGAGATAATTACCCGCGCCGGCTCTCATGGAATACGGAAGTGCCTCATCTGCAGCTCCCAGTACCGATAAGTCTTTTAGCAAAGATTCCAGAGTTCCTGCAAGATTCTTGACATAGGAGGTCATGATGAGCTTCTCCTTGGCTCTTGTAAGGGCTACGTAGAGTACTCTTATCTCCTCACCAAGATTATCGGTTCCTATCTTGCCGGCTATGATCCTGCGCTTTAATGTGTCGTACTTAACGCGCAGGTCAGTATTTATGCTCTTTACACCTATGCCCAGATCCATATCGATTATGAGATCGCCATAGGTATCTCTTTTGTCAAAGTCCTTACTGAGGCCTGCCACAAAGACAACCGGGAACTCCAGTCCCTTACTCTTGTGTATGCTCATGATGCGCACGACATCAGAGTTCTCGTCAATGGTTCCCGCCTCGCCATAGTCCACCTGAACGACCTTGATGTGTTCTATGTAGCGGACAAAATGGAAAAGTCCCCTAAAGCTGGTCTTCTCGAAGTCTGCTGCCTTGTTAAGAAGCATCTCAACATTGGCTTTTCTCTGGGTTCCGCCGGGCATTGCCGTCACTATCTGCTCGTAATCCGTATCATCAATTATGATCTGCAAAAGCTCATGAACAGGCGTGTAGGTTGACATGCGCCTGTACTCTTCAAGAGTGTCAGTAAACGCCTTCACCTTGGCTAAAAGGCCATCCGAAAGCTCAAGGTCACTGATAAGTCCGTCATAGAGCGTCTCTCCCCTTAATAGCTCTTCGCATTTATTCATCGCTATACGGATAAGAGCAAGCTCCTCATCACTAAAACCGCCAATGGATGAGTGCATGACAGCTGTCAGTGGCACATCCTGCCTGGGGTTGTCGATAACACTGAGAAAATCCAGCAAGATAGCAACTTCCGAGGCATCAAGATATCCGCTCTTGGATTCAATATATGTGGGAATACCCTGACCTTCCAGGACATCCTTAAAGGTTTCATCCCATCCCGAAGGAGCTCTTAAAAGGATCACTATGTCCTTGAACATAAGAGCACTGTTCTCTTCTCTTAGCTTATTGATTCTCTCGGCTATGAAAAGAGCTTCCTTCTCCTTGGAAGACATATCCCTGATGCCCTCGTCGTCAGCTGCATCGTCATCAAGGGTGTCCGCTCCGTCGATGAATATCATCTCAGGTGTTACGTCAAAATCAGGCTCCTCGAAATCCCTTCCGCGAACCAGCCTGGCATCTTCATCATACTCAACGCCGCCGAGGTCTCCTGCCATCAGCCTCTTAAAGATATAGTTGGTTATATCCAGAACTTCGCTTCTGCTTCTGAAGTTCTTGTGAAGATCGATCCTCCTGTCAGAGGCTTTTTCATCGCGGTCGTAACTTCTGAATTTCTCCATGAAGATTTCAGGCCTTGCAAGTCTGAACTTGTAGATGCTCTGCTTGACATCTCCAACCATGAACCTCTCGCTACCAGCTGCCTCTTCTCCGGAAATTGCCTTAAGGATCATCTCCTGGACATTGTTTGAGTCCTGATACTCATCGATAAGGACCTCTTTGTAGTAGTCCCTGTACTCAAGTGCGACCTGAGTGGGCTCTTTGGTATCCGGATCCACCAAAATCTGCAGGGCAAAGTGCTCCATGTCGGAGAAATCTATGATCTGCCTCTCTCTTTTGAGTTCATCAAATCTGGATTTAAATTCCAGGGTAAGCCTGCACAGTTCCTTGACTGCCCTGTCACACAGCTGCATGTTTGCAAGAACCGCCTCGGAAGGAAGGGCAAAGTAATCTGAAATAAGCTTCCCTATTCTTTCCTTAACATCTCCGCGAAGGTCCTTGGCTAACTCCCTCTTATCCGCATTGACCGAAGGGTCCCTTTTCGTGGAGAGTCTGTCGAACGTAATCCCGCGAAGGCCGTCAAACAGGGCATCGTAGGTGTCATATCGCAAAGCCGCATAAATACTGTCTTTTTCAGTTTCAAGCTGATCTCCGTACATGTATGGTCCGTCGGGCTCAAGGCAAATCCTGTAGGCTCTGTCTATCTTATCAGCACACTCCTTAAGGGTACTCTTTGCATAACGCATGCACTCTTTTACCCAGGGAAGTTCGTCGAAGGCTTCGTCTGAAAGTTCGTAATCAGACGCCCTCTCCCTGATCCATTCCTCAGGCCATGCGCAACTGACAGAAAACTTAAAGAGATCATTAATAAACTCCACGGCCCTTTCATCTCTGCTGCCCTGACTGAAATAATCCATGAAAAATATGAAGTCGCTGTCCGAGGCCTGTTTGGCAGCCTCATATTCCTCCTCTATCATGCTGCTCATGACTTCTTCCTGTAAGAGCTTAAGCTCTCCCTCATCCGCAACTCTAAAGGACGGATCAAGTCCAATGGTGTTAAAGTTGTTCCTTATAACGTATTGGCAGAAAGAGTCAATGGTTGTTATCTGAGCGTTATGTATCAGTGTCTCCTGCTTCTGAAGATGCTCGTTGTCAGGGTCCTCTGCCAGCTTCTCCTGTATGGCCGCGGTGATCTTCTCCTTCATCTGGGCAGCTGCTGCCTTGGTGAAGGTAACCACCAGAAGATGATCAACATCAAGGCCGGAAAGGACCATGCCGATGATGCGCTCAACAAGCACAGCCGTCTTACCCGATCCGGCTGCTGCTGATACAAGTATGTTGCAGTCTCTTGCGTCAATGACTGCCTGTTGTTCTTTTGTAAATTCCACTCCCATATATCTTAATTCCCATTCATTATACGCATCATTGCTTCGTCTGAAGTCATATCAAGCTTTCTCTTTTTGTATCCGCTTATGCGCTCATCAAATCCGCAGATATGCTTGTAATCGCAGTAAGTACAGGACTGCATTTTGGCATCTCCATAAGGATTGACGGAAATATCACCGTTTAAGATATTCCTTCCAAACTCCTTGACCTTCTTGTTAACAAAGCCCGAGATAGCTTCATACTCATCTGAACTTGCTGTCTGAGATCTTGCACTTGGAGTTCCGTCCTTCTTAAGTTCCACCGGAATGATGTCAGACTTAGTTGCAAAGCCTGTATCCAGCTTCCTGATAATGTCCGTATTATCATTAACCAGTCCGGTCATTTTCAGCTCTGAAATTATCTCTTTATTGATATCATCTGTTACTGTATCTGCTTTCCCCTCTATCATAGGGTCTTCCACGTGATAGTATAAAATCGCAGCAGGGATCACTTCCTTGCCCGGGTGCTTTTTCTTCTCACTTGCGACTGCAACATTCATATACATAACCAGCTGAAGCTGAAGGCCGTAGTAGAGGTAAGCCAGGTTAAACTTGTGCTCGCTGGACTTAAAGTCCATTACCTTCACATAGATCTGATCACCTTCGTTGCATAGATCAACTCGGTCAATCTTTCCCTTGAGTTTCATTTTCTCTGTTATGTTTTTCTTTTCATCTTCTGAGAGAGCCACATTAATTTCATCAAGGCTTCCGGCCTCCTGAAAACTCATCTCAACATATGCAGGATTGAACAAGCTGCTTGTAATCTGGTATTTAAGCGTATCTACGGTTCTTGTAAGGATCTTCCTGATGCGCTCTATCATGTGCTGATTCTTGGCGCTGCTCCTTAAAATGGTATCGCCGTACGCATCTACGCATTCTGTTAAAGCTCGATTTAATATTTCGTCAGATTTTTCCTTGGAGAGCTCTCTCCAATCAATACCTTTTGTTATTATTTCACCGGTATACTTCTCAAGAACCTGATGGTACACGTTTCCAAGGTCAGAAGCCTCGAAACTGTACTCCTGCCTGTCATTTAAAGTAAGTCCGTACTGCAAAAAGTGTGCGTAGGCGCAGCTTGCATACTTCTCAAGCCTGCTGACACTGTTCTCCAGGGTTGCACCATAGAGAGCCAGAGCCACAGCCTTGGCAATAGGCACAGACTCATAGTGAATAAACGCTGCCTCAGTCAGCTTCTCAACGAGTTTGTTGTCCTTGTTCTCAGACAGCACCTTCCTCAGGGTAAACATCTCCCTCTCCTGCAGGCTTGACAGTCTTCCTGAAGCATATTCCCTGACAAGCTCTGAATAAGCATCCATTCCGTCATCTATGCTCACCATCTGAGCTTCAAAACCATTCTCCATGGGTCTTTCTATCTCAAGATTCTCAAACATCTGTCTGAGCTTAGGAATAAGATATGCCTGCCTCAAGCTCTTTCCGTCATTACCAAGCTCTGAAAAGGACAAGAACAGCTTATCCGTAGGCTTAGTCAGGTTCATATACAAATAGAGCCTTTGAATATACATCTGCTGCCTTGGAGACGGAGCAAACTCAATATCCGTGCCAAGATCCTGTAGGAACTGCCTGTCTATGTCAGACAGGATTCCGCCGCTTCCTGCATTTGACGGGATATTGCCGTCGTTGACTCCCACGAAGAACAGGATGCGAACCTCTTTAAGCCTTGTCCTCTCAATATCTCCGACTATGATCCTGTCAACGTCCTGTGGTATCGTACCAACTGATATCTCACCAAAGCCTGCGCTTAGCACATCCTTGTACTCAGCCATATCAAGCTTCTCATCACCTATAAGAGCATTCATCTGCTCCAGCAGCAGCATTACCCTCGTATATATCTGATCGTATTCTTTGGCCTTTTTCAGGTCTCCATTTTCCTCAAAGGTATTTCTGTACTCCTCAAGCTTTTCTTTTAAATTTCCGGCCTCTACGACGCTTATAAGGGCATCAGTGATTTCCTTTACCGTTCCGCCCTTTGCATCAAATAACGGCTTTAGGTCGCTGCTTATCTTCTCCCTCATTAAGTCGAGCTTCTCAAGGAGCATCTGGTCCTTCTGCTCAAGGTCCTGCTTTCTTGATTTAAACTTCCTTGGCATTCTGCGAAGGAACCTGTCTTCCCACTGCTTCCTGCCCTTGATTCCAAGAGCTCGTACATAGTTCTCCAAAAGATCCGTATCCCCGGCATCAAATCCGGTCATACCACTTCTCATGTAATGGAAAACATCCTCGTACCTGTATCCTGAAATGACGATATTCAAGGCACTGGTTATATACTCAATAAAGGGATTGAGCATCAGAGAGACATTTGTATCCACATAAACCGGTATTCCAAACTTCTGAGCCTGTCTTGTGATAATATCCCCGTAAGTATCAAGCGATCCGCACACAAGCGCAATATCCCTATATGCGTAGCCCTCATCCCTCACAAGATCTGCAATCTTTATCATGGTCTGGCGTATCTCTTCAGAAGGTGTCGTGGTCTGATAGAGGAATATGGAGTTGTTATCCCCTGCGAATTTCTCAGGATTATAGCGGAAAAGAGCTTTCTCAAGAAATGCCAGTGGTGCATTATCCTTAAGTCTTGCTACAGGCTCATCACGATAAAAGATATCTGCCGCTTCACTGTGTCTAAGTTTCCTATATGTCTCAAAATCAGGTATATTGGAGCCTTTCTCCTTCTGCACTTCAAATTCAAGCCTCTCGAGGTCTCGAACGGTCTTTTTGCTCAGCATAAAGAGTTCCTGCTCCTTATAATCATCTGCATAAGGGTCCTCATCCGGACTTATGGTGACGGAAAAGACCACTTCCCTGCACAGAGACAAAAGCTCTTTGATCACCCTGTACTGAATAGGTGTAAAGCCGGTAAAACCGTCAAAGACAATGACGCTGTCTCTTATAAGAGCAGATTCAGGAAGTGCCTTGCACAGGATATCAAGGGTTTCCTCTGCAGTGATAAACCTTCCGTCTATGTACTCAAGAAAGCTCTTATAGAGGAGCCTGAGGTCCTTAAGCTTGGCATTTAATGCGCCCTTTCTAAGGCTCTTTTCCTCAAGGACGGAAAGTGCCTTATCATCAATTCCGTACATCATGAACTCGGAAATCGTGGACTTGACCTCGTCCAGATATCCGCTCTTATGCATGTTTCTGCCGATAACCGGGAGCTTGTCTCCGAGCATGTCCGAAACGTGCCTCAGTACCAGGCTCTTACCCACATCATCGAGCACAGAAAAAGAGCCATGGCCCGTCTCCTCGAAAACTCTGTGGGAGAGTCTGCCAAAGCTCAGTACATCTATGTTCATGATAGCCCTGTCAGGATGCTGTTTAACTACATCCTTCTGGGTCTGCATCGTGAACTGGTCCGGCACAATAATAAGAAAATCAGTGTCCGGCTCCTTATTGCTTCTTTCTATTATTTCTCTGTATAATCCGGTGCTCTTCCCCGCGCCGGATGCCCCAAAACAAAACCTTAACATAAACTATCATCCAATCATTTTAAATCATCATCCCTGATCTCATCCGCATATCTGCAGAGAGAAATAAACTTCCATTTGCCATTATAATAAAACGGAAGTATCATGTACATCTGCATTCTTCCGTTATCCCCCGGTGTTGCAGAACGATAATAATCAACAACATATGCACTTTTTGTGTTTTCTATCCTGTCACGGACTGTAGTAATATCGTAAAATTTCTTGAAACGTTCCTTGTCCTCAGGATATATATACATTTCAGAGTACAGTCTTACTGCCTCTTTAGTATCTCTTGTATAATCAGAAACTGACTTCTGATCCGCATTCAGGAAGATATTGTCAACAGTGCCGTCCTCATCAAAAAGATCGACCCTGAAGTACTGGTTAAACACATGTGCCATGGCAACACGAAGACTCTCTGCCGTGTCACTTTCTTCATGAATAGAAGTATTTCTTGAAACAACTGCAAAGGCCTGACGATCCCCGCTATCGAACAGGAATCTTATTTTGTGATTGACGGTGTTGCCATTGGTAACTATATCAGAGTACGCCCTGTGGTCCGGGCTTGCCTGTGCACGCTTTAAGCAAGCTGTAAACTCGACAACATCCGGATGATTTGTAGTACCGTATACGCTGTTGGCTTCTGATAAAGACGCAAAGCCGAGTGAACTCAGGTAATCAAGATACGCTCTGTTGGCATAGATACACTGTGCTATATCATCCTGAAGCTCAATAATAGCAAGAGGCAGGTTATTAAATACCTCAAAGCTCTTGTCTCTAAGTGGCGTATTCCCAAGGAAATTGACCTCTCCGATCCTGTCATAGTAGGACGCAAGAGAAAAGTCCTCACACACATCAAAGCTGCAGTCCACAGCTCTGTCAAAATCATCTACAGGCGTAGGCTTACCAAATAAGTATCCTTGCAGCTTCTCACAGCCTATTCTGCGCAAAAACTCGTACTGCTCTTTAGTTTCAACTCCCTCAGCCAGAGTGTGGATTCCAAGCTCCTTGGCCATATTTACGATCATGGCAAGGATAACCTGTGTCTTTTTATTGGTATCAAAGGTGCGCAGAAAATCCATATCAATCTTGAGCACATCTATATCAAAGGTCTTAAGATTGTTCAAAGAGCTATAGCCTGAGCCAAAGTCGTCCATCCAGATCTCATATCCGGCCTGCCTGAACTTCTTGATCTGCTGATCAAGGAAATCTGCTCCGGTGGTAAGGGCACTCTCAGTAACCTCGATATGCAGAAGTTCAACCGGAATGTCATACCTGTCCCTGCACTTATCAATCTCTGCCATGATGTCACACAGCTCAAAGTCAAGCTGAGAAAGGTTTACAGAAACAGGCTCAACAGTATATCCGCTGTTGATATCATCTCTTAAATCCTTACAAACCATGTCAATTATGCACAGATCAAGCTTGTGTATCAGATGAACATCCTCTAAAACCTCTATAAAAACCAGAGGTGAAATAATTCCCATAACCGGGTCCTGCCATCTGGCAAGAGCCTCATACCCGCATACCTTGCCGGTCAGAGCTCTGACTTCCTTCTGGTAGTAAACCTTGAAATATCTGTTATTAAACGCACTCTCAAAATTATCGATAACATATTGCCTTAGCTCATTCTTCTTTCTAAGAGCCTCGTCATAGAAGTTTATGCTCTTGTCATAGACTCTGATGATATCATCACAGGCAGTCTTGGCTCTGTCGATCATGATAACAGGGTCGCTCTCATCTCCTGTCTGCTGATAGATTCCGGCCTTGATATGAAGGCGAAGCCCCTTGTCATGCCTTGCAGAAGCTTCTGAAAGCATGGTAAGCCTGTCCGTTATTTCTTTTTCATCAAGGGAATTTGCAAGAATAATAAACTGATCACCTGCCGTTCTGGCAATCAGTTCCTTGGGGAAAAGACCTTTTATCTCCTCAGCAAGACCTCTTAGAAATTCATTACCTCCAACAAATCCGTATCTCTGGTTGAAGGATTTGAAATTCATAACATTCAAATAAATGATAACAATGCTGCCTTCAGCAGCTCTTGTTTCATAGCCCTGCAAGTGATTTAAGATTCCGTTCAGATTATAGAGCCCGGTAAGCTCATCGATGTTATCGTACTTTTCCATTGATCACCTTCGGCATGTGTATGCGACTTGTTATTCAATTATAGCATATTTCTGTACTTCAAATCATTTATTCCGGTTATATCTCCTCACTTTGTTAATGTGCCTTTCAAAGTCTCCGCTGTCGATAAGACTGGCAATGACAAGCTGGTCAAGTGTCGGCACAGGGCACTCGTAAAACCCGGTCTTATCAGCAAACTCGCCGATCAGATTCTCCGGTAGCACCATATATGCACACCTTGCATAGCTTCCGATGGTTCTGGTAAAGGTGTTGACGTAGATAACTCTCCCCTCCTCATCCAGGGAAAATATGGTCTCTTCAGGTTTACGGCTGGGGGTAAACTCTGACTCAAAGTCATCTTCTATGATGTATCCCCCATTCTTCCTGCTCCATCTAAGGTACTCCCTCTTCTTGGAAGCAGATGCCGTAACACCGCTTGGGAAGCTCCTGTAAGGGGTTATGTGAAGTATCTGTACATTGCTGTTCCAGAGCTCATCGCTCTCTATTCCGTCGTTTCCAAGCCGCAGCATCTTAAGCCTTGCTCCGCCTGCAGAATATACCTTGGCAATCTTCTGATAGGACGGACTCTCAACGCCATAGAGCACATCCCTTCCGAAGGTCTGAACAATGAGGCCATAGAGGTACTCCGCTCCTGCGCCTATTATTATCTGATCGGGAGAGACCTTAAGCCTCCTGGACCTTAGGAGATACCAGGCAATGGCACTTCTAAGTTCAAACATCCCGTTCTTGGGAGATTTCTGCATCAGATACTCCTCAAACTCTGTGAGAACCTTCCTTACTGTTTTAGCATAAATTGAGTACGAAAAAACGGGCTCATTGCTAGCACTTTGTTCCGATACCGGTTCGCGGCGCCTTTGCACCATAGGCGCAGCACTTTCCACCCCCGTGTATATGTCACTGTCGTCAAAAGAGACATAGTATCCGCTCTTCTGCTTCGGAACAATGTACCCTTCATCCGAAAGAAGCTCATAGGCATGCTCAACGGTAATGACGCTCATGCCCATTGCATCAGCCATTACACGCTTTGAGGGGAGTTTCGTACCCACAGGATACGTGCCTTTTATTATGTCTTCCTTAACCTGTTCATAGATTCTCAGATAGCGTTTTTCCTTTTCCATAATTTCTCCTGAAATCTGGTTATATAAAATAATCTGTTTTTGATATTTTTAATACTATCAGTTTGATGATATATTGATTGAAGTTTGTTAGTCAAGACGGAAAAATACTACTATCCGGGAGGAAAATTCATCATGGGGAAGACAGTTTCAGAAAAAGTAACACTAAAAGAGGTGAACAAGGTCAGATGGCTGACCGTGACCGCCATATTTATGGCACTTAACATTGCAATGTCAAGCTTTGGCATCACAGTTCCGGGAGGGCATCTGTATCTGTGCGATCTTATCATATGCACAGCATCCATCCTTCTTGATCCTCTGGCAGCTTTCATTGTCGGCGGCGTTGGATCGTTTCTTGGGGATATGATCTTCTATCCGCTTCCGATGTTTGTTTCACTGGTTGTACACGGACTTCAGGCAGCTACCATTTCCTATATGGTTCATAAGGGAAAAGAGTCTTTTGCCAAATCCCTTGTTGCCACTCTTGTGGGTGCTGTTATAATGGTAGTTGGGTATACGCTAGGCAAGACCTTTGTCTACAGCACATTTGAATACGCTATGATGAAGCTCCCTTACGAGATCGCTCAGGCCCTCATCGGCGTTATAGGTTCACTCCTTCTGTGCTACAAGGCAGGTCTTCTTAAGATCTTTAAGAAGATGGAACTTGCTTAACTATAGAACATTATCAAAGGCAGGCGATATAAATGAATTATTCAGAAGTAAAGGCCCAGGCAAGGCAGGCAATAACAGAGATTTTGGAGAGTGCCAGGCTACGGGAGGGTTCCATTTTCGTGATCGGCTGTTCCTCCAGCGAGATCCTCGGAGATCAGATCGGCACAGCCACAAACCTCGATTCCGCAAATGCAGTATTTGACGGTATCATCCCTGTTCTCAAGGACAGAGGCATATTTGCAGCAGCTCAGTGCTGTGAACACTTAAACAGAGCCCTTGTTGTAGAAAGAGCCTGTATGGACAAATACGGATTTGAGCAGGTAAATGCAATACCACAGCCCAATCACGCAGGCGGAGCCTTCGGGACCGTATGCTATGAGAGATTCGATGATCCCGTACTTGTAGAAGATATCGGTGGCAGAGCCGATGCAGGAATAGACATAGGCGGAACCATGATAGGAATGCACATGCACGCAGTTGCAGTTCCCATGAGAATATCACTTCGCAAGATTGGTGAAGCACCCATTATTTGCGCACGTCACAGGCCTAAATACGTAGGCGGACAAAGAGCCATCTACGACCAGAACTTAATATAAACAAATAAAAAGCTCCCATCGGAATCACTCCAATGAGAGCTTTTTTGTTTCTTCTGCAGGTTAAAGCGTTACGAATTTCTGCGTAGTATCGCTAAGCTGCTCTGTAACCTCATTATTCTTATCAATGGCCTCTGTAATCTTCTTGATACCACCTACAATTTCCTGAGAACTCTCAGCTGACTGGGAAATAGCCTGCGAACTCTCCACAACGGAAGTACTGATGAGCTGAACAGACTCAACCATCTCAGTCATTATATCATTAAGATTTTCAGCCTTGTTATTGAAGCTTCCAAGCATTTCTTCCATAATATCCGCTGTATGCTCGTACTTTTCTCCTGTAGCAACAAACTCATCATAGTCACTTATAACCTGACCGTTGATGTAATCAAGTACAGCCTGAGCATTCCTGGCCAGATTATTAACCGCTTCGGTAACTTCGTTACTGATAACCTGAATATTCCCCGCAGTCTGCCTGCTGTTCTCGGCAAGAGCACTGATCTCAGTTGCAACTACCGAGAATCCCTTTCCTGCCTCCCCGGCTCTTGCAGCCTCAATTGATGCATTCAGGGCAAGTAGGTTCGTCTGACCTGCAATATCGAGAATAACCTTGGTAAGCTCATTTATCTGCGCAACCTTCTCCGACTCATGAACAGATTCCATAAGCGTTCCGGAGAGATTTTCAACCTGTTCTCCTGCTTCAGCCTTTTTCCTGATCACCCTGGCCTTAAGCTCATCGGCCTCAGCCTTGATATCTCCGGCTGTCTTTGTACCCTCAGTAGCCTGATCAGCGATTTCCTGTGCCGCATTCTTAACGCTTTCAACCGATTCATTGATATGCGATACATTTCCTGATACGGTTTCCATGCTGGCAGAAAGCTCTTCAAGAGCTGCTGAAGTATTGGTCACGTTATCATCTGCGACGCGAAGCTGTGACGTCACTTCCTCCGAGGATTCCGTCAGAACTATTGAGCCGTCCTTTACGTCTTTCATTATTCCCTGAAGAGTTTCTATAAAGTGATTGACACCCGTAGTTATATACAAAAGCTCTGATTTTGCTTTAGTCCTTATCCTGGCTGTAAGATCACCTCTGCCTTCTTCAATGTTTGAAATAATGACATTAACTTCATCCGAGATGCTTCTGATCTTTTTAACAATATTCTTGTAGCTGATAAGGAAGCTGAAAATGATCAGCGCTATAATTACAATAATGCCGATGGCAGCCGTCACCTGTCCGGAATTAAACAGTGCCTGCATCTTCTGAGTCGTAGCTGATGCAGACTCATTTATTGCCTCATCAAGAATATTTGTGGAGTGGAAAATAGCAACCTTTTGAATCTCGGCTTTATCAAAAAGAATTGAATAAGCAGAATCCTTGTCTCCCGAATCGCACTTAGTCATGGAAGAATCAATAAACTTACTCATTCTCTGATATTGCCCTCTGATCTCACTCATCTGGGCAATTGCCTTTTCATTCCCAATTGTCTGGAAGTCATTTTCCAGTGCAGATATATCTTCCTCAATGGTAGCCTTAACAGCATTTATCTGAGGCAATAAAGCCTGTTTGGTCTCATCAGCAGAAGCAGCCACATAACCGGTTGTCTGGTCATACAAAGACATGACGTCGTTCTTAAGCATAGCTTCATGCTGTGTAAGTGTCATCATGGTTTTAAACATTGAGATACTGCTGCTTGTAGAGGTATCCATCGATGACATGACAAAGGACATTACAATGACAAAAGCAATCAAAATGGCCACATTTGCCACTGCTATCTGGAACATAATAGAATTGATTTTTTTCACTTTGATTTTTTCTTCTCTCATGCTCCCCTCCTTATAATTTCGAATACCATTCTGTGGCAACTTTCTTGAACTCTTTTACAAAGCCGGACACATCAACTTCACCCTTGGCAAATTTCTGATACACAAATGACAATCCCTTCTGCCCCAGGCCCTCAGCCATTTCCATCCAATGCCAGCTGGAGGTCTTTCCCGATGAAATGTAGCTTGAAATTACAGGAGCAAACGGATCGGAAGCCACATATTTACAGTCCACAAAAGGACTTACGAAACCGGCCTGTTCAACCAGTATCTGCTGTGCGCTATCCTCAGAGCACCACTGAAGGAACGCCAAAGCCGCATCAACATTGCCTTCCTTTGGTACCGCCCACCAGTTGGGTGCGCTTGTAAGGATTGTATCCATACCGTCTTCAAATGCATATGGCGCCATACCTACTTCAAAGCTTCCTGCCTTAGCATAGTCATCTGAACCCGAAAGAGTTGCTCCTATCCAGGAACCCTGAGTAACAAATGCATATTTACCAGCAGCAAACCCGGCCACCTGATCATCATATGTTCCGCTTACAAGAAGATCCGGATCTGAGTACTCATTGAAAAGACCTATCATCTCTGCGTAGTGCGTAAGACGATTTTCATCCACACCGCCGCCATTAGACATCAGGTCAATATAGGTAGTATCCGATCTTGAAAGGCCCGAATCGATATAAGCTCCTGTCAGGTGGTTACCTGCTGACCATCCAAGATTTTCCGGCTCAGCAGAATAGCCGATCACTGCCTTAAGACCAAGCTGTTCTTTTTTAGCATCGATAGTCTCAAAGGCTTTTTTCATGGCGTCAGGACCTGTTATTGAAGCCGGATCTACACCGGCTTTTGTAAGAATGTCTTTATTATAAGCAAGTCCAATAGCCTCTGTTGTATATGGAAATCCTAAAGTTCCGTATGTCGAATCTTTATAAGCAGCATCGGTTCTTGATGCCCACGCCTGATCGCTCATATCTACGAGAAGGCCTTCCCAGTTTCCAAATCCCGAAGACTCGCAAGCTATGATATCAGGCATCTGATCTGACAAATAATATCCTTTGAGGGTAGCCTGCGCATCAACACCACTCTGCACAGTCATTATATTGACCTTTACCCCTGTATCCTTCTCATATTGCTGAGCAAGGGCCTCCAATTGGCTTGCGACCTCACTCTTGATATTTAATAAAGAGATAGAGCTGACACTTTCAGTGGTATCTGCTTCTATCTCTTTATTTTGTCCGCAGCCTGACAATATGCAAGTGAGCATGATCACCAGCGCCAGCGATAAACTATAAAGTTTTTTCATAGCGCGCATCCTTTCTTTTCACAAAACAAACCAAGGGGTGTACACATAAATTGTACGTTATTGCGCGCATATAATCATGTTTTTTGAGTTTATTTAATCCATTTTTAACACATGTATAAATATTAGTGATGGAAAAGACGAAGGCCTGTGAATGCCATAACCATGTCGTGGCTGTTAGCAGCTTCTATTACATTGTCGTCTCTTACTGAACCTCCGGGCTGAGCAACATATTTAACACCGCTTCTGAATGCTCTCTCGATGTTATCTCCAAATGGGAAAAACGCATCTGAGCCAAGAGCTACATCTGTATTTTTATTCAGCCAGGCTCTCTTTTCCTCAGCTGTGAATACAGGTGGCTGCTCCTTGAAGATGTTCTGCCACTTGCCGTCTGCAAGAACGTCCATATAATCCTCTCCGATGTAGAGGTCGATGGCATTGTCTCTGTCAGGACGCTTGATGGAATCAAGGAAAGGAAGGTTCAGAACCTGAGGTGCCTGACGAAGGAACCAGTTATCTGCCTTGTTTCCTGCAAGTCTTGTGCAGTGGATTCTGGACTGCTGTCCTGCTCCGATACCGATGGCAGCTCCGCCCTTTACATAGCAAACAGAGTTTGACTGTGTGTACTTAAGGGTAATAAGAGCGATCTTGAGGTCGATGAGTGCTGCCTCAGGAAGGTCCTTGTTATCTGTAACGATGTTCTCAAACATCTTGTTGTCTATCTCAATGAAGTTGTGACCCTGCTCGAAGGTGATACCGAAAACCTGCTTCTTCTCAATATCCTCGGGAACGTAACTTGGATCAACCTTGATAACTGCGTAGTTTCCGCCCTTCTTAGCCTTTAAGATCTCAAGAGCCTCATCTGTATAGCCGGGAGCAATGATACCGTCGGAAACTTCTCTTTTAACAAGACGGGCTGTATCAGCATCGCACTCATCTGAAAGAGAAATGAAATCACCAAAGGATGACATTCTGTCTGCGCCACGTGCTCTTGCGTAAGCGTTTGCAAGAGGGCTGAGCTCACCAAGATCCTCTACCCAGTAGATTTTCTTCTCGATATCTGTAAGAGGTGTTCCTACTGCTGCGCCGGCAGGCGATACATGCTTGAAAGATGTAGCTGCAGGAAGTCCTGTTGCCTTCTTGAGCTCGGAAACAAGCTGCCAGCCATTTAATGCATCAAGAAGGTTGATGTATCCGGGACGACCGTTAAGTACCTCGATTGGAAGGTCTGCGCCGTTTTCCATATATACACGTGAAGGCTTCTGGTTAGGGTTACATCCGTACTTTAACTGAATCTCGTTCATATTATTTCTCCTCCTTCTTGAAGTTCTTGTTGTAGATCCTTGTCTCTTTTGCTCCTGTTGCGATATCGATATATCTTGTGAAAAGAGATACCTTGTTATCTGCGTTAAGTGCTGTCCAAACATCATCTGTGAACTTGTTGATATCGCCTGAGATATTCACCTGTGTAGGTTCTCCCTCAAAGCTTGGAAGCGGATTGCCATCGCCCTGGTAGGTGTGGATGAAGTATCCCTCTCCGGCCTTGGGATTCTCGTATGTGTAAGTAAATCTCTGGCATGATGACGGATCGCCGTGGTTGCTCTTAAGGATTGAGAGAGCAAAGTCATATTTTCCGCCCTTAACGTTCATGATGCCTGAAATTCTGGGTGTGTAGTTAGGAGCATCTGGCTCGAACTCTCTTGTTCTTAAGGACTCCTCAAAGCTCTGTCCTGCCTGCATAAGCTCATAAATTGTATCTGTCTGATCACCGTTTGTAACGATGGTGGATGTTCCGCGAACACGAACAGGTGCATAGATGATAAGGCTTGGGTCCTCCATCTTGGACTCATCGAAAGCCTGGGTGCGGATTCCGTCTCCATCCTCTACGAATACTCTGTTTCTTGAGTTCTCGCTTCTTCCCATGATGAAGTATGCGCAAACTGCGTACTTGCCATCCTCAGATGTTCCAAGGATGATGCCTCTTCCGGGATAGGTAGTGCTGCTGATTTCTTTCTTAAGGTCTGTCATATCATTCCCTCCAAATAGAAAGACCGCCTGAGCATAGCGCTAAAAGCGGTTGCCCAGGCGGTCGACTGTTCAAAATTATTATCTGTACTCCCATGTGGTTACCCACTTATCCGCCAGTTGTACAGACACATATAACATACACTTTTGAGGCCAAAATTTCAAGTCAATTTTTGGGAATTCTGATCTCAATTTTAGTTCCTTTGCCAACTTCAGAGTTTATGAGCATGTCGGCATTTTCCATGATCTTTATCCTGTCTCTGACGTTACGAAGACCGATGTGTTCACCGGGAAGCTTGTCCATTTTGTTGTATTCGTCTACATCAAAACCTGCTCCGTTATCCTCTATGCAAACCCTGAAATAATCTCCGCAGTCATCGGAAGAAATGGTAAGGAGTCCCTTTTCTCCGTTTTTCTTTTTGCAAAGCCCGTGCTTTATGGCATTTTCAGCCATGGGCTGGACTGTAAGTGCCGGGATGGTGAAGTTCGTGGCATTTATCCTGTATTCCACATCGAATCGTCCATCGAATCTGACCTTTTCGATGTCGAGATAAACCCTGGTGTGCTCAAGCTCTTTTTCAAAAGGAATAGGCTCTTTACTCTCAATGGAACCTATACTCTGGCGAAGGTAGTCGGCAAGATGGTTGACAACGAACTTAGCCTTCTCCTTATCGACATCGCACAGAACATAGATTGAATTTAAGGTGTTGTAGAGGAAATGAGGCTTTATCTGGGAAAGCGCTATTCTCTGTCTCATATCTTCCAGCTCGTCGTCCTGTCTTTTAATCTTCTCTCTCTGCTCGATCATGGTCAGAACGTTGTCCTGCAAAGCCTGCATGAACATGATCAGCACACAGACGCAGATTGCATAGTTTGAAAGAGACATTCCTATAAAAAGATTTACTATGGCCGTAAGTGTCGGAATGGCGGCAAAGATGACTATTACTGTAAACCTTCTTTTGTTGAAAAGATGCCTGTGAGTAATAACGTACACTACGGAAATAAGGACAGGTATAAAAAACAAAACTGACCAGATGGTAAAGCCGGGGCCTCTGGAGTACAGATTTGTCATGGGATCTATCCAATATATGAATCTGTTAAAGTAGGAGATAACGTGAAGCAGGAGCG
>JAEEGH010008897.1_pt1 | contig 23593 bp, 21 predicted proteins | sample 9134181 | NCBI WGS metagenome assembly JAEEGH01 (sample SAMN16246544, study PRJNA631951) | gut metagenome | biome: gut microbiome; feature: rumen; material: DP-attached | host: Bos | place: Iran: Karaj | collected 2018-10
TTCTGGTTGCTGCCGCCAGCCGTGAAGCTGAAGTAGCCCTTGGCACCTGTGCCGTCTATCAACTGTACAGAATGATTAAAGTCTCTGTCGTTATTCGTGTATTTGAGCAATGATGTGATTTCACCGTCCTTGCTGATATACACCGACACAAAATCATTACGAATGGTGCAGGCATTGTCACTCTGGGTGAGTGTCACGGCGCCATTGACCGACCAACTCGTCAGCCAGCAAATGGTCATCAACTGTAGTAGTAATAGTCTTGGCTTAATCATAAGAATATCAGCTTAAGTTATTCATTTGTTCGTTTTACTTATCTGGCGGCAAAGTTAATGACAATATAATAAGGTGTACGTGCGATGAAGTGCAAAGACATGGACTTTCGTACAAAACTGTAGATTTAAGAACTATTACACGTCTTTTATCCAGAGAAAAATAGTACCTTTGCAACAAATTCGAAAAAAAGCAATAACCTATGACTACAACAAGACGACTTCTCATCTGTGCACTCTGCACGCTCGCCATCGTAACGACTCAAGCTCAGCAATGGCCTAAGCCGCTGCCGGAAGCCAAGGCTGGCACGCGTTGGTGGTGGATGGGATCAGCCGTTGACAAGGAAAATCTATGGTGGAACTTGTCAGAATATGCTAAAGCAGGTATCGGTGCCGTGGAGATTACACCGCTCTACGGGGTACAAGGCAACGAGCGAAATGAGTTGCTCTTTCTCTCATCCCAATGGATGCAAGCACTAAAGGAGGTGCAAGACATCTCGCGCAGAGTGGGTATCGAGGTAGACATGAACTGCGGTACGGGATGGCCTTTCGGAGGTCCGTTGGTACCCGTCGAAGAAGCAGCCTGCAAAGCCATCTTCAGAGATACGGTGATAGGTGGTTCTGCCACCTACACGCTTGCCATAGGCCGCACGAAACAAAAGGTGAAGCGTGCTGCCCCCGGCGGCGAGGGATGGGTCATCGATCACTTCGACCGTCAGGCCGTGCGCCACTATCTGGACCGTTTCGACAAAGCTTTCGCTGAATCGGGCGTAGCATGGCCACATACTTTCTTTAATGACAGCTACGAGGTATATGGTGCCAACTGGACACCTACGCTGTTCGACGAGTTTCAGAAGCGTCGCGGCTATGACTTGCGACAGCATCTGCCAGAGCTGCTGGGAAAAGTGGATGACGGTAATAAGGTCCTTGCCGACTACCGTGAAACGCTCAGCGACCTGCTCTACGAGAACTTCACTCAGCAATGGGTGGACTGGGCACACAGCCACGGAGTGCTGGTACGTAATCAGGCTCATGGTTCTCCCGCCAACCTGCTGGACCTCTACGCAGCCGTAGATATTCCGGAGATTGAGGGTTTCGGACTTTCCGAGTTTGGCATCAAGGGACTACGACGTGACGCAGGAATGACACGCAAGAACTTCAGCGACATATCCATGCTGAAATATGCATCGTCGGCAGCGCACGTCATGGGCAAGCCATTTACGTCGAGCGAAACCTTTACTTGGCTGACGGAGCACTTCCGCACCTCACTATCGCAGATGAAACCAGACCTCGATCTGATGTTCACTTGTGGCGTTAACCACGTCTTCTTCCACGGCACATGCTACTCGCCGAAGGACGACCCCTGGCCAGGATGGAAGTTCTACGCCTCCATCGACATGTCGCCCACCAACTCGATTTGGCGCGATGCTCCCTACATGATGCAATATATAGAAAGGTGTCAGTCATTCCTGCAAATGGGACAACCTGACAACGACTTCCTGGTTTACCTGCCCGTTCGTGACATGTGGCGCAAACGACTGCCGCGCAAAGACGGCAAACCGTGGAACCTGGGTGAAGACCTGCTCATGCAGTTCGACATCCACTCCATGGACGAGAAGGCCCCTGAGTTCATACGTAGCATCCTGACCATTGACTCGTTAGGTTATGACTGCGACTACATCAGCGACCGCCAATTGGCAAAGGTTCGCATAGAGAACGGCCTGTTGATGACTGAGGGAGGAACGCGCTACAAGGCACTGATTATTCCTACGGGTACCACTGTCGATGACAGATTAAAAGCACTGATTACTCCCCTCTCTTCTTATATTATATATGGTGAGGATGCTGCCGACATGGCTCGTTATGACAAGGCCGAACCCCTGCGCACCGACCTGAAACTACGTGCCATCCGTCGCACAAACTCTGACGGTCATCATTATTTCATTACCAACCTGACTCCGAGCGATGTCTGCCAGGAGACTGCACTTGCTGTTCCCTACCAGAGTGCTACCTGGTACAACCCCATGACGGGCGACATCTTTCCCGCCACTGTAAGTGACGGCAAGGTGCTCGTCAACCTTCGCTCCGGTGAAAGCCGTATTCTGGTTGTCAGTCCCGAGGCGGAGGCTACTTCTTCTGCACTTACTTTTCCACGAAATACCGAGACCACGCATCAGCCGACATCCATCGCACTCGCTGGTCCTTGGACACTCACTTTCACCGAAGAGGCACCAAAGGTCAACCAAACGTTCAAGTTAGACAAGCTACAGACTTGGGAGACGCTCAGTCCCGAGGCCGCCGTCACAATGGGCACAGGAATCTATACTACTACTTTCCGTCTGACTAAACAACAAGCCAAGCAGCGCTGGTTGCTTGACCTCGGCGACGTCCGTGAATCAGCCCGCGTCTATCTGAACGGCCAGTTCTTAGGTTGTGCCTGGGCCGTACCTTATATCCTTGACTGCCGCAATGCTCTCAAGGAAGGACGTAACAAGTTGCGCATAGAAGTTACCAACCTGCCTGCCAACCGCATCAGCGACTTGGACCGCAAAGGCGTACAATGGCGCAAGATGAAGGAAATCAACGTGGTGAATATCAATTACCAGAAGACCACATACGCTGATTGGACTCCCATGCCCAGCGGACTCAACTCTGAGGTAAAACTCATCTTACGATAACAGACAAAACACGAAATAAGGCGGAAATCTTTCGACTTCCGCCTTATTCTTTTTGTTGGTTGGGGTACCCGGACTCGAACCAGGAAAGGCAGGACCAGAATCTGCAGTGTTACCATTACACCATACCCCAAACTTTATCCTTTAGAAGGAGCAAATCTCTCATTTGCGGGTGCAAAGGTACAACATTTTATTGAACCACCAAAATTTTTTCGCACTTTTTTATCTCTTACCAGCAAAAAAGACGATAAACGGGTACGAATTTCAGTTAAAAAATATTAGTTATGACTATAATCCAAAAATATTGTTTACCTTTGCACTTTGATTGATAAACGAAGTAAATGGAACTAATAGACACAATAATTAAAGGAATACAAGAGAAGAAAGGACGGCACATCGTGACGTGCAACCTCGAAGGCATTGACGGAGCCATCACGAACTATTTCGTCATCTGCCATGGTAACTCGCCTTCACAGGTGGAGGCCATCACGGACTCTGTCGGCGAGACGGTGCGCAAGGAACTCGGTGAGAAGCCGTCGCAGATTGCCGGATTGGAGAATGCACAATGGGTAGCGATGGACTATGGCGACGCCATGGTACACATCTTTCTGCCCGACGAGCGGCAGTACTACGACTTGGAGCACCTGTGGGACGACGCCCAGTTGACAGAGATACCGGATTTAGACTAATGGAGAATTGACAATTATAATTAAGATATAGCTTTGGAACAGAATAATCAACAGAATAACAGGCCCAACAAGCCTCAGCAACCTCAGAATAGCGGACCGCGATTCAGCATGACTTGGATATACTTGCTGGTCATGGTCGGACTGGTAGCATTCTGGTACAACAATGGTGGTACCGACAAGTCGAACATCACCTCAGAGACCAAGTACTCCGACTTCAAGGTCATGGTTCAGAAGGGCTATGCCAAGGAGATTGTGGTCAACAAATACCAAGGAACTCTGCAGATGTATGTCCAGCCTGACCACATCTACGATGTCTTTCGTCAGCATGTTGAACAGACTGGCAAGAACCCGTCGGTCACTGTAGCCATCGGTTCTCTCGACCAGGTGGAGGAGTTTATCAACCAGCAGCGTGCCGAGGGCCATTTTAAGGGAAAGTTCTCTTACGACAACTCTAAGGAAGGCGAGTTCTTCAATTCTCTGCTGATGAACCTGCTGTTCTTTGGCGGCATCATCCTGATATGGATGTTCATCATGCGACGAATGGGTGGAGGTGCCGGTCCTGGCATGATGGGCGGCGGTATCTTCAGCGTCGGCAAGTCGAAAGCTCAGATGTACGAAAAAGGTGGCGACTTAGGAATCACCTTCAAGGACGTGGCCGGTCAGGCTGGCGCCAAGCAGGAGATGCAAGAGATTGTAGATTTCCTGAAGAACCCGCAGAAATATACCGACCTGGGTGGAAAGATTCCCAAGGGCGCTCTGCTGGTAGGTCCTCCGGGAACTGGTAAGACGCTGCTTGCCAAGGCTGTTGCCGGCGAGGCAGGCGTGCCGTTCTTCTCCATGTCCGGTTCTGACTTCGTAGAGATGTTCGTGGGTGTTGGCGCCAGCCGTGTCCGTGACCTCTTCGAGAAAGCCAAGACAAAGGCTCCGTGCATCATCTTCATCGACGAGATTGATGCCGTTGGTCGTGCCCGTTCGAAGAACCCTGCCATGGGAGGCAACGACGAGCGCGAAAATACGCTGAATGCCCTGCTGACAGAGATGGACGGCTTTGGCACCAACAGCGGTATCATCACGCTGGCAGCCACCAACCGTGCCGACATGCTCGACTCAGCATTGATGCGTGCCGGTCGCTTCGACCGTCAGATACACGTCGATTTACCTGACCTCAACGAGCGTAAGGAGATATTCATCGTTCACCTGAAGCCCCTGAAGCTGGACGAGAACCTGGACATCGACTTCCTGGCCCGTCAGACTCCCGGATTCTCAGGCGCCGACATTGCCAACGTCTGCAACGAGGCAGCCCTGATTGCTGCCCGCCACAATAGCGAGAAGGTCGGCAAGCAGGATTTCCTCGATGCTGTTGACCGCATCATCGGTGGCTTGGAGAAGAAGACCAAGGTGATGACCGAAGCCGAGAAGAAGTCGATAGCCATCCACGAGGCCGGTCATGCCACCATCTCGTGGTTTACCGAGTTTGCCAATCCGCTGGTCAAGGTTTCCATCGTACCCCGAGGCAGAGCCTTGGGTGCTGCATGGTATCTCCCTGAGGAGCGTGTGCTACAGACCAAGCAGGCCATGCTCGACGAGATGTGCTCGCTGCTGGGTGGCCGTGCTGCCGAAGAACTGTTTATCGGACAGATTTCCACAGGTGCCATGAACGACCTGGAGCGCACCACGAAACAAGCTTACGGCATGGTGGCATACGCCGGTATGAGTGACAAGCTACCTAACCTGTGCTATTATAATAATAATGAGTACAGCTTCCAGCGCCCCTACTCTGAGACCACTGCCAAGATCATGGACGACGAGGTGCTGAAGATGGTCAACGAACAGTATGAGCGTGCCAAGCAGATTCTGCAGGAGCACCAGGAAGGTCACGCCCAGCTGGCTCAGCTGCTGGTAGAGCGTGAGGTCATCTTTGCCGATGACGTAGAGAAAATCTTTGGCAAGCGTCCTTGGACCAGCCGTTCCGAGGAGTTGCTCGAGGCTCAGCAGCGTGCCGAGGCAGAAGCCATGGCTGAGCGCCGTACCCGAGAGTTGGAGGCCAAAGGTCTTTTAGACAGCAAGGAATCCCCCTCTGCCCCATCAGACCCATCTGACCCATCTGACTCATCTGCCCCATCAGACCCAAATAACTAAAAACAATATGAAAAACTTCATTGTCCGTACCATCACAGGCATCATCTTTGTGGCTGCCGTCGTCGCCAGTTTCTTGCGACCGGAAGCCATGGTGCTGCTGTTCAGCATTGTCACTGGTCTGACGGTCTGGGAGTTTACCGGACTGGTCAACCAGCGTCCTGACGTCACCGTCAATCGCTTTATCTCTACGGTGGCAGCCGTCTATTTCTTCTATGCCATGACCTATTTCTGCAGCGACATCTATGCAGGAGTAGCCAAGTCGGTGGTATTCATCCCCTATCTCGTCACCATCATCTACCTGTTGGTTGCCGAGCTATACCTCAAGCAGAAGGATCCCATTCAGGACTGGGCATACACCATGCTGGCACAGATGTACATTGCCCTACCCTTCTCGCTGCTGAACGTGTTAGCCTTCAACGCTACCAATCAGGGCGTTGTGGCTTTCAACACCCTGCTGCCCCTCAGCGTCTTCGTCTTCCTGTGGGTGAACGACAGCGGTGCCTACTGCTGCGGATCACTGCTGGGACGCCACAAGCTGTTTCCACGCATCTCGCCGGGAAAGTCGTGGGAAGGCTCCATTGGCGGTGCTGTCTTCGTACTGGCAGCTGCCTGGGCTATCAGCAGCTTCCTGGACGGACAGATGCTCACCCTCCCCGAATGGTTAGGACTGGGACTCACCGTTGTCGTCTTCGGAACGTGGGGCGACTTGGTGGAGAGCTTGTTCAAGCGCACCTTGGGCATCAAGGACTCTGGCAACATACTGCCAGGTCATGGTGGAATGCTCGACCGCTTCGACTCCTCCCTGCTGGCCATTCCTGCCGCCGTTGTCTATCTTTACACCCTGTCACTCTTTTAAACCATGGACTTAGTTACCGACAATTTAGGTTACGTCATCACGCTGGCTCGCCAGTATCATAGCGAAATTCTATCGACCGACGACCTCGTCAGCGAGGGAACCATCGGCATGATGAAGGCTGCACAGAAATTCGACGCCAGTCGTGGCAAACCCTTTGTCACCTTTGCCGCTCCCTACATCCGTCAGGCCATAGAACAAGCCATCAGTCGTGTAGATAAAGACCTTCAGGCAAAGGAGAAACCCACCAACGGCAAGTCGGCTGGCTGTCGCTCGCTGGACGAGTCGCTGCCCCGTGGCAGTCGTAATAACTACACGCTGCTGAACGTCTTGGAGGACACGTCATCACCCCATGCCGACGCCGCTACGGAGCTGGTGCTCAGCGACGAAATGCTGCAAGCCGTCAGCCGTCTCGACGAACGCCAGCAAGAGGTCATTTCCCGCTATTTCGGTATCGACTGCGAACGACAGACCATGGCAGAGATAGGTCGTGAGATGGGATTGAAGCGTGAGCGTGTCCGTCAGATTCGCGACCAGGCTCTCAGAAAACTGAGAAAATAGTTTATATAATATATATAAGGTATCATGCGCGTAATAGTTACTTTACTCTTTTACCTTCTTACCCTTTTACCCCTCAGCGGCAAGACCATCAAGGTACTCGCCATCGGCAACAGCTTTTCGCAAGATGCCGTCGAGCAGTACCTCTATGAGTTGGCAAAAGCCCAGGGCGACTCGCTGGTCATCGGCAATGCCTACATCGGCGGCTGCAGCATTGAGCGCCACTACGCCAACCTGTTGGGAGACAGCGCTGCGTATGACTATCGGAAAGTGGTGGGCGGCGTCAAGGCCGAATACAAGAAAGTAACGCTGAAGCGCATCATCCGCGACGAGCACTGGGACCTCATCACGCTACAGCAAGCCAGCCAACTGTCGGGCATTCCCAAGAGTTTCGCCCTGCTGCCTGCCCTGAAACAGGAAATCAGTAAATACACCAGTTCCTTCCAGACACCTTTTGCCTGGCACATGACATGGGCATACGCCAACGACCTCAACTCGTGGCGCTTCAATGCCTACGACAACAACCAGCGCCAGATGTACAGCGCCATCGTCAGTACCATGCTCGGCGCGCTGCCCTCTGCTGGCATCCAGCGCATCATCCCTTCCGGCATTGCCATCCAGTTGGCACGCTATCGTTTCGGTGATATCCTCAATCGTGACGGCTATCATCTGAGCTACACCTTGGGACGCTATACCGCCGCCTGCACCTGGTGCGAATTCCTGACAGGCCGTATTGTCGATGGCAACCATTATCATCCTGACACCATCAGCGACGAAGAGGCGCAACTTTGTCAGCAGGCTGCCCATGAGGCTATCTTCATGCAACAACGTGGCAAGTACGCTGTGTTTTAGTTTTTTTGCACACAAGAGAAAGTAATGTGCAATCTTAAGGCGTGTTAAGTGCTGATTTTCAACAAAAAGCGAAAAAATTCTTAATTCTTAATTCTTAATTCTCTTTTTTTTCGTACCTTTGCAGCTCGTAAAGTGTCATTATGTGTAATTCAGAGTTGATGAAGATAGATTTTAAAGCGCTGAAAGACGAGGTGACCAGCCTCGATTTCGACTTGACAGATACGTTCTTTTCTGCTCTGGAGGGTTCACAACTGGAACACGGAGCCTTGCATGTGTCGGTGTCTATACGCAAGATGGCCGGCTTTTTCGAACTCCAGTTTCATACCGTGGGCCACGTGACAGTCAGCTGTGACCGTTGTCTTGACGACATGGAGCAGCCTATTTCGACGGACAACCGTCTGATAGTACGACTGGGCGACACATACAGTGAAGACGATGACACCGTGACCATCGACGAGAGTGAAGGAATTCTCGACGTATCGTGGTTCATCTATGAGTTTATCATGCTGGCCATACCCATCAAGCACGTTCATGCACCTGGAAAATGCAATAGTGCGATGACGCAGAAGCTCGACGAGCTGAGCGGCGCTGTCCGAAGCGGCGAAGAGGAGGCAGAGGCGATAGACCCACGCTGGCAAGCACTGAAAAAGTTAAAAGTGAAGAGTGAAGAGTGAATCATTTGCTCCCGCTCGAAAAAAAAAAGAAAATTGTAAATTGTAAATAGTTAAATTGTAATTTATTATGGCACATCCTAAAAGAAGACAATCGAACACTCGTACCGCTAAGCGTCGTACCCATGACAAGGCAGTAGCTCCCACGTTGGCCGTATGTCCCAACTGTGGTGCTTATCACATCTACCACACCGTATGCCCCACCTGTGGCTACTATCGTGGCAAGATTGCTATTGTAATGGACGAAGCAGCTGAATAAGGTAAACGTTTAATAGAGAACAGTGAAAAACAAAATCAATGCGATAATCACCGGCATTGGCGGCTATGTGCCCGAATATGTCCTCAATAATGAGGAGCTGTCGCGCATGGTCGATACCAACGACGAGTGGATTACGACGCGTGTTGGTATCAAGGAGCGCCGCATCCTCACCGAGGAGGGTCTGGGCACCAGCTACATGGCCCGCAAGGCCGCCAAGCAGCTGTTGCAGAAGACTGGCTGCGACCCTGATACCATCGACGCGATTATCGTTACCACCTCGACGGCTGATTATAAGTTTCCCTCTACAGCCAGCATTGTACTGGGCAAGATAGGACTGAAGAATGCTTTTGCATTCGACCTGTGGGGTGCGTGCTGTGGATTTCTCTACACACTCGATGTGGCAGGCTCTATGATTCAGAGCGGCCGCTACAAGAAAATCATCGTCATTGGCGCCGACAAGATGTCCAGCGTGGTCGATTACAAAGACCGTGCCACCTGTGCATTGTTTGGCGACGGAGCAGCAGCCGTGCTGGTCGAGGGTACCGAAGAGGAGACCATCGGCGTGATGGATTCTTACTTCCGTGCTGACGGCAAGGGTCTTCCGTTCCTTCACCTGAAGGCCGGCGGCTCTGTATGTCCTCCCAGCCACTTCACCGTTGACCACCGTCTGCACTACCTCTACCAGGAGGGACGCACCGTCTATCGCTATGCTGTCAGCAACATGAGCGACGACTGTGCCCTCATTGCAGAGCGTAACGGTCTGAACAAGGACAACATCGCCTGGGTAGTACCTCATCAGGCCAACCTCCGCATCATCGAGGCCGTTGCTAAGCGCTTGGAACTGCCCATGGAACAGGTGATGGTGAACATCGAGCATTTCGGTAACACGTCTGCAGCCACTATTCCTCTGGCTCTCTGGGAGAACGAACACCTGCTCAAGAAAGGTGACAACATGATTTTCACCGCCTTCGGTGCTGGTTTCGTTCACGGAGCAAGCTATTACAAGTGGGCTTATGATGGCTCAAGCGCAAAATGAGAAACAAGTAATGAGAAATGACTCATAAAGCAGGATTTGTAAATATCGTTGGAAATCCCAATGTAGGAAAAAGTACGCTCATGAACCAATTGGTTGGTGAGCGTATTTCGATTGCTACGTTCAAGGCACAGACCACGCGCCACCGCATCATGGGTATTGTCAATACGGACGACATGCAGATTGTGTTTTCAGACACCCCCGGTGTACTGAAGCCCAACTACAAGTTGCAGGAGTCCATGCTCGCCTTCTCCGAGTCGGCTCTTCAGGATGCCGACGTGCTGCTCTACGTCACCGATGTCGTGGAGAACCCCGAGAAGAACATGGATTTTCTTCAGAAGGTGCAGAAGATGACCATTCCTGTGCTGTTGCTTATTAATAAGATTGATAGCCTTGGGGCTAATGGGGCCAATGAGGCTAATGGGACTAATAAGGCTAATGGGGCCAATGGGGCTAATGGGGCTCAACAATTGCTGGCAGCAATTGTCGAGAAGTGGCACACGCTGCTGCCTAATGCCGAGATTCTGCCTATCTCTGCGAAGAACAAGTTCGGTACCGACCTGCTGCTCAAGCGCATCAAGGAGCTGTTGCCCGAGAGTCCCGCGTTCTTCGACAAAGACCAACTGACAGACAAGCCTGCGCGTTTCTTCGTGTCTGAGATTATCCGTGAGAAGATACTACTCTACTACGACAAGGAGATACCTTATAGTGTTGAGGTTCGTGTGGAGCGTTTCAAGGAGACCGAGAAGAGCATCCACATCAACGCCATCATCTATGTGGAGCGCGACTCCCAGAAAGGCATCATCATCGGCCATCAGGGCATTGCCCTCAAGAAAGTATCTACCGAATCCCGTAAGGCGCTGGAGAAATTCTTCCAGAAGCCTATCTACCTCGAGACCTTTGTCAAGGTTGATAAAGACTGGCGCAGCAATCAGCGCGAACTGGATTCATTTGGATATAACCCAGAATAAATATTTAGCTTATGGGAAACTTAGTAGCAATAGTCGGACGCCCCAATGTCGGCAAGTCCACGTTATTCAATCGCTTGACGAACAGTCGGCGAGCCATTGTCAGTGACGAGGCAGGCACAACGCGTGACCGCCAGTACGGCAAATGTGAATGGAACGGAAGGGAGTTCTCCGTCGTAGATACCGGTGGCTGGGTGGTCAACAGCGACGATGTCTTTGAGGAAGAAATCCGCAAGCAGGTCATCGTTGCCACCGAGGAGGCCGATCTGGTGCTCTTTCTGGTCGATATCAAGAACGGTCTGACCGACCTCGACCAGGATGTCGCACTCATCCTGCGCCGTTCGAAGTTGCCCGTGGTGCTGGTGGCTAACAAAGCCGATGACGGCAAGGACCTCTACGGTCAGTACGAGTTCTATAAGCTCGGCCTTGGCGATCCCTTCTGCGTCAGCGCTGCTACCGGTTCCGGTACTGGCGACCTCCTGGACTTTGTGCTCTCTAAGTTGCCCACTGCCGATGCCGATGACCTGGATGACTCCACGCCTCGCTTTGCTGTCGTCGGTCGTCCGAATGCCGGAAAGTCGAGCATCATCAACGCCTTCATCGGCGAAGACCGCAATATCGTTACTGATATTGCCGGAACGACGCGCGACAGCATCTATACCAAGTACGACAAGTTCGGCTTCGACTTCTATCTCGTCGATACTGCCGGCATCCGTCGCAAGAACAAGGTGACGGAAGACCTTGAGTTCTACTCCGTCATGCGCAGCATCCGTGCCATTGAGAACAGCGACGTCTGCATCCTGATGATTGATGCCACCCGAGGCATCGAGGCGCAGGACATGAACATCTTCCAGCTCATCCAGAAGAACAACAAGTCGCTGGTAGTTGTTGTCAACAAGTGGGACTTGGTGGAAGACAAGTCGCAAATAGCCATCAAGACCTTCGAGACCGCCATTCGTCAGCGCATGGCTCCGTTTGTCGATTTCCCCATCATCTTCGCCTCTGCCGTCACCAAGCAACGTATCTTCAAGGTGCTCGAGACCGCCAAGCAGGTCTATCTGAACCGTAAGATCAAGATTGGCACGTCGAAGCTCAACGAAGTGATGCTGCCCATCATCGAGCAGACTCCCCCACCCTCCATCAAGGGCAAGTACATCAAGATCAAGTACGTCTCACAGGTGCCCGACACGCAGATTCCCACCTTTGTGTTCTATGCCAACCTGCCACAGTATGTCAAGGAGGCCTACCGCCGTTTCTTAGAGAACAAGATGCGTGAGAACTGGACGCTCACCGGCACACCAATCAATGTCTTTATCCGTCAGAAATGAAGAAACTGTTAGCATTTAGCATAGGGCTTTTATCACTCTGCTGCTGGGTGTCCTGCTCGTCGCAGACCCCCGAGGAGCAAGCAGCTCAGGCTGCTCTGTCCTATTATCAGCGCCTGATGGAAGGCTATCCTGACGGTTTGCAGGCTGCCAAGTCCGATAACGACTCTCTGCCTGCCGACTATCGTGAGCAGCGGCAGAGGATATTCCAACAGTATGCCCACGACATTGAGCAGGAGCATGGCGGTCTGCAGGCGGTTAGCCTGTCGCAGAATGCTGCCCGTCGCGACTCTTTCCGCATCGCTGGTGAAGACCAGTGGCAGCAGGTGGTCTATGCTTTCCTGCTGCTTCAGTTCCGCGACTCCACACAAGAGGAAATCGTCGTGCCGATGGTGCAGCGCGATGGTGAGTGGGTGCTGAAGTAACGACGTAGAACCCTTCTAAAAAGAAGGGGGACCACCGCCTTGATTCAAGAGAAGGGGGGCTACAGCCATTATCCAAGAGAAGGGGGACTACCGCCTTGATCGATATACGCCTCGATATCCTGCTGAATGCGGCGGAAGTGTGGCGAGAGGATGTACCCCATGTTTTTCTTCAGCACCTGCCGAATATCCTGTAGCGAGTGTTCGTAGCACGACAGTTCGTTTTGCTGCTGCATGTGGTGGCGTGCCGTCCGCGCTATCTCTTCCTGTCGTTCCATGCGCAGACGGTTGCACACCTTACTTAATATCGGTATCATCACCGTGTCGAACAGGTGGTGACCTTGAATGTAGAGATATGTGGTCTGCGGCGTCACTCCCAGCGCCTTGATGTTCTCCTTGGTTTTCAGGTATTCCTCCTTGTTATCGGGAAATTCGTGCTGCAGCTGGCGCACCTTCGTTCCCACCTTATGGCGCAGGTGTTCTATCGACGGCTGCGGATTGGCAATGTCGAAGCCTCCCGGGTCGATGACCCTTGCGAAGTCTGTCATGGAGAAGCGGTTATGTTTTCCCGAGCGGTAAGCCCAGACGCTCCAAATAAAGAGCGGGAAGATAGCCTCGGAATACTGTTGCAGATAGTCTTCGAATTCGAAGATGCGGTGGTCGTTGAGCGTTACTGCCACACAGACGTCATGCAGCGAAGGGGCATAGCACTGCAGGTTTTCTATGGCATAGGCGTAGGTATGAAAGACGTAGGGATTTTCGATGACGCTCCTCGACTGCGGCGTTGCGCCCTGCAGCATGTAGTCGTAGTCGGCATCGACACATGCTATCATGTCTGGTCCCACCTGTCCGCCGATGAAGTTAAAGAGCACCGCCTTCTTGCCCCGTTCCAGCTTGCGGTGTGAGGGCAGCATCACCTCGAAGTATCGGTGTTCATTTTCGAAGCGTGTCAGCACGGTGCGCCAGAAGAAGATATCGTCGTAACTCTCCACATACGCCACGATGCGGCGCCTCGCCTGCTTGGGTCGCAGGGCGTTGGCTGCTTCGAAGTAGTTGCTGTTCAGGTTGTCTTTTAGTCTGCTGGGCATTGCTGTTCAGGTTATGTCGAGTTTTTTCGAGATGTCGAGATGTCGAGATGTCGATATGTCGTTATGTCGAGATGTCGAGATGTCGTAATTCCGATAGGACGAGCTTATGCCAAGGTGATATCTGACACGTCGGTGACGTGATCGACCCATCCATTCATGATGACTGCCGGCGAGTGCGTGGTGAGGATGACCTGCACGTTGGGGTTCAGCTCGACAATCAGGTCGATGAGCCGTTTCTGCCACTCGATATGCAGGCTGACCTCCGGCTCATCCATGAAGAGCACCGTAGGCTGCAGATCCTCTACGAGCACGGTGAGCAGGATGACCAGCATCTGCTTCTCGCCGCTCGACAGTTGGTACGGCACCAGCGACTCTCCTATCTGCGAGAAGCGCAGCTCGTTCTCCGTACGCACCAGTTTCTTGCCAGTCTCTTCGAAGAGTTCATCGACGATGTCCTGGAAGCGCGTCTTCGCCTGTGACAGCTGCTGGGCGGCATCGGCATGTCCCTCCTGTAGGGCGGTGATGATGCGGTTGCCGATGTTCACCTGATAGTCCAGGTATTTGCGCTGCAGACGGTACAGCTGCACATCGAGCATGGAAGACGCCGTCGTCAGGTGTGGCGTCAGCTGCAGTCCTTGCGTCTGAATGTAGTCTCGCAACTCACCATGCTCACCCTTGAACTCCAGCATCGGCGAGTCCAGCGAGCGTATCAGGTCGAAGCGGATGTGTGTGGCGTCTTCGGGCTCTGCAGTAATGTGGACACCCTTCAGCAGATGGTTCTTCAGGTCGCCTTTCGTACAGATGCTTTGGAAGATGCGGTTCAGGATGGTGGATTTTCCCACGCCGTTGATGCCGCTCAGGATGTTCACGTGTGGGTCAAGCGTCCACAGGATGTGCTTCCTGCCACCCCAAAGGGAGTCAATCTCTATTTGCTTGATGTAGTCTGCGTATTTCATAATTGTAGGTTTTTCTGCTGCAAATATACAAATAATTATCAATTATCCGCTATCAATTATCAATTATTTTGTACCTTTGCAGCGAAAAAATTTCATCATGATGGAAAAAAGAGATGACAACAAGGCCCTTATAGCCCATCTGAGCATGTTTGGCGCTTGTGCCGGCTGGGGTCTCATGGCGCCCATCGGCAAGGATGCCATGACACACGGTTTTGACGGCTTGACGCTGGTTACTTTCCGTGTTGTCGGAGCCTGTCTGCTGTTCTGGATAGCGTCGCTGTTTGCCAAGAAGGAGCACGTGCCTCGCCACGACAAGCTGATGTTTATCGGCGCCGCGCTGTTCGGTCTCATCTGCAACCAGTGTTGCTACACCATGGGACTAAGCATCACGTCACCCATCAACGCCTCTATCGTTACCACCTCTATGCCCATCTTTGCCATGTTGCTGTCTGCCCTCATCCTGAAGGAGCCCATCACGGGCAAGAAGGCCATCGGCGTACTCATGGGCTGCAGCGGAGCCCTCATCCTCATTCTCACCAGTGCTGCCCATGCCAGTGCAAAAGTCGGCGACATCCGTGGCGACCTGCTGTGTCTTTTCGCGCAGTTCTCTTTTGCCCTCTACCTGTCGCTCTTCAATCCGCTGATACGCCGCTATAGCGTCTTTACTACCAACAAGTATATGTTTTCTTGGGGTACCCTCATGCTGCTGCCCTTTACGTTTACACATGTCGAGGAAGTGTTGAGCAACCCCATTCCTGCCAAGACGTGGTGGGAGGTAGCATACGTTGTCTGCATCGGCACATTCCTCGGCTACATCCTCACCATGGTGGGTCAGCGCACGCTGCGTCCTACCGTTGTCAGCGTCTATAACTACGTGCAGCCCGTTGTTAGCGTTGGTGCTACGCTGCTCATGGGTCTTGGCATCCTGAAGCCCACCCATGCCCTTGCCGTCGTCCTGGTGTTCAGCGGTGTGTGGCTCGTCACGAAGAGCAAATCGCGACAAGACATGGAAAGCGAAAAAACAGTAAACGGTAAACTGTAAACTGTAAACTGTAAACCGTAAACTGTAAACTGTAAACCGTAAACTGTAAACCGTAAACTGTAAACCGTAAACTGTAAACCGTAAACTAAAAAAAGTGATAGCTCAATTGCTATCACCTTTTTTCGTATGCCAGAAGTCTTCCAACCTGAGGTCGAAGATGAGCGTGCTGCCACCCGGAATATTGCCGGAGGTCAGCGTGCCATAGCCTAACTGGTAGGGAACATAGACGCGCCAATGGTCGCCCTTGTGCATCTGCATGACGGCAGTGATGAAGCCGTTGATGAGATCGGGAATAGCCAGCTTGGAGGGGGTGGCTACGGCGGGGTCGAAGACGCCTCCGTAGTTACCGGGGTCGAACACCATGCCGTCGGCCTTGTACTTGTCGGCAGAGGGTATCAGCTTGCCGACGTAGTGTACCTCCACGGTATCCGTCTGCAGGGGCGATGTGGTGCCGGTGCCGTCCTCCAGTTTTTCTACGACCACGTAGTCATAGTACTGGTACGCATAGCCTGAGGCAGGCTTCGAGTAGCTGGGAATGAGGTCCCAGTGCAGGTCGCCTGAGGCCTTGAATTCGCGGGCATCAGCCACGAGACGTCCGTAGAACACGTCGTTCTGGTGCTGCCAGTTGGGAAACTCCTCGACGGTGTCGTCCTGCTCCTTGCACGAAGTGAGCAGCAGCGACAGGGCAGCGAGGCAGAGGGGCAGCAGGCGGAGCATGCGCTGCACAGGGTTTTTGATGGCTGTCATGTGTTTTCTTTTCTTCAACAATTACTGCAACTTCTTGAGCAGCGAGACAATGCTCACCTTGTCTTCGATGATGGCGGCGAGGTCGCTGATGTTGACGCGTTCCTGCTCCATGGTGTCGCGGAAGCGCAGGGTGACCTTACCGTCCTGCAGCGAGTCGTGATCGACGGTGACGCAGTAAGGAGTACCGATGGCGTCCTGACGGCGGTAGCGCTTGCCAATGGAGTCTTTCTCGTCGTACTGGCAGTTGAAGTGGAACTTCAGGTTGTCGATGATCTCGCGAGCCTTCTCGGGCAGACCGTCCTTCTTCACCAGCGGCATGACGGCGAGCTTGACGGGTGCCAGGGCGGCAGGCAGGCGCAGCACGACACGCGTCTCGCCGTTCTCGAGCTTCTCCTCCTGATAGCTGTGACACATGATGCTGAGGAACATGCGGTCCACGCCGATAGAGGTCTCGATGACGAACGGCGTGTAGCTCTCGTTGGTCTGCGGGTCGAAGTATTTTATCTGCTTGCCCGAGAACTTCTCGTGCTGTGACAGGTCGAAGTTGGTACGTGAGTGGATACCTTCCACCTCCTTGAAGCCGAAGGGCATCTTGAACTCGATGTCCGTGGCGGCGTTGGCATAGTGTGCCAGCTTGTCGTGGTCGTGGAAACGGTAGTTCTCAGCACCGAAGCCCAGGGCCTGATGCCACTTCATGCGGGTCTCCTTCCACTTGGGGAACCACTCCAGCTCGGTACCGGGCTTCACGAAGAACTGCATCTCCATCTGCTCGAATTCACGCATGCGGAAGATGAACTGGCGGGCTACAATCTCGTTGCGGAAGGCCTTACCAATCTGGGCAATGCCGAAGGGAATCTTCATGCGACCGGTCTTCTGCACGTTCAGGTAGTTGACGAAGATGCCCTGTGCCGTCTCGGGACGCAGATAGACCTTCATGGAACCCTCGGCAGAAGCACCCATCTCGGTAGCGAACATCAGGTTGAACTGACGCACGTCAGTCCAGTTCTTCGTGCCGCTGATGGGATCGACAATCTCCTCGTCGAGGATGATCTGCTTCAGCGCCTCCAAGTCGGGACCCTGCATGGCGGCAGCATAGCGGGCATGCAGCGCGTCGCGCTTCTCCTTGGTTTCCTTCACGCGCTCGCTGGTCTCCATGTACTTCGCCTCGTCGAAGCTGTCGCCGAAGCGCTTGCGGGCTTTCTCCACCTCTTTCTGTATCTTCTCGTCGTACTTGGCTATCTGGTCTTCTATCAGCACGTCGGCACGATAGCGCTTCTTCGAGTCGCGGTTGTCAATCAACGGGTCGTTGAAAGCATCGACGTGACCTGAAGCCTTCCATATCGTGGGGTGCATGAAGATGGCGCTGTCGATACCCACAATATTCTCGTTGAGCATCGTCATGGCCTTCCACCAGTACTGCTTGATGTTATTCTTCAACTCTACACCGTTCTGACCGTAGTCATACACGGCGCCTAATCCATCATAGATGTCGCTGCTGGGAAATACGAAACCATACTCCTTGCAGTGGCTCACAATCTTTTTAAAAACGTCTTCTTGTGCCATAAAAAATATAATATTTCGAAATTATGGCTGCAAAGGTAGCAAAAAAATGATAATTGACAATTGATAATTGAGAATTATTTCGTATCTTTGCAACATTATTTAATAAAATAAGCCCATGGACGACGAGACAAGAGACGATATGAACAGCGTGGAAAGCCCTGAAAATACAGACCCTCAGGACGGTATCAACGACGCAGAAGATACTGAAAACGCTGAAAACACCGAAAACACTGAAAACACCGAAAATGCAGATTCCACCGAGGCTCACTCCGACTACAAGCCAGTGAACCGCTTCGACGCCGCTGCCGTTCACCATCTGAGCGGCATGTACCAGAACTGGTTCCTGGACTATGCCTCCTATACCATTCTCGACCGTGCCGTTCCCCACATCGAGGACGGTCTGAAACCCGTGCAGCGACGCATCCTGCACTCCATGAAGCGCATGGACGACGGTCGCTACAACAAGGTGGCCAACATCGTAGGACACACCATGCAGTTCCACCCGCACGGCGACGCCTCCATCGGCGATGCCCTGGTGCAGTTAGGTCAGAAGGACCTGCTCATCGACACACAGGGAAACTGGGGAAACATCCTCACGGGCAACAAGGCGGCAGCACCCCGATACATCGAGGCACGACTGTCGAAGTTCGCTCTCGACACGGTGTTCAACCCCAAGACCACCGAGTGGCAGATGTCGTACGACGGTCGTAACAAGGAGCCCATCACGCTGCCCGTCAAGTTCCCGCTGCTGCTGGCACAAGGTGCCGAAGGCATTGCCGTAGGACTCTCTACCAAGGTGCTGCCCCATAACTTCGTGGAAATCTGCGACGCCGCCATCGCCTATCTGCACGACGAGGAGTTCCACCTCTACCCCGACTTCCCCACCGGCGGCTCCATCGACGTGTCGAAATACAACGACGGCCAGCGCGGTGGCGTGCTGAAGGTGCGTGCCAAGATTGAGAAGCTCGATCAGAAGACGCTGGTCATCAGGGAGATTCCGTTCTCGAAGACCACCGAGACACTCATCGACACCATCCTGAAAGCCATCGACAAGGGAAAAATCAAGGCACGCCACGTGGAAGACCTCACCGCCGCCAAGGTGGAGATACAGGTGCAGCTGGCTCCCGGCGTGTCGTCGGACAAGACGCTCGACGCCCTCTACGCCTTCTCGGACTGCGAAATCAACATCTCGCCCAACTGCTGCGTCATCGAGGACAACAAACCGCAGTTCCTCACCGTCAGCGACGTGCTGCGCCACTCCGTAGATCGCACGAAGGACCTCATCCGCCAGGAGCTGGAAATCCGCCGCGGCGAACTGCTCAACCAGCTGCACTTCTGCTCGCTGGAGAAGATATTCATCGAGGAGCGCATCTATAAGGACAAGAAATTCGAGAACGCTCCCGACATCGACAGCGTCTGCGAATACATCGACGAGCGCCTGACGCCCTACTATCCGCAGATGGTACGCGAGGTCACCAAGGACGACATCCTGAAGCTGCTCGAAATCAAGATGCAGCGCATCCTGAAGTTCAACAAGGACAAGGCCGAGGAACTCATGGCGCGCATCCAGGCCGAGATTGACGAGATAGACCGCGACCTGAACAACCTCGTGGAAGTCACGGCAGAGTGGTTCCAGTTCCTGAAGGACAAGTACGGCAAGGACCATCCCCGACTGACCGAGATTCGCAACTTCGACACCATCGAGGCTACCAAGGTCGTAGAGGCCAACCAGAAGCTCTACATCAACCGCCAGGACGGCTTCATCGGCACCGGACTGAAGAAAGATGAGTTCGTCTGCAACTGTTCCGACATCGACGACATCATCATCTTCTATAAGGACGGCAAGTTCAAGGTGGTACGCGTGGCAGAGAAGCTGTTCGTCGGCAAGAACGTCATCTGGCTCGGCGTCTTCAAGAAGAACGACCAGCGAACCATCTACAACCTCGTCTATCGCGACGGTCGCAAGGGCCACTACTACATCAAGCGCTTCAACATCCCGTCGCTGACCCGCGACAGGGAGTACGACATGACCAGCGGCACCGAGGGCTCACGCGTGGTCTATTTCACCGTCAACCCCAACGGCGAGGCAGAGGTCATCAAGGTCACCCTCGACCCCGCACCCAAGCTGAAGCGCATCTTCTTCGACAAGGACTTCTCCGAGGTGCTCATCAAGGGACGCACCGCCAAGGGTAACATCCTCACGAAATACCAGGTACACCGCATCGGACTGAAGAGCCACGGACACTCCACGCTCGGAGGTCGCAAGGTGTGGTACGACCCCGACGTCAACCGCCTGAACTACGACGAGCACGGACGCCTGCTGGGCGAATTCAACGACGGCGACCAGATACTCGTCATCCTGCAGAACGGCGAGTACTACCTCACCGGCTTCGACGCCAACATCCACTTTGAGGACAACATCCAGCTCATCGAGAAATACGAGGCCGACAAGATATGGACCTGCGTGCTCTTCGATGCCGACAACCAGGGCTATCCCTACATCAAGCGATTCCTCATGGAGGCCACCAAGCGCAAGCAGAGCTTCATGGGCGAGAACGCCAACTCCCAACAGATTCTGCTCACCGACACCTACTACCCCAGAGTGCTCGTCACCTATGGTGGCAACGACGCCTTCCGGGGCAGCGAGGAAATCGACGTCGAACAGTTCATCGCCGTCAAGGGCTTCAAGGCCAAGGGCAAGCGCCTCACCACCTTCGAGACCGCCAGCATCGAAGAGCTGGAACCCCTGCGACAGCCCGAGCCCCCCGAAGAGTCTGGCGAGGAGGAAGAGGAAGAAGACGAGAACCTCGACCCCGATGCCGGCAAGAGCCAGCAGCAGGTACTCGACGAACTCACCGGACAGCTAAGACTATTCCCCAATGACGATGATGAGTAAACGGGCGGTTAGTGCTTGGATTTGGGCTATTGCCTTTTGGCTGTTAGCGGGCATCACTCCTGCTTACAGCCAACACCCAACACCCATCACCCAACACTCAACACCCAACACCCAACACCCAACAGCCAACACCCAACACCCATCACCCATCACCCAACACCCAACACCCATCACCCAACACCCAACACCCATCACCCAACACCCAACACCCATCACCCAACACCCAACACCCAAACACATCACCCGCAGCACCATGATAGGCATCGGCGGCACCAACGTGCTCGACACCTACCTCTCCATGGAGCACTTCACCGGACTGGGCTTCACCTTCCTCTCAACCATCGAGCGCCAGCGACCCGGCAAGCACTGGTCAACAGTCATGGAGCACGAAGCCAACCTCTCCACCGTCAAGGACCGAGGCGACAACAAGAGCGAGCTGGAAGGAGCCTACAACTTCTACTGGGGAAAGCTCCATGCCTGGCAACTGCTGGAAGGACGCCTGACACTGCAGGCCGGCGGACTGGCCAACGCCTCGTTAGGCTTCATCTACAACACGTCGAACGGCAACAACCCCGCACAGGCCCGAGCACACCTCAACATCATGCCGACAAGCGTGGCAACCTACCGCTTCACACTTTTCAAGAAGCGCTTTGCCGCACGCTACGAACTCAGCCTGCCACTCGTTGGCATACAGTTCTCGCCCAACTACGGACAGTCGTACTACGAAATCTTCAACCGTGGCAACTACGACCATAACATCGTACCCACCACCTTCGTCTCAGCACCCGAATGGCGCCAGCTGCTGACCCTCGAGGCACAACTGTCACGCCACATCACCCTGCGCTGCGGATACCTCGGAAACATCCAGCAGTCGAAGGTCAACAACCTCAAGCAACACATTTGGACACACCGCTTCGTCATCGGACTCACCAAGCGGTTCAGCATCACCCCCCACGACCTATGAAGAAGATTGGTATTTGGCTCCTGGCAATCAGCTGTACGCTGTGCGTATCCTGCGTCGATGTGGAAGAACATGCCGACACCCCCGTAGGCAACTTCGAGGCACTGTGGAAAATCGTCGATGAGCACTACTGCTTCTTCGACTACAAGCAGCAGGAGTACGGCCTCGACTGGAACGCCGTATATAGTAAATATAAGGTACGCGTAAACAACAACATGAAGACCACCCAGCTCTTCGAAGTATGCTGCGACATGCTCGGCGAGCTGCGCGACGGCCACGTCAACCTCACCAGCTCCATGGACTACGGACGCTACTGGGCGTGGCACGAGGCCTACCCCAAGAACTTCAGCGACACCCTGTACCGCTACTATATGGGCACCGACTACCGCATCTCCAGCGGACTCAACTTCAGAATCCTCGACGACAACATCGGCTACGTCTATTGCCCCACCTTCGAGACCGCCATCGGCGAAGGCAACCTCGACGAGATGCTCTCCTACATGGCCTTCTGCCGGGGACTCATCATCGACATCCGCAACAATGGCGGCGGCAACCTCACCGTTGCCGAGCGACTGGCAGGACGCTTCGTACAGCAGAAGACCCTCACAGGCTACATGCAGCACAAGACCGGCCCCGGCCACAGCGACTTCTCCGAGATGAAGGCCCAGTACCTCGAGCCCTCCAAGAACCTGCGGTGGAACAAGAAAGTCTGCGTGCTCACCAACCGCAGCGTCTTTAGCGCCGCCAACGCCTTTGCCGTCATGATGCACGCCCTGCCCAACGTCACCCTCGTCGGCGACCATACCGGCGGCGGAGGCGGCATGCCCCTGAACAGCAGCCTCCCCAACGGCTGGAACGTCCGCTTCTCCGCCTGCCCCATGTACGACAAAGACCGCCGCCACACCGAGTTCGGCATCGCTCCCGACGTCGCCGTCAACCTCACCGCCGCCTCCGTCGCCCAAGACAAGGACGACATCATCGAGAAAGCCCGCGAGCTCCTGCTGAAATAGGCTCCCGCCCCTACCCTTCGGCCTTCCTCGTCTCGAAAACTTCCAAATAAATTTGGCGGTTTAGGAAAGATGGTGTTATCTTGCTCACGGATGGCATCAACACGTACTTCGCCGAGACGACGGGCAACTATGCCAAGGCGGCGCTGGGACTGAAACTCGAAGTGGGCATGACGGTGAACGTGCATCTGGTGGTGGATGCCAGAAAGTGGCAGACGCAACAGGGCGAAGACCGCTATGAGAATCGTGTAACTATCACTAACATAGCGCGTTGGGAGTAAAGTAGGCAAAAGTTTCAAGTTTCAAGTTTCAAGTTTCATTAAGCGAAAAATTAAATGGTAAATATAATAATATATTATAATATATTATATATTTAAGGGTTTTCTGAAATTCTCGGAATTAAAAAAACCTCTTAATGAAACTTGAAACCTGAAACTTGAAACCTTCGGAATTAACATTAAAACAGTAGTAATATGGCAACTAACGAATTGAAAACCAGTAAGGTAAGACGGTTGCGCGGCTCAGCCAGCATCCGTGAAGACGGCACGTTCGACTTCCGTCCCGACGGACACTAAATCCCCCTGCGTATGAGATGTACAGGGACTTTCGCGAGATTCCCT
>JAEEGH010008899.1_pt1 | contig 23592 bp, 19 predicted proteins | sample 9134181 | NCBI WGS metagenome assembly JAEEGH01 (sample SAMN16246544, study PRJNA631951) | gut metagenome | biome: gut microbiome; feature: rumen; material: DP-attached | host: Bos | place: Iran: Karaj | collected 2018-10
CATACAAGTTGCTCATCTACGTCTGCAATGTCCCGGAGAAGGAAATCAAGGAATGGTTCGAGACCATCAATATTGCCGGTGTACCTCTGAACAAGCAGGAACTGCTAAACGCTACCTATTCTGGAACATTCGTGACAAAAGCCAAAGAGGTGTTCAGTAATTCACGTAGTCCGCAGTTGCAGAAATGGGGATGCTATGTGAGTGGTAATGCCAACCGTCAGGACATTCTGCATGCGGCACTGGCATGGGTAGCAAAAGGCGAAGACAACATTGGTGGCTATATGAGTCTGCATAGGCAGGATGACAACATAGAGGAACTAAAGACCTATTTCGACACCGTGATTGAATGGACTAAGACCCTATTCGGTGAGCCGAAAAGTGAAATGCGAGGTCTGGAATGGGGATCATTCTATGAAAAGTACCATGCCAATTCTTACAGTCCAGCCAAGTTGCAACAGCGCGTGAATGAATTGTATGCCGATGAATATGTGACCAACAAACGTGGTATCTTTGAGTATCTGCTTGGTGGCGAAATCGACCAGCGCCTACTGAATATCCGCATCTTCGAGGACAGTGTGAAGAAAACAGTGTATGCCCGTCAGACCAACGAAGCAGAGGCACAAGGCATTTCCAACTGCCCTGAGTGCGCCAAAGGTCACGATAATGTGCGCACCAAAATCTACAAGTTCAGCGAAATGGACGCTGACCATGTGTCTGCCTGGAGCAAAGGCGGTGCAACTGATATCAGCAATTGTCAGATGCTGTGCAAGTCTCATAACAGAATGAAAGGAAATAGATAATGCAAAATACAGGAACTATGAATTTAAGTTTTATAGAATCGCTTCTTGATAAAGTGGTAAAACCAGAAAGGGTTGAAATCAAGTTATTGGACAGAAAGTTTCTTCTCATCGAATCTGCAGAGAACACAAATGACACAATTGGCTGGTTTCATATAAACGGCCAAACATTAGAAAAAGAATTTGAGGCAAACAACCTTTCGTGGTGCTATGTTTTTGAAACAGCACCGAAACAAGCTCCATGTATATACATGTTTGTTGGGGATCATCTATTAAAAGAAGAAGTTAAAGCATTCTTGGAGGATGGTGATAGTACGATTCCTGAAGGGCGTGAGATATATTACGAAGATGTTCCTTTCTCTGCAATTGATGTTGACCAATACGATAATAGCATGACAGTATTGGAGCAAGAACTATTCAGAAAAGCAAGCGAAGTATTTAGAGTTTACGAACCGTAAGAAGTAACGAGATATGGCTAAGGATCATGTAGGTAGAACAAAGGCTACAGCAACAAAGACGCTATATGCCGTAATGAAAGAGATAAGCCGTCGTGGCGGCAGTATGCCCGCCAAGGAGTTATACCCGTTTGTGGAAGCTAACGTAAAGCTGACAGAATGGGAATTGGAACCGGCAGGTAAGAACAAATATATCCGCTGGACGAACAGCTTCCAGTTCTACTCCATTAACTATGCCAAGGCGGGACTTATCATCAAGCAGAAAGGCATGTGGTACTTAACCCCCGAAGGTGAGGCTGCGCTTAAACTGTCGCCAGAGGAAGTGATGGAAAAAGGTGAGGTGGCTTATCGAGAATGGAGAAAGCTTAATCCCAGAGAGGATAAACGTGACGATGAACCGACGGACGAGAATGCTGAAAGAGACAGAGCCGAAGAACTGAACCTGTTGGAGTCGGACGCTCGTGAAGGAATCAGGCAGTTCATCGTGTCGAAGAGTCCTTATGAGTTCCAGGATATGGTGGCTGCTCTGCTTCGTGCCATGGGTTATCACACACCCTTCATTGCCCCCAAGGGCAAGGATGGCGGCATAGACATTATTGCCTACTTAGATCCGTTGGGTGCACAAACGCCACGTATCAAGGTACAGGTGAAACATAAGCCAGACACAGCCATTGGCGCTTCAGATATCCGAGCCCTTTTAGGTGTACTCCGCGCTGGCGACATTGCCCTGTTCGTAACCAGTGGTACCTTCTCGTCGGATGCCCGCAACACCAGTACCAGCTCGCGTGAATTCATCCGCCTGATAGATGGCGATGAGTTTATCGATATGTGGCAGGAGTACTACGACAAGATGACCGACGACGACAAGAACATGCTGCCGTTGAAGCGTATCGCTTTCCTTGGAAACAACGAGTAAAAAATAATAGATGCCTATGAATGCTGAAGAAAAGAACAAGGAGATTGACATTAACGAGGTTGCTATCACGCTGGAGGTGGATAGCGAGGTGATAGCCAAGGTTCGTAGTGGCGAGATTACGCACATCCTCATGGACATCAACGAGGACAATCAGAGCCTGGTTCTGGAGACTGTGGACGGGAATCTGATATTGGTTGATGTATCTCCTACTACTTATCACGGATGCTATTTATACAATAATGGCGAATTCCCTTACGCTATCAAAAACTCGCTTAGCTTCTTGGTTCTGAGTAGTGGTGATGGTGATTTAGTTACCCGCATCATTGACGTGGAAACGACGCCTGTTACTCGCTTTAACTACCAAGGTGCAGGCAAGCCTATTGTTGAGGATGCCGATGGTGACAGCTGCATCTGGGAAGTGAGTTTTGAGGTGGTGCCTGTGCCAGCAGAGGCAAAGTCATACTTGATGCGCTGGAACCCCTCTATCAGCTCCTTTACAGAGAAGGACTTCGAGGAATGTGTGGAGAACATGGTACACGGTATGTTCCGTATGAACTGGAGCATCAGCGAGTGGGAAGAGGCTCGACGGGGTGACTTGTTCTTTATGATGCGCACAGGTGACGATAAGGCTGGCATCGTCTTCACCGGACAATTTATCTCTGATCCATATCCTGGTGAAGATTGGGCAGGCTCAACGAAGCGCAGAATGTATGTGGACATGATTGTCACGAACTCCGTGGAACCTGGAGCGGTGCCTAGCGTCTCACTTGAAAAACTACAGGAAGCCATTCCTGAATTTGAATGGGCAAAAGGGCACTCTGGGGCGTTGCTGCCTGAGGATATAGTTACAAAGTTGGATGAATTGTGTGTGGAAGAATAGTATTGCAATATTGCATTGCATTTGTTTTTCTCAGCCTTATCTTCTGTCTTACTACTATCTCGCTACTGTCTCGCTACTGTCTGGGATCGTCGGGACGGTTCTGCTGATCCACTTTGGTGATATGAAACCGACCGTCTCGTCTGTCATTGCGTGCCACACTTCGACCTTTAGGTTGAAGAACTTTATGGCTTGACGGAAGAAGAAATCCGGATTGTGGAGGGGAAAGCGTAAAAAAAAGGTTAATTATTTGGAAGTTTCAGAAATTCTTCCTATCTTTGCACAGTCAGAAATGACTAATCCGGTATTTTCCGCGTGGGGGTAAGCCCGTATCGACCCTGCCCCGTTTAAAAAGCCACCCGACAAAGGCGGCTTTTTTTATCTCACGAACTTGCGTTGGAATTGTATCAAAAAGAGCGGATTCTCCGCTATGCGTCGTGTAACAACGATTGCTTTCTTACCTTTGTACACAAGGACTTCCAATGCACTTGGGTTTATTTGGAAATAATTCTTGATTTGCGTGGCCATTAATCGGGGATTATATTGTGTACATACATTAATAAGAACATGGTTGGTTTGACCAATCGATTCCATCAGTCTGTTTCCTAGCGAGGTCTTTCCTGAGATGGTTTTCAAGTCATACATCTTATATACGCGATGTGGGAGTAAAACTGCCTAAAGGTGTGCTCCAACAAGTAGAAGATGCGTAATTGGTATCGTGAGTGCCTTCTGTCTGTAACAAGATAGCGAGTGCCAACGAAATCTTTCGATTGGCCGAGCGTGAGCATCTTCGTTGTTTTCGACGACAGAGATACGAACTAAAACTGATATTTCCAACTATTTCTACAACTTTTTCACTCTTGGAATGCGATAAAATGAAAAAACTTCGTATCTTTGCAGATAGTTATGGAAACAACACCTCAAACAATGAATGGATAAGACAGAGAAATACAGATTGCTTACAGCGCAGATTCGTGCGCTGATAGAGGGCGAGACGGATAGTGTGGCGGTGTTACAATTATTATTTAACTAAACTAATATGAAGAAAATTCTACTTTTGGTATGCAGCGCGATGGTATGTACATCGATTCAAGCTGCCAGTTTTGAAACGGCTAAAGACGCTGTCAAGAACATGGGCGTGGGCTGGAACCTGGGTAACACGCTGGATGCTGCAGATGCGTCGAAAACCTGGACCACCACTGAACAGCATGAAACGTGCTGGGGACAGCCCGTGACGAAGCCCGAACTCCTGAAGATGATGAAGGAGGCTGGTTTTGGCGCTATCCGTGTGCCAGTGACCTGGTATCAGGAAATGGACAAGGACGGTAAGGTGAAGGAAGCATGGATGAATCGTGTGAAAGAAGTGGTTGACTATGTGATAGACAACGGTATGTACTGTATCATTAACGTGCATCACGATACGGGCGACGGTAAACAATGGCTGCATGCCAGCACGACGACCTACAACACGAACAAGGCGAAGTATGAATATCTGTGGAAGCAGATTGCCGAGAAGTTCAAGGACTACGACCAGAAACTGCTCTTCGAGGCCTACAACGAGATGCTGGACGACAATAACCATTGGAACGAGCCCGGTAGTAACGACGGCTATAAGGCCATCAACAGCTATGCCAAGAGTTTCGTCACTACCGTTCGTAATTCGGGAGGAAACAACAAGGACCGCAACCTGATAGTCAACACTTACTCTGCCAGCAGTACGGCGAACGCGATGAAAGCGCTTGAACTGCCTGAAACAAGCGGTCATATCATTTTCCAGGTGCACAGCTATCCTAACTGGAAAAATGAAAGTAATGCTAAAAATGAAGTCGACATCCTGATCAAGAATATCAAGGAGAATCTGCTGAACAGGGCGCCCGTGATTATCGGAGAATATGCCACATTTACCACATGGCCCTCAACAATCGACTATTACGCTACGGACAAGAAAGTAGCTTTCTATGCGATGGACTATATGGTGAAGCAGGCCAAGGAGAACGGTATTGGCACCTTCTACTGGATGGGACTGTCGGACGGCGAAGCACGCTCGTTGCCTGCCTTCAACCAGGCTGACCTTGCCCAGACGCTTATCAAGGCCTACTACGGCAGCACTGACGGCTATCAGTATCCGACAACCGATGACTTTCAGACGGTATATTCCGTAACCTACGATTCGCAGTGGGGCGAGTTGTTTCTCTATGGCGACTGGAATAGTACAGCCGCATTAAAACTGAGTGAATATACGGGTGTACGTCTGGAAATGGACGACGACTATGCTGGCAAATTGCAGTTTAAGATTTACGGCGACAAGAAGGGTAGTAGTTATCAAGAGGATTACATACCGCTTACCGCTGGTTCAAAAACGTCGGAAGCGACCTTCGATGCAGCGAAGGTCGGTTCAAACGTTTATCGCATCACCCTTCAGGCACTGGAGGAGAAGCCTTCTCTTACAGCAAAGATTATCAATGTCTCTTTGCTCAAGAAAGACGGAACAGAGGAGTCGGGGAAAGTATCGAAAGGGTGGGGCTGCGAAGTGACATCAGAGTCGATGTCTAAAACAGCAATCAGAACCTTACAATACCATAAAACCACGGACGACGGTGCCATATACAATCTGCAGGGCCAACGGATGACAACGCCATGCAGAGGCATCTACATCCAAAACGGAAAGAAATACATAGCTAAATAAAAAGAAAGCCTCCCGATTTGGGAGACTTTACTTTTTTATAGCGTATCCAATTACTTGTTCACCTGGAACTTGGTGTCGCCATCCTTGAAGAAAGCGTTGATCTGCTTGGCGGCAGCGATACCAGCGTTGATGTTGGCCTCGGCAGTCTGAGCACCCATCTTCTTAGGAGTAGAGAAGTAGCGACCTTCGAACTTCAGGAACTCGTCGTTGGCATCGGGCATGATGTCGGTAACGAACTTCAGGTCCTCGCGCTCGGCCATGAGTTTGATGAGTCCGGCCTCGTCGATGACCTCCTTGCGGGCTGTGTTCACCAGAATGCCGCCCTTCTTCATCTTACCAACGAGCGCATAGTTGATGCTCTGCTTGGTTTCAGGAGTAGCGGGGATGTGGAGTGACACGACGTCGCAGGTCTCGAACAAGGCGTCCTGATTAGCTACGGCGTGAACACCAGCCTTCTCGATGACCTCTGCGGGGCAGAAAGCGTCGTAGGCATAGACATCCATGCCGAAGCCCTTGGCGATGCGAGCCACGTTGCGGCCCACGTTACCGAAAGCGAGGATACCCAGCTTCTTGCCGAGCAGTTCGGAACCGCTCTTGCCATTGTAGAATCCACGAACGGCCATGACGAGCAGACCGAATACGAGCTCGGCTACGGCATTGGCATTCTGTCCGGGAGTGTTCTCGGCGACTACGTTGTGAGCAGTGGCTGCAGCGAGGTCGATGTTGTCGTAACCGGCACCAGCGCGCACCACAATCTTCAACTGCTTGGCAGCGTCGAGCACATCGGCATCGACCTTATCCGAACGGATAATGAGTGCGTCGGCATCCTTCACTGCGTCCAACAGCTGAGCTTTCTCAGTATATTTCTCGAGCAGCACCAGCTCGTTGCCTGCTGCCTCTACTTCCTTACGAATGCCTTCTACTGCAGCACTTGCAAAAGGTTTTTCTGTAGCTACAAGAATCTTCATATTTTCTTAATTCTTAACTCTTAATTCTTAATTGTCTAGTGCTGTGCCTCAAATTCCTTCATGCATGCTACGAGTGCGTTGCAGCCCTCGATGGTCTGTGCGTTGTAGCAAGAAGCGCGGAAACCACCTACAGAGCGATGGCCCTTTACGCCAACCATACCCTTGCTGACAGCGAAGTCGAGGAAGTCCTTCTCGAGTTCCTGATACTCAGGAGCCATGACGAAGCAGAGGTTCATCAGCGAACGGTCCTCGGCCTTGGCAGTACCCTGGAACATCTTGTTGCGGTCGATTTCGCCATAAACGATGTCGGCACGCTGCTGAGCCAGCTTGTCCATAGCCTCGACACCACCGTTGCGCTTGATCCAGCGGAGAGTCTCAAGAGCTGAGTAGATGGGCACTACAGGAGGAGTATTGAACATAGAGCCCTTGTCGACGTGGGTGCGATAGTCGAGCATGGTAGGAATCTCGCGGGGAGCACGGCCCAGCTTCTCGTCCTTCAGGATAATGATAGTCACACCGGCCATAGCCAGGTTCTTCTGAGCACCAGCGTAGATGGCATCGTACTTCTTGACGTCGATGGGACGCGAGAAGATGTCTGATGACATATCGGCAATCAGAGGAACATTGACGTCGAGGTCCTTGCGAATCTCGGTACCATAGATGGTGTTGTTGGTAGTGATGTGCAGATAGTCGGCATCAGCAGGAACCGTCCAGTCCTTGGGAATGAAGGTGTAGTTGGCGTCAGCTGAAGAAGCCACCTCGACGACCTCACCGAAAAGCTTTGCTTCCTTCATGGCCTTCTTTGCCCAGACACCCGTATTGAGGTAGGCAGCCTTCTTGATTAGGAAGTTGTAGGGAATCATGCAGAACTCAAGGCTTGCACCACCACCGAGGAAAATCACTGAATAGCCCTCGGGAATGTCGAGGAGCTCCTTGACGAGCGCTACAGCCTCGTCGACGACGGGCTGGAAGTCCTTTGCACGGTGGCTGATCTCCATCAGAGAGAGACCTGAGCCGTTGAAATCAAGACACTGTTGAGCGGTTTTCTCGATGACCTCGCGGGGAAGCATCGAAGGACCGGCGTTAAAGTTGTACTTCTTCATTTTGATTGTTTATTTAAAAGTTTAAAATTGTTTTCTGAAATGTGGCGCGAAGTTACACTTTTTATTTCAATTGACCAAATATTTGAGCAATAATTAAGCAAAATATGCCGTTTTGATTGCTTTTTGTCAAGTCGGAGTGGCAAAATAATAACTTTTGAAATTTGATGTTTGATGTTTGACGTTTATCGCACTTCTTCAATGACGGTTTTAATACCCTTGATTTTTACGCCTTGTGTCAGCCGAAGCACCTGCTGCAATTTCTCGCGTTTGACGGCAACGTAGGTATAGCGTTCTTTTACGTCGATGCGTCCTATCTCGTCAGCAGTCAGTTCACCCTTTTTGCACAAGAATCCGACGATGTCGCCCTTCGACAGCTTGTCTTTTTTGCCTTTGCCGATGTAGAGGGTTGCCATGCGGGGAGGCCTTACCCCCAACCCCTCTCCAACGGGCGAGGGGAGTAGATACTTCTCGATGTTGCCCTCGACATAGTCGGGAATGTGTTCCTGACTGTTGAGGATGAAGAAGGTGCGACCTGTGGCATCCCAGCGTGCCGTGCGACCTACGCGGTGGATATAACCCTCCTGACTCTCGGGCAGGTGATAGTGGATGATGTTCTGGATATTGGGAATATCGAGACCACGCGAAGCTAAATCGGTAGCCACCAGGACGTTGGCCGATCCGTTGCTGAACCGATAGAGCTGGTCCTCGCGCTGGCGTTGTTCCAATCCGCCGTGGAAGCAGCTGGTGGTGAATCCCTGTTCGACCAGATAACTATTGACACGCTCGACGGATTCGCGGTAGTTCAGGAAGACGATGCTGCTCTCGTCGCCCATGCCCAACAGCAGCTGGCGCAGCGTGTCGAGCTTGTCTTTCTGCGGACTATGGACTTCATAGAGTGTCACGCGTTCGGAGGTTTGCTCGTCGTCGGGCAGGAAATCAATCAGTGTGCCTTTTCGGGCCATATTGACGAACTGTGGAATCTGTTCGGCATTGGTAGCCGACAGCAGGATGCGACGCTGGAGTCCCGGGAGGCTCTTGATGAGTTTCTGCATCTCGGCCTGGAATCCCATCTCGAGGCATTTGTCGAATTCGTCGATGATGAGGTAGCGGATGTCGTAACGCGAGATGTTCTCCTTGTCGAGGTGGTCGTTCAGACGTCCTGGGGTGCCAAAGACAATCTGTGGTCGGACATCCTTGATGACACGGTGCTCGTCCATCGCTGCACGTCCGCCGTAGCAGGCTGTAGAGCGTATGCCGCTACCCATGCTTTGCAGCACTTGCTGCGATTGCAGAGCCAACTCACGGCCTGGTGTGATGACCAGTGCCTGCACACTATCCTGTGAGGCATCGATGAGCTGGACGAGGGGTAGGAGATAAGCCAATGTCTTGCCCGTGCCGGTAGGTGACAACAAAACAACATCACCGTCGGTGCCAGTGATGGCTTCGGCGGCGTGTTGCTGCATCTCGTTGAGTTCAGTGATGCGGAGTTTTGTCAGAATCTTCTGGATGTCCATTCCTCACATCTTACATCTGACCTCTTACTTCTTTTCTTCCTTCTTGGCTTCTTCTTTCTTGGCGGGAGCCTTCTTGTAGCGCTTGTTCAGACCGTTGATGACATCGTTGGTGATATCGAAACGCTTGGCAGCATAGAGAATGTTGTCGCCCTGCTTGGTCAGGATGAGGTCAAAGTTCTTGTCCTTGTTGTAAGCGTTAAGGAAGTTCATCAGTGAGTCGCGCAAAGCCTCGTTGTACTTCTGAGTCTCGGTAGCCAACTCGTTCTCCAGACGAGCCTGCAACTCCTGCAGACTCTGCTGCTGGCGCTGGATGGCAGCCTGCTGGCTCTCAGCCTGCTCACGAGAAGTGAAGCCGTTGTTCTGCAACTTCTGCTGGAAATTGGCAGCGGCATTCTGCAGTTGCTGACCTTTCTGGTTCAGCGTGTTGCGGGCATTGTTGCTCTTCTTCTGAAGAGTCAGCGTGAACTCCTTGCAGAATTCATACTGTGTCATCAGCGAGTCAACCTCGACGTAGGCAATCTTCACACCACCAGTAGCACCGTTGTCTGCGGCTGCAGGTTGTTCATCCATTTGGGGACTTGCGTTGTTGCAAGAGGCCAGTGCCAATACAGCACCTGCGGCCATCATCATGTACTTGTTCATTGTTTTTTTTCTGTTTTTTTTTATTTTTTTCGTTATTTCGTTATTCCGTCATTCCGTGATTCCGTTATTCCGACTTCTCATCGACGGCGAATCTGCTCTTGGTGCGCATCTCGCGGTCCTGGTCGATGACACAGTGGATGCCTCGGTCGCGCATGGCCTTACTGTCGTGGATATGCTGCGACGAGAAGGTGCCATTCTTGCGAAAAAGCACTTTCACAAGCAAAAAAGCCATGCCGATAGCAATTATTAACGCACTTGATAGCAGTATTTTCGTCATAAATGATTATCTTTGCGTGCAAATTCGCCTGCAAAGGTACAAAATAAAGATTAAACAAGAGATATGAAACAACAAAATAATTATTAATTATGAGTAAAAGTGAGTTAAAACCAGCTGTTGTCTTCGAGCAATTTGCGAAGATTAACCAAATTCCGCGTCCTTCGAAGCGCGAAGAGAAGATGATTGCGTATCTGAAAGAGTGGGGTGAGAGCCACGGACTGGATACGAAAGTCGACGAAACGGGTAATGTCATCATCCGCAAGGGAGCCACACCAGGCATGGAGAATCGCAAGACGGTGATTCTGCAGAGCCACATGGATATGGTGTGCGATAAGTTGCTGGATTATGAGATAGATTTCGACAACGACCCCATCAAGACTTATATCGATGGAGAGTGGCTGACTGCTGAAGGTACAACGCTGGGTGCTGACGATGGTATCGGCTGTGCCATGGAATTGGCACTGCTGGCGTCGGACGATGTTGAACACGGTCCCATTGAATGTGTCTTTACGCGTGACGAAGAGACAGGTCTGACGGGTGCTGAAGGTATGAAGGCCGGTTTCATGACGGGTGACTACCTCATCAACCTCGACTCGGAGGACGAGGGTGAGATCTTCATTTCGTGTGCCGGTGGACGCAATACAACGGCTAAGTTTACTATGAAGAAGGTCGACGCTCCTGCCGGGCTGTTCTTCCTGCGTGCTCAGGTAAAGGGCTTGGTAGGTGGTCATTCTGGCGACGACATCAACAAGCAGCGTGCCAATGCCATCAAACTGTTGGGCCGTTTCCTCTATCAGACCATCAACAAGTATGAAGGCGTTCGTCTGGCTCAGTTCAACAGCGGCAAGCTGCACAATGCCATCCCCCGTGACGGTATGTTTGTGATTGCTGTTCCCAACGATGTCAAGGAGAATGTCAAGGCCGATTGGAACATCTTTGCTTCCAACGTGGAAGAGGAGTTCTGCGTGACTGACACCCAGATGGTGTGGACGATGGAGAGTACCGATCCTGAGCCTGTCATTGAGAGTGGGGTAGCGCGCAACTTCATCTTTGCCCTGCAGGCTGTGGATAACGGCATCTATGCCATCTGCCAGGATCCGGCGCTGAACGGCATGGTGGAAACCAGCAGTAATATCGCCAGCATCAAGACTACGGACGATTCCATCGACGTTTTGTCGTCGCAGCGAAGCAATGTGATGTCGAATCTCGACAATATGTGTGCCACTATTGGTGCCTGCTTCCGTCTGGCCGGTGCCGAGGTGAAGCACTCTGATGGCTATCCTGCCTGGAAGATGCGCTCGCACAGCGACCTGCAGCGCATCGTCAAGGAATCGTATGTGAAGCTGTTTGGCAAGGAGCCCATCATGCGTGGTATTCATGCAGGACTGGAGTGCGGTCTGTTCTCAGAGCGTTATCCGAACCTCGACATGGTGTCGTTTGGTCCTACGCTACGCTTTGTGCACACACCGGATGAGCGCCTGCACATTCCCACCGTACAGATGGTGTGGGATCATCTGCTCGACGTGCTGAAGCAGATTCCGGAGAAGAAGTAATTCTAGTTGTTCTATAGCCCTGCTGTCATTCGTGATGGTAGGGCTCTCCTTTGATGATGGTGCAGGCGCGGTAAATCTGTTCGGTGAAGGTGAGGCGGATCATCTGGTGCGAAAATGTCATCTTGGAAAGCGACAGTTGTTCGTTGGCACGTGCATAAACGTCCTTCGAGAAGCCGTAGGGACCGCCAATAATAAAAATGAGACGACGGGCGGTTTGCTGCTTCTGCTCCAACCAACGGGCAAACTCAACGCTGCGGTATTCGCGCCCGTGTTCATCGAGAAGAACGACGGTGTCGGAAGACTGTAGCTGTTTGAGGATGAGCTCTCCCTCGGCCTGTTTCTGCTGTTCCTCTGTCAGATTCTTGGTATTCTTCAGCTCTGGGATGGTGACGACCTCGAAAGGCATATAGTGGCCAATACGCTCTACATAGTCGTTGATGCCAGCTGTGAAATGCTTATTCACCGTCTTCCCAACTTGAATCAATAGAGTCTTCATTTGTTAAAGCGGAAGCAAATTATTCACTATTCACTCTTCACTTTTACCTTGTAGCGTGGAATCCTTCGAGGTTCTGATAGCGGCGCGTCATCATGCGGCGGTAGATGTTGCGTAACCACCAGCTCTCGGTAAGTGTGAAAGCAGCACCGATGACGATAAGGGTGATGTAGGCTACTGTCTCGTCAAAAACTGCCTGTAATATCAATACCAGAATGACGGGAGCAAACATAGCCACCATAGAGGCAATGCCCTGCCACTTGTTTTCCATTTGGTTCTTGCCCGTAATCTTATCGTTGAGCGGCAACGTCTGTTTGTTCCATACAGCCAGTTGGAACAGCATGAAATAGACGGGACCTGTAGCCGTGAGCATGTAAGCCAATATCATGAGTATAGAGAACTTACCGGTAAATACGGGAACAAGTGTGATAAGCATGGGCAATAGCAATACTGCACAGTAGAAATAGTATTTGGCACGTAGCAAGGTCAGAATATTCTCCTTGTGCACCATCAGCAGGTCGATGTAGTTGCCCTCAGGACACATAATCTTCACAAGATTGGCCGCACCGAAGAAGATAAAGGCATAGAGGCAGAAGAAATTGCGCTCGAACGAGCTCCGGTAGATGTCGAGGAAAGCAATGGAAAGAGAAAACATGGTAGGCAGTATGACCGCCTGCAGGAAGCGGGTGCGGATAGCCTTGTTGCGCATGACGCTCTTCAGTTCCAACTTCAGGTATTCGCCAATCTGTCCGAAGCGGTCGAGAGCAGTAAATTGTGATACATGTTTGAGCTTGGCTTTCTCTTTCGACGAGATTTCGTCGTAAACGAGATGCATCTGCAAATAGCGGTTGATGGCAAACAGCACGACAAACAGGACGGCAAATATCTGGAATAGCCACCATAGAGAGTTCATTTGCTCGAAACAATCTCCGATGAAATCGGTATATTTGTCAAGGAGGTCGTCGGGCAGTGCGATGAAGGGAACTATCAGGAGTGCATAGAACGCTGCCGGGAGTGCCCACCAGAACATGCTTTGATTGACGAGTGTGCGAACCAGCAGATACCACTGGCTATTGACAACCACCATAAAGTGTAATAGCAGGAGCATACCAATGGCTGCCCAGAACGTCACTCCGCCACACCACACGATAAAAACGTAAGGCACGAAGATGACCATCCAGAACAGATTGCCGGCATCGAGCACCTGCCTGACGAGGAAACACTCGATGGCAGTATACTTGCTGATGGGGGTCAGCAGGTAAGGCTTGACCAACATCAGTGGAGTCTGTTGCGTCATGAATCGCATGCCGAAGTCGACTATCAGCAGGAATGGCATGATGTAGAACAACAACTGGGGGATGTCTTCCTTGGCTGCCAACCAGCCGAGGAAGGTGCCAAGGGCAATGAACTCAATGGCTAAGATGCTGGCCATGATATAGCCAAACAGCTTACCGTACTGGTTGGCCTCGAACATCGGGTTGCGCTTCTCACTGAGCTTGGTGTTCTTACGCAACAGAAAGAAAAGTCGTATCTTGTTCATCGCAGGTCGATTACTTCTGCCGTTGGGTAGTTCTTGGAATCAAAATGGAAGATTCCATCAGAAAGATTAGCCTTCTTAACGTTGCTGACCTCAATGGTGTTCCAGCCTCTTGCGTGCTTGATGCGGATTTCCGATGGAATATATGTTTTGGGGTGGATAGTGATATACATCTCCTTGACCGACCTCTTGGCGTCGGTGGCAGTCAGATGCACTTCGTAGTTGCTGCCTTTCTTGGTCAGCGTACTGCTATAGCCCTTCTTATACATATATATAAAATTATAGGGATTCAAAGCCTGCAACTGCGACTCATTGGGATTCGAGACGTTTACCTCGTCGTTTTTCTTGACATACGACCATTGTGTCTTGCCATCGAACCAGATGACCACATCAGGTGTGGTGATATGAAACTTTTTCCCTTTGATGCTGATAGAACCTTTGTCGTTCATCTGGCCACCCTTTAGGGTAAACGAAGCCGTGATTCCGGTCTTGTTGGAAACGGCTGCTGCAGCCTTGTCCAACACTTCTTTTGCGCTTTGTCCATACGAAGCTACTGCTATGAGCAGTGCCACAATTGTTATCCTTAACCTCTCCATAATGATAATAAATTCTCTAAACTGTTTTCGTCTGTGATCAATACCTCGCGGGGTTTCGAACCATGGGCGGCTCCAACAATACCTGCCTTTTCCAGCTGGTCCATCAGGCGTCCGGCACGGTTGTAGCCGATGGCAAACTTACGCTGAATCAGACTGGTGCTTCCGCTCTGCTCACGGACTATCAGACGGGCTGCATCCTCGAACATAGGGTCAAGGTGTTGCATATCCACGTCACGACTCTCTGCGCCATCGCCGTCGTCAGTATCGGGCTCGGGAAGTTCGAAGGCAGACAGATAGCCTTGCTGGTTAGCAATAAACTGGTTGATGCGTTCCACCTCAGGAGTGTCGACAAAGGCGCACTGCACACGGACAGGCTCACCGCCGTTCAGGTAGAGCATGTCGCCTCGACCTACCAGTTGCTGGGCACCAGGACGATCCAGAATGGTTCGTGAGTCAATCATGGCTCCCACGCGGAAGGCGATACGACTTGGGAAGTTGGCCTTGATGGTACCCGTGATGATGTTCGTGGTAGGACGCTGGGTGGCAATAATCATGTGGATACCTACGGCACGGGCCAGCTGGGCAATACGTGCTATGGGTAGCTCGACTTCCTTGCCGGCAGTCATAATCAGGTCGCCAAACTCGTCGATAACCACCACGATATAGGGCATATACTTGTGACCGTGCTCCGGATTCAGCTGGCGGTCGATGAATTTTTTATTGTATTCCTTGATGTTACGGGCCTGAGCCATCTTCAGCAGGTCGTAGCGCGTATCCATCTCCTTACACAACGAGTTCAGCGTGTGAATGACCTTCGTAACATCGGTGATGATGGGTTCTGAATCGTCATCGGGAATCTTCGCCAGGAAGTGTTTCTCAATAGTAGCGTAGACGCTGAATTCAACCTTCTTCGGGTCGACAAGAACAATCTTCAGTTCGGCGGGATGTTTCTTGTACAGCAACGAGGTGATAATGGCGTTCAGACCTACCGATTTACCTTGTCCGGTGGCACCAGCCACAAGCAGGTGAGGTGCCTTGGCCAAGTCGAACATAAATACCTCGTTGGTAATGGTCTTACCCAGAGCACATGGTAATTCCATGGTGGTCTCCTGGAATTTCTTCGAATTCAGCACAGATTCCATCGAGACGGTGGTGGGCTTGGCATTGGGAACCTCAATACCAATGGTTCCCTTGCCGGGAATCGGGGCAATGATACGGATGCCCAAAGCCGAGAGACTCAGGGCAATATCATCTTCCAAATTGCGGATTTTGGAAATACGGACGCCAGGGGCAGGGGTTATTTCGTACAGCGTGATGGTAGGACCTACCGTAGCCTTAATGCTGCTAATCTCCACACCAAAATTCCGCAGCACTTCGACGATGCGGTCTTTGTTCGCATAAATCTCTTCGTTCGATGCAAATTGCTTACCATCAGTTTCGTATTTCGCTAACAAATCAAGGGTGGGATAGTGGTAGTTCTCTAAGTCGCGCTTGGGATCATAGGGCGTCGAAAGGTCGCCGTAGTTTTCTGACAGCGTCTTGCTGTCAGCCCTCTCTTCCTTTTCTCCTGTTTCAACGGTTATCTCAATGTCGTCAGTGTCATTAACAACGATTTCCTCGGTATCATCAGTTTTCTCCGCATAATCAGTCTGTCCTGAAACGCTGGTTGATTCAATATTGTCAAACTCAACCGTTTGAGCCTCAGGATTGTCAAACACTGTGGGGTCTTCTACAATGCCGCTTGCTGGGTTTGTGTCACCATCGCCTCCGCCGATGTTGATGGTCATCGGAATCTTCTTCAGATAGTGCATGGGATTGAGAATCTTACGGAGAATGATGACGGTTTCCATGCTCAGGTATACCAGGAACGCAATAGCTGTTAGTGCTAAGATAGCCGTCAGACCTGGTGTGCCGATGAGTCCCTCAATCTGTTGACAGATGGCCAATCCGTGGTCTCCACCTGGATTATAGCAGGCTTCGTCAAAAAATGGAGTCATAAATTTCGCCAAGGTGACAGATGCCCATATCATAATGATTGCCAGGCACATAAACCACTTCAACAGGTTGACCTTATAGGCTCGCATCATGTTTACGGCTAATAGCAGCAGGAATGTAGGAATCATGAATGCCGCAAGTCCGAAACACCGCTTGATAAAAAACCATGATGCATAAGCGCCTAAACTTCCACAGGCATTTTGGAACTCATGATGTTCGTTCAGTATCTCGCCGGCTTTGGGAGTCTCAATCAGACTCTGGTCGGCAGAACCGGTAACGAAATACGATACGAAAGCCCATATCAGGTAGCCTGCAACAAAAAGGAGCAAGAAACCTAATACAAAGTTGATTCGTTCGTTATGGAATATATTTCTAAAGCCTAATGCCTCTGCAAAGGACGAGGCCTTTTTCTCTGAGGCTTTGCTGGATTTTTTCTTCGCCATATCTATCTTTTAATAATTACAAAATGCAAAATTACAAAGAATTTCTTAGATGTCATCATAAAATGGCAGTTTTTTTATTTTTATTTGGATTTTTGCTCACTTATTCGTACCTTTGAACTACGTTCGAAAGTACTCGCGTTCGGAAAATTTCAAATAAATTTGGATTTTCACTCACTTATTCGTACCTTTGCACCCCAAATGATGAAAACGATATATAGTAAATATGATAAAACGAAAATAGCCCAGCTTCCTCGTGCACTTTTCGAGGGACGCATTGTGGTGGTTCTGACGGAGCGCGACGCAATGAAAGCGGTACGCTATCTGCTGTCTCAGCCTATTTTGGGTGTTGACACCGAGACACGTCCATCATTTAAGAAAGGACAAATGCATCAGGTGGCCCTATTGCAGGTGTCTTCATACGATGTCTGTTTCCTGTTTCGCCTGAATCAGCTGGGATTGTCACCATCAGTGAAGCAGTTGTTAGAGGATACGACGGTGCCGAAGATTGGGCTCTCGTTGCGCGACGATCTGAATTCTCTTCATAAATTGGGTGATTTCAATGCTGGATTTTTTGTTGACCTGCAGGATCATGTACGTGAAATAGGTGTCGAGGACCTGAGCTTGCAGAAACTCTATGCCAACTTCTTCGCTCAGCGAATTTCGAAACGCGAACAGCTGACGAATTGGGAGGCTGATGTGCTGAACGACAAGCAAAAGCTATATGCTTCAACTGATGCGTGGTCATGCATCATGCTTTATGAAGAACTGATGCGACTTGAACGAACAGGAGATTACAAACTGATAAAAGTGATAGACGATGTACAAAGTAATCAGGCTTAAACGGGGGAAGGACGAGAGTCTTAAAAGGTTTCATCCTTGGGTGTTTTCGGGTGCTATTGCTGCCATCGATGAGGGTGTCTCCGAGGGCGACGTAGTACGTGTGTTATCCCATTCAGGCGATTTTATCGCTGTCGGACACTATCAGGAAGGTTCCATCGCCGTCCGAGTACTTTCGTTCTCTGATGTTACTGTCGACGACGAGTTTTGGTGTTCCCGCTTGCACTCTGCACTCCAGATGCGCCAGGCCATTGGTATCGCTGACAACATGCAGAACAACACCTACCGTCTGGTACATGGTGAAGGCGACCACCTGCCAGGACTGATTATTGACGTTTATGGGCAGACGGCAGTTATGCAGGCACATTCCATTGGCATGCATTTGTGTCGTAAGGCTATTGCCCATGCATTGGTTTCTGTGATGGAATCGCGCATTTCTCATATATATTATAAAAGTGAGACTACGCTTCCCTTTATGACTGCCGACGACATGATTGCAACGCCACACTTCGATACCAATGAGGTGTTGAAGAATGGATTCCTCGTTGGGGGCAGTGATGACAATATCGCAACAGAAAATGGCTTGAAGTTCCGTGTTGATTGGCTGAAAGGTCAGAAGACGGGATTTTTTGTCGATCAGCGCGAGAATCGTTCTTTGCTGGAGAAGTTTGCCAAGGGTAAGCGGGTGCTGAATATGTTCTGCTATACAGGCGGTTTTTCGTTCTATGCCATGCGCGGCGGTGCCGAACTGGTTCATAGTGTGGATAGCTCTGCAAAAGCCATTGAGTTAACAAAAGAGAATGTGGCTCTCAATTTCCCTGATGATCCTCGACATGAGGCTTTCTGTGAAGATGCATTTAAATATTTGGACCAAGCAGGTTCGAATTATAATCTGATTATTCTTGATCCTCCTGCCTTTGCCAAGCATCGTGGAGCATTGCATAATGCACTGAAGGGCTATACGCGCCTGAATCAGAAGGCATTCGAGAAAATTGAACGAGGTGGTATTCTCTTTACATTCTCTTGCTCTCAAGTTGTTACAAAGGACCATTTCCGTAATGCAGTATTTACGGCAGCAGCGTTGGCGAAACGTAAAGTACGTATCCTACACCAGTTGCACCAGCCTGCCGATCATCCTGTTAACATCTATCACCCTGAGGGTGAATACCTGAAGGGGCTGGTACTCTATGTGGAGTAAGGTATATGAATTCATTAGGAATCATAAGCTGCTTGATATTAATGAATTATATCTTGTTGCTTTAAGTGGTGGAGCTGATAGCGTAGCCTTGTTGCTGATGCTCCATGAGGCGGGTTATCGCCTTCATGCTGCTCATTGTAATTTCCATCTTCGTGGTGCTGAATCCGATCGTGACGAGGCATTTTGCGTTTCGCTATGTCAGAGGTTGGGTATTGAACTGCATCGCGTACATTTTGATGCAAAGACCTATGCACAACTGCACAAGGTGAGTATCGAAATGGCTGCCCGGGAGTTGCGATACAAGTGGTTCGAACAATTGCGTACGGATGTTGGCGCTACAGGCGTTTGTGTGGCCCACCATCGCGACGACTCGGTGGAGACAGTATTACTGAATCTAGTCAGGGGTACAGGTTTGCGTGGATTATGTGGCATCCGCCCTTGTAACGGGTTCATTCTGCGTCCACTGTTGTGCCTGTCAAGAGAAGAAATAGAATCTTATTTGGCAGCAAAAAGTCAGGACTATGTCACAGATAGCACGAATCTCGAGGCAGATGTGGTGCGCAACAAAATCCGCTTGCAGATTCTTCCAATGCTTCGCGAACTCAATCCGGCTGTTTCTGAGAACATTCAGCGAACCTCCGTTCATTTACAGGAGGCTCAAAAAGTGTTGGATGCAGTTGTAAGCCAATATAAGAATAGTAATATATTGGAATTGAATGAGTTAGCCAAATATAATTCAAGCGAATATTTTATCTTTGAATGGCTCAAAAACTACGGTTTCAACGGAAGTCAGTTAGAACAAGTGATGACCGCTGATACGGGTAGCATCTTTACGTCGCCAACAGGTTACGACCTTCTGGTCGATCGTCAGCGTCTCATCGTAGAACCCTCGCTGAAATCGATGAAAAAGATGGTGATTCCTGAAGAGGGGACATATATAATAGGTAATAATGAATCCTTTAACGTGCGCAAATGTGCGGCCTATATCTCTAAGAATCCCGATGTGGCTACCATTGATGCTACACAAGTTCTTTTTCCGCTGACACTCAGAAGGGTGGAAGAGGGTGACCGTATGGTTCCTTTTGGCATGAAAGGCAGCAAATTGCTGAGCGACATGATGACCGACCTCAAAATGACCTTATTCGAAAAACGCCGCCAGTTGGTTGTTACAGATGCACAAGGCACCATTGTATGGGCTGTCGGATTGCGTACAGATCAGCGAGTAGCCGTTTCAGAAGGCACCACAGAAGTGCTGGAGATGACTTTATGTTGATTTGCCCCAAAGACTAGGGTTAATTCTTTTCTTCTTATAAAAAATGCAAAATCCTTGCAGGTTTTCGAAATTATTTGTATCTTTGCAGACATAACTTCGAAATAGAAAGACTATTTATTATTTAACACTATAGAAAAAGTAAAGTTTATGAGCCAAAAAAGAGTTTACCTCTTCGGTAATGGTAAGGCCGAAGGTAATGCAAAAATGCGTGAGGAACTTGGTGGTAAGGGTGCAAACCTTGCCGAGATGAACCTGATTGGTGTTCCTGTTCCTCCAGGTTTCACAATCACAACCGACTGTTGTAACGAGTACTATCAGGTTGGTCAGCAGAAGATCATGGAGCTGCTGAACGACGACGTGATGGCTGCTGTAAAGCACATCGAGGGTTTGATGAACTCGAAGTTCGGTGACAAGGAGAATCCTCTGCTTGTCTCTGTTCGTTCCGGTGCCCGTGCTTCTATGCCTGGTATGATGGATACCATCCTGAACCTCGGTCTGAACGACGAGGTGGCCGAGGGTATGGTGAAGAAGACTAACAATCCTCACTTCGTTTATGACAGCTATCGTCGTTTCGTACAGATGTATGGTGACGTGGTGCTTGAGATGAAGCCCGTCAACAAGACCGATATCGATCCATTCGAGGAGATTATCGAGAAGGTTAAGAAGGAGAGCGGTGTTGTTCTGGATAAGGACCTCTCTGTTGAGGACCTGAAGAAACTGGTGAAGCTGTTCAAGGCTGCCATCAAGGAGCGCACAGGCAAGGACTTCCCCAACGATCCTATCGAGCAGCTCTGGGGTGCTATCTGCGCTGTGTTCCGTTCTTGGATGAACGAGCGTGCTATCCTGTATCGTAAGATGGAAGGCATCCCCGACGAGTGGGGTACAGCCGTTTCAGTAATGGCCATGGTATTCGGTAACATGGGCGACACCTCAGCTACTGGTGTATGCTTCAGCCGTGATGCTGCTAATGGTGAGAACCTGTTCAACGGTGAGTATCTGGTTAACGCACAGGGTGAGGACGTTGTGGCTGGTATCCGTACCCCACAGCAGATCACAAAGATTGGTTCTCAGCGCTGGGCTGAGCGTGCCGGCATCTCTGAGGAGGAGCGCGTAGCCAAGTATCCTTCTATGGAGGAAGCTATGCCTGAGATCTATGCTGAGCTGAACGGTATCCAGGACAAGCTGGAGCACCACTATCACGATATGCAGGATATGGAGTTTACCGTACAGGAGGGCAAGTTGTGGTTCCTCCAGACACGTAACGGTAAGCGCACAGGTGCTGCAATGGTGAAGATCGCTATCGACCTGCTCCACGAGGGTATGATCGACGAGAAGACCGCCATCATGCGCTGCGAGCCCCAGAAGCTCGACGAGCTGCTGCACCCCGTATTCGACAAGAAGGCTTTGGCTTCTGCCAAGGTGATTGCTCAGGGTCTGCCTGCTTCTCCTGGTGCTGCTTGTGGTCAGATAGTCTTCCACGCTGACGACGCTAAGGAGTGGCACGAGAATGGCCACAAGGTAGTGCTCGTTCGTATCGAGACCTCTCCTGAGGATCTGGCTGGTATGGCTGCTGCCGAGGGTATCCTCACCGCTCGTGGTGGTATGACCTCTCACGCTGCTGTTGTGGCTCGTGGTATGGGTAAGTGCTGCGTATCAGGCGTAGGCGCTCTGAACGTCAGCTACAAGGATAAGACTGTCGAGATCGACGGCGTAGTATATAAGGAGGGTGACTACATCTCTCTGAACGGTACTACCGGTCAGGTTTACGCTGGCGAGGTTCCCACCAAGGCTGCTGAGCTCAGTGGCGACTTCAAGGAGCTGATGGACCTCTGCGACAAGTACACCAAGCTGCAGGTACGTACCAATGCTGATACGCCACACGATGCACAGGTTGCTCGCGCATTCGGTGCCAAGGGTATCGGTCTGACACGTACAGAGCACATGTTCTTCGAGGATCAGAAGATCGTGGCTATGCGTGAGATGATTCTCGCCGACAGCGTTGCCGGACGTGAGAAGGCTCTGGCTAAGTTGCTGCCTTATCAGAAGGCTGACTTCAAGGGTATCCTCGAGGCTATGGACGGTCTGCCAGTTAACATCCGTCTGCTCGATCCTCCTCTCCACGAGTTCGTTCCCCACGATTTGCCAGGTCAGGAGACAATGGCCAAGGAGATGGGCGTAAGCTTGGAGGAAATTCAGCGCCGTGTTGCTTCTCTCGCTGAGAACAACCCCATGTTGGGTCATCGTGGTTGCCGTCTGGGTATCACATTCCCAGAGATCACCGCTATGCAGACCAAGGCTATCCTCTCTGCAGCTTGCGAGCTGAAGAAGGACGGCAAGAACCCCATGCCAGAGATCATGGTTCCCCTGATTGGTACCATTCAGGAGCTGAAGCAGCAGAAGGAGGTAATCCAGTATGCCGCTAAGGAGGTCTTCAATGAGTATGGCATCGAGGTTGAGTTCGAGATTGGTACTATGATTGAGATTCCACGTGCTGCCCTGACAGCCGATCAGATCGCTTCTGAGGCTCAGTACTTCTCATTCGGTACTAACGACCTGACTCAGATGACCTTCGGTTACTCGCGCGACGATATTGCTTCGTTCCTGCCTGCATACCTCGATAAGAAGATTCTGAAGGTAGACCCGTTCCAGGTGCTCGACCAGGTTGGTGTTGGCCGCCTCATCAAGTTCGCTGTGAAGGAAGGTCGCGAGGTACGTCCTGAGCTCCGCTGCGGTATCTGCGGTGAGCATGGTGGTGAGCCCACTTCAGTGAAGTTCTGCGCAAAAGTTGGCATGAACTACGCATCTTGCTCTCCATTCCGTGTGCCCATCGCACGCCTCGCTGCCGCCCAGGGCGCTCTGGAATGCGAATAAATCTCTGATTTTTTGAGATATCTAAAAACGCAAGTGCTTTATTATCAGGCACTTGCGTTTTTGCTTCTCTTTAAAAAACGTGTTTTTCTGGTCAACACTTTGTAAATATGTAAACCGCTGATAAATAAGTAGTTGAAAAATAGGGAAATACTCTTCTGTGTGCCAATAGATAATTCTGCATCAAATTTGTTTACCAAAAATTTAGCCTGTTTACCAAAAATCTGAGTACATTTTTTGAAGCCAAAATTATAATGCTGATATGTACCAGATGTACCTTTGCTGGTTATTCTCTTCTATGTGTCAATAGGTAACATTATACCAAATTTGTTGTTAAATAGAGAATGTCTTCTAGAGTCTGAATTATATTATATGAATGCGCACTATTGCGTGTAATCATATAACATAAATTTAATATGGCAACATTAAAAGCTACGGTAAAATCAAAGAGAAAAGATGGAATGTATGTCGTATACATACGTTTTGCCCACAATCGTAAAGTCTCTTATCTAAGGACTTCATGGATGGTTAACGATAAGGGGTTGAGTCGGAACAAAAAGGATA
>JAEEGH010008902.1_pt1 | contig 23591 bp, 13 predicted proteins | sample 9134181 | NCBI WGS metagenome assembly JAEEGH01 (sample SAMN16246544, study PRJNA631951) | gut metagenome | biome: gut microbiome; feature: rumen; material: DP-attached | host: Bos | place: Iran: Karaj | collected 2018-10
ACTTTCCTCCATCATAGAGTTGGCTGCTCAGTCCGTCTCCAAATGGATTGTCTATTGGCTTATACATCCATGGATAGAGAATGTTATTGTTGTTTATGCTGCCAGAGAAATACTGGTTGCGTATGCCCTTTGACTCAATATAGCGTGCCTGAACATCAAGAGTAAGGGTCTTTGCCAGTTCCTGCTGCAACTTCAAGTTGATATTCCAACGGCTGTAACCAGACTTCTTGTATGTAGCTGCATCATCAGTGAAGTTAACAGATGCATAGTACTTGGTCTTAGCAGTACCACCACTTACAGAAAGGTCATGGCTCCACATGTGACCAGTCTCAAACACGTCCTCTAAATAGTTATGAGAACTTACATTTCTGTAATCATTCAGGCGGTTTCCGTATTCGCCAAGACCATAGTAGCTGGCAATACTCTCACCATAAGTACTACCCAGCGCCTCAGCGTACTCCCAGTTGTTAAGCACATGGGTATATGCATCCTGTGTCTCAAGAAGTTTTGGCTTAGCCTTAACCTGATAATACATATTATACTTTACCTGTGGCTTACCCTCCTTGGCACCCTTTGTGGTAACGAGGATGACACCATTAGCGCCACGGGCACCATAGATAGCTGTAGAGGCAGCGTCCTTCAATACGTCAATAGACTCAATATTGTCAGCTGCAATATCATCAATACTGCTTACTACCACACCGTCAACCACATACAGAGGTTCGTTAGACTGTGTAATAGAACCACCACCACGTACTCGGATTGACATCGTACCACCAGGACGACCATCCTGTGCCAGGATATTTACACCTGAGAGTTTACCCTGAAGGGCTTCTGCAACATTTGCTACAGGAGTCTTTGCCAGCGACTCACCTGTCACACTGGCAACAGAACCTGTCAAGTCCTTACGCTTCATCGTGCCATAACCCACCACAACGACGTCGTTAAGGGTTGTAGCATCGTCCTCCAAGGTAATGTTGAATGTTGACTTACCTGAAGTGGGAAGACTCTGGGGCTTCATGCCTACGTATGAGACATCAAGCGCACCACCTTTTTGCAGATTAAGAGAGAAGTTACCATCAAAGTCGGTAACAGTACCATTCTGAGTACCTTTCTCCATGATAGTGGCTCCAATTACCGGATCACCGTTGGCATCCTTCACCGTACCACTGATTTTCTGCGCCCATGTGCTGCCCGCCATCATGGCAAGACACACTGCGAGCGTCATGCGGATCTTTCTTTGTTTACCAAACATAAATTGATTAAAGCTAGTTAATATTAAGTTATAATTGTTTTTGGCAATCTTTTGTTATAGGTTAACCTATTGTCTCATACTACTTTACATATAATGCACCTGTCTGCCTTTATTATGTATTTTGTAATGTACAGTTAGCAAAAAAGCCAAATTTGGCTCAAAATTAAACAAAATTTCTTAACAACAACAATTTTATATCTTAATTTATGTTAATACGCCGCTTTTTCCTTTGATTTAGGTTAAGGAAAGAACTCTTATTCATGTTTGTAAGTGAAAATTGCTAAATTGCAGTTAACAAATAAAGATAAAGCATCTGCTGTATAAACAAAAAATGGCATCGCTACCACATGGTAACGATGCCAAGTTTATATCTAAATCAGATATTATTAATATCCAGGGTTCTGCCAGAAACCGCCATCGGTCTCATTGTACTGCAGTACGCCGTTAGCATCCTGCACGACAGTCTTAACCACACGGTTTGTGACTGCCTCCATCTGAGCCTCTGGTATTGGGCGATAATAGTGCTTCAGTTCAATGTTTCCAGATGCATCACCATTGCGGGCCTGAACGTACTCAATGAGTTTGTGTGTACGCTTCAGGTCGAACCAGCGCTGCTGCTCACCACAAAGCTCAATAGCACGCTCCTCAAGGATGGTGTTGATGTCAACGTCACCAGAGAGGCTGTTGTCCTGACCGTCGATGGCACGAGCTGCACGGAGTTCGTTAAGTGTAGCGAGAGCGTCACCGCCAGTCTGGAGCTCACACTCTGCCTTGATGAGGTACATCTCAGAGAGACGGAACACGATAGCGTCACGATAAGTGATGTCATGTGTAGGATACTTAGCATTGTACTGGTCGTCAAGGAACTTCTTAAGACCTGGGTAAGACTTCCAACCACCGATGTTCACATTGTTGTAACGTCCGTCACCATATACGTCAGAAACTGCCTTTGCTACCTTTGTTGTCTTGGCTTTTGACATGTCTTTGTTGTCATATACTGGGATATCACCACCAGTAGCAAACTGCAGACGATAACGACCCTTTGCCCACTCCTGCAGAGCCTGACCTTCTGGACTGTCACCATCGAGAGCTGAATAATAGATAGCTGTATCACCAGCGTTGAAGTAGTTACCATCCTGTGCATAAGCCTCATCAGGATCTGTCATGAACTGACCCATGTTTGGATAGTATGCCTTAGCATTCTGCTCCAAATCCTGTGGCACGTTGTAGTGAGTCAACAATGTACCCTCTGCTCGCTGATCGGTAGCACGTGAAGCCTCAAGTGTACGCCAGAGATAGAGTGAAGGCAGGTAACGTGTGAAGCCACGTCCGTATGGAGAATAGAACTTCTCAACATTTACATTCTGACCTGTCTTGGCAGACTTAACAAATGTATTCTTTTTAGCATCACCCAATGTACGTATGAATACATTGTTATCTGCATTGCTGTTACCTCCGAGTCCGTCCTGCTTAACACCGTTTGACCACATTGACACAAACATAAGGTTCATAGCTGAACCACCACGGCTGTAGCCTGTACGTGTAATGAGAGAGTTATAAGCATTCATGTTATCTACAGTAGAGTTATAGCGGTAAGGAATACAGTTTGCCGTAGAGAGGTCGTTATCATAGTAAACACCCCAGATAGCCTCCTTGTTATCCTGCACAGCCTCGTTGTTGAGGTTCCACACGTCAGAATAACGGCTATAGAAAGAAGCACCAGAGCCTGCAATTACTTCTTCTGCAGCTGCCTGTGCCTCTGCATAGAGATCAGAGTGACCTTCTACTGCATCCTTTCCGAGCCAAGAAGCGGCATAGAGGGCTACACGAGCCTTCAATGCAACAGCTGCATAATAGTAAGCACGTGCCTGCAGACCACCATTCTTTACTTTGTCTGTGAAGCCTGCATTCCTGAAGTGCTCAATAGACTTGTCTATATCTTCAAGGATGTTCTTATAAACTACCTTCTCTGGAACACGTACCTGTTCCATATTCTGAGCAGTTATAGGCTCAGTGTTATATGGGATAGGACCCCATGTGGCAACCATCTGTGAATAGTACAGGGCACGGCAGAAGAGAGCCTCACCATAATACTGCTCTTTCTTGGTGTCATCAATGTTAATGTTTGACTCTGTATATTTCAGTGCATTGTTACAGATGTCAACACCATCGTAGAGCAACTCCCAATAATGGTCAAAGCATGGATCATCAGACGTATTGCCATTTAGTGATGCTGAAGAGAAATTATATGTTACAAGCGATGACTGCTTATTGTCAAATCCACCAAGGAAGAGGTCAGTGCCACACTCCGTCAGACCGAGGCCAGCCTCTTTACCCCACCAACCACGTGAGGCAGCATAGCAAGAGTGAACCAAACCCTCTATGCCATCTATTGTACCATATGTGTTTCCTGCCGTAGCACCTGTCTTGTTCTCCTCGTCCAAGAAATCAGAACAAGAAGTCATGGATGCAAGCGCAGAGGCTGCCAACATTAAACCTAATATCTTTTTCATAATATTTCTTCGTTTTCTTTTGAATTTCTTAAATTAGAATGTTACGTTCAAGCCAAGCACGAACTGCTTTGCAAGAGGGAAGTTGATAGAACCGCCGCGCTCTGGGTCATAGCTATCATTATCAAGAGCGTTGATAGTGATGAAGTTCTTCAGTGAGCAGTAAACACGCGCATTAGCCATGTGGAGACTCTTCAGCCAGTTCTTTTCAAGGTTATAAGACAGTGTGATATCCTTAATCTTGAAGTAGTTTGCCTTCTCATATCTCAGAGCTGTCTTGTATGTAGTATAAACAGTCTTGAGTGTATTGTCATTAGCACCTGGAGAAGGGAACTTGGTTGCTGTATTTGTAGGAGTCCAGTAATTGATGTCAGCCCAGTTAGCATCACCATCGTCAAGACCAAGAGCGTTGTTCTTGTCGTATGCGAAATAACCACCGAGACGTGCCATCATCTGTATGCTCAGAGAGAAATTCTTATATGAGAATGTATTTGTCATACCAAGTATGGCCTTTGGTGAACGGTTATATACGCGCTTGTCGTTTTCATCAATTGTACCGTCATCATTGAGGTCAATAATCTTCATTGTACCCGGAGTACCGTAAGCAGCCTTAGCCGCCGTAGGAGGTGTAAAATCTTTACCTGTACGCGCCTTATAATCCTCACAATACTGTTTATATTCTCCTATGCCCCAGCAGTCACCTACCTCGTAGTCATAATAGATGCTGATAGGCTCGCCTACGATGTAACCAGTCTGTCCTGAGATATTCTTTTCTAATCCATCAGCCAGTTTTGTTATCTCATCATGAGCAAATGTTGCAGATGCATTGACATCCCATCTGAAGTCCTTGCTCATTACAGGAACTGCATTGAGGGATATTTCCAAACCACGTCCCTTTGACTCACCGATATTAGAGAGAACAGAAGTGAACACAGAAGAAGCAGGAGCTGCCTTATAATAGAGCAGGTCGTATGTCTTGCTCCAATATACGTCGATACCACCACCGATGCGTCCATTGAGGAAAGAGAAATCAAGACCGAGGTCGAAAGCAGATGTCTTCTCCCATTCAAGTTCAGTGTTACTCATGAACATAGGTATGAAGTCTGTAGCAGAATTAGGTGTAGTTGCATACACCGTTGCCATTGTCTGGTATGGTGAAACGGCAGCATTACCTGAGAGGCCCCAAGAGAGACGAAGCTTCAAGTTGTCCAGCCAAGACTTTGTGCCCTGCATGAACTTCTCCTCTGTGATACGCCAACCTGCGCTGAGTGATGGGAAGTAACCCCACTTGTGACCTTCTGCAAGTACAGAAGAACCGTCAGCACGGAGAGAAGCCTGAAAAAGATACTTGTCTGCGTATGAATAGTTCACACGACCGAAGTATGAAAGCATTGCACTCTTTGTGTAGTCAGAACCATAGTTCACATCTGCACTAATCTTTGTAACATCATAGAACGTACTATTGAAGAAGTGGTTCTTACCTGCAGTACCTGTCAGGTCTAAACCTTCTGATACAGTCTGGAACATTTCATGACCAAGCAAGAAACCAAGGTTGTTCAACTCGTCAAGTGCAAGGTTGTAGTTAAGAGTGTTCTGCCAAGTAAACTTTGTAGAAACTGCCGTAGCATTTGATATAGCAGTTGTAGAAGGTGATTGGAAACGACCTACAGACTTGAAGTCCTGATACGTACCGGTGCGGCTGTTTGAACGGTCAACAGAGAGTTGTGACTTGAACACCATACCCTTGATGATGTTTGCCTGAGCGTATGCACTGCCAAGGAAACGTGTAGTCTCAACGTTACGTGAATAGTTCTCACCCTCGTCCATGAGCGGATTAACATGGGCTGCATACCAAATATTAGGTGTCTCTATGATTGAGCCGTCAACAGCGCTATAAGCATGCGCAATAGAAGTCATCTTACGTGTAGCATTGAACACACCACCGTTACGTGCATCGTGATCCTTGTATGTGAATGCGAAGCTACCACCTACCTTGAACACCTTGTTGATGATATGGTCAACATTGAAACGACCATTGTAGCGGTTCATCTTATCATTCTTCATCAGACCACGATCAGACATGAGTGCGAGAGAGAGGTTGAAATTTGTCTTCTCATTACCACCCTGCACACCAATCTCATAGTTCTGAGTGGTTGAGTTCTGGAAGATATAGTCGTACCAATCAGTATAGTCACCATTAGCAATCATGTCGTTTATGAGCGTACCATCATCCAATGACTGCTGACCGAAGTCATAAACACCAATGTTTGACTCACCCCAGTTGCCTGATTTGTAATCTTTCTGATAGTTTTCACGATCGGTCCAACGCTGAACTTCCTTCTCACCATACATAGCCTTGACAGCAGCCGTCGGACTGTTGAATGACCAGTAAGCGTTGAAGTTTACGTTGGTCTTTCCTGCCTTACCACGCTTTGTTGTGATGATGATGACACCGTTTGCACCCTTCGTACCATAGATAGCAGTAGAAGAAGCATCCTTCAGAATGTCCATTGACTCAATATCTGAAGCTGGGATGTCGATTGTAGAACCATACTCTACACCATCAACAATGATGAGCGGAGAGTTAGAGGCTGTAACAGAACGCATACCACGGATATTGATACTGTTCTTGCCGCCTGCTTCACCAGAACTCTGCTGAACGTCAACACCTGGCACCCTTGCCTGGATAGCCTGCAGCACGTTAGCACCTGCTACCTTACCGATGTCTTCCGTCTTTACAGATGCTACAGAACCGGTGAGATCCTTTTTCTTCATGGTGCCGTAACCTACGACTACGACATCATTAAGTGTGGTGGCGTCATCCTCAAGTTTTATCTCGAATGATGACTTACCACTGGTGGCGATGGTCTGAGGCTTCATGCCTACATAAGACACATTGATACTGCCACCATTCTTCAGGTTAAGGGTGAAGTTACCGTCAAGGTCTGTGACGGTACCATTCTGAGTACCCTGCTCCATGATCGTGGCTCCAATTACAGGCTCGCCGTTGGCGTCCTTGACTGTACCACTGACTTTCTGCGCCCACGATGAACTGGCCATCATAACCAGACCTGCTGCTAGCGCCAAGCGGATAGTTTTTGATTTACCAAACATAAAATTAGTAAGTTAGTTAATATTACAATTATAAAATTTGTTTCTTTTTTGAAACATTGTTATTTTTCGTAGTATATATTCTTCGTAGTATTGTAAGAATACCTATTTTGCAATGTATAGTTAGCAAAAAGCCGAATTTGGCACAAAATTAATTAATTTTTATCAATTACCACTAATTTTGTCTATTAATTTTTGTTAAATCAGCAAAATTCCTTTGATTTTCATCAATCCAAGGTCATTAAGGAAACAAAAAGCTCGCTGACACATAAAAAGTGTCAGCGAGCTTATAGTCTTTAACGTATATTTGTACAATCAAATATTACATTCTTTCCATTATTACCATGCCTGACCGAAGCCGTAGCCATTGAGTATGCCTGCAGTGGCAACAACATTGGTAGAGAATGGGAACAGATAGATTGGTGCACTTTCGTAGTCATACTCTGGGAAGAGGTTGTCAAGATACTCGGCCTTGTTGGCAACAATCTGAGAACCCCAAGCTACTTTCTTGTAACCGTCAGCTGTCAGTGCAGCTGCATCATCAACAGGTGCGAAGAGTCCCTGTATTGCAAGGTTACTCTTGGCGTTAGAGTTGTATGCAGTGAAGTCACTTACATACTCCCAGTCGTGCTGTCCGCGCCATGCCGGGAAGAGTACTGGGTTTGTCTTGTCAGTGCAGATACCCGGTGTTACGCGTGATGAGAGATTGTATGGGGCAGCCGTTGGGTCAACAGCCTTGGTGTATATATCAGAAGAGATAACGTTGCCGTTCTCGAATGTATATGAACCGTCAGCCTCAAGACCATCTATCATTTTCTTTGTGAGTTCCTTGATTTCTTTTATCTTCTCTGCTATGAGACCAGTGCGGATAAGCGTCCAACGACGGTCACCCTCGCCAGCGAATTCAAAGCCACGCTCGTCAATGACAGCCTTGAAGAGGTCGCCCTCTTTGGCTACAAATTCATCTACATCGTTTGTGCCCATGGCACGTGTGCGTGTCTTTGCAAGATATTCCTTAGCTTTAGCCTCGTTACCCAAAACTGCGTATGCCTCAGCAAGTCCGAGATAAACTTCAGAGATACGCATATAAGGAGCATTGATACCAGAGCGGCGCTGGTTAGCAGTCCATACCGTTGACTGGCGGTTCTCGTCGAACTTGCCGCAAGCGATACCGCCACCCTTTACTGTAGAACCAGGAGTGAAAGGAATAAGAGTTTCATAACCCTTACCGTCAGAACCTGTTACAGAGCAGCTGATGTCGCGACGTACGTCGTTTGGATCGAACATACCATAGTAGAAGGCAGGGTTGATACGTCCCTGACCGTAGCTCTTACATGGGAAAGCCTTTGACGAACCGCCTCCAGAAGGACGACCGAGAGAGTAAGAACGTGGGTCGTTGCCACTTGCACCTTGAGTGAATGTCTCTTCATAGATTGACTCATTGGCGAAGCCTGTGTCGCTGCCATGAAGCTGAGTGAAGAAAGCAGAGTAGTCATTTGCATTGAATGTAACAGCACCAAGGTTCTCCAAACACTTCTCGTATGCGTCCTTAGCAATTTCATAGAGATTCTTGTAATCAGAACGACGAGCATAGTAAGCATTACCTGCGTTTGCATTAGGCTTACCCTTTGTCTCAAATGTCAGAGCATTGCCCTGTCCGTCATGATATGCAATATCAGGACGACGTGTCTGATAACCAGCTGCTTCAAGAGCCAGACGACCGATGAGTGCATAGGCATAGGTCTTTGAGAAATAAGTCTTGCCATTTGCTTCTACTGGCTTCATCTTCGGAGCTGCGGCCTGCAACTGCTGGATAAGTATGTCGTAGATAGAGTCGCGAGAAGCTAGTCCAAGTGCCTTGTTGCCATGTTCTGGCAGATAATATGGTACGTCACCATAGTACTTAATCAGCTCACGGTATGCGGTAGCACGCAGACACACAGCCTCGCCGTATATCTCGCCTACTTCAGTAGCACCGTCGGTAGCCATTGCTGCGCTGAATGTTGGCAGATATTTCTCCATACCTTCGATAATAGAGTTAGCACGGCTTACAACTACATACAGCTTTGCGTATGGGCTGTTTGGCGCTTCCTTACCGTATGTTATAGGGTTATATGTCCCTGCGACAGTACCGTTGAGATAGAATGACTCGGGTTGATGACGAGGCAGTTGGTTTGCAAAACCCTCTGGGTGACGCATGATGTCAGAACCTGCAATGTCGAGTGCATAAAACAGTCCATCACCGAAAATCTGACTGCTGACACAATCGTGCCACTGCACGTATGCTCCCTTAAGAGCTGCATCAGTAGTATTTATCGTAGAAAACACGAATGAATCATCAGCTGTTGACACAGAATTGGTTTCTAGATAGTCATTACAAGATGACATACCTGCAATTACCATTCCTGCCAATGCAATATTTTTAATTTTATTTTTCATTTTATATATCTCCTTAATTGTTTAGAATGCTACGTTAAGACCAAATGTGAATGTACGGCTCTTTGGATAAGAGCGGAAGTCGTAGTTGGTCGTTGGGAAACCTGAGTAGCTTGAGTCTGCTGTAGGACTTACGTTCACGTCTGGATCAAGTCCGCTGTATGACTTAATGCAGAAGAGATTGCCAGCTGTGAAGTAAACACGTGCATTGCTCAGAGCGAGCTTGTTAATCCATGCTTTCGGGAATGAGTAGCCAATGGTAAGGGTTTGCAAACGCAGGAAAGATGCACTCTCAATGAAATCAGAGCTTACGATGCCGTACTCAGAGTAGGGAGCAGCGTATGTTGCACCGGCATTGAGCGCAGCGAGTTCCACAGGATCGTTAACAAGGTAGATGTCACCATTGTTGTCGATTCCGTATGATTTCCATGTCTGTGAAGCCTCAGCAAGACGTGAGTAGCCAAGACCAGTGTCCTTATTACCCATCATGTCATACATCACGTTTGCATTGTAAACCTTGCCACCGAGTTGGTATGCAAAGTTGAGAGTGAAGTCCAAACCTTTGTAATTTCCGTTGAAACGGAAACCACCAGTGTGCTTAGGTGCTGTGCGGCCGATAATCTGCTCCTTAGCTGTAGCCTTCTGTGCGCCTGCCTCTGCGTCTGTAGCCTCAAACTTAGGAGCGCCAGGGAATGGACAGGTGTTCTTGCTGTCGTACTCAGAGTTGAGCTGAAGCAATGCCTTAGGGAAGTTACCTGCGGTAGCTACACCCTTAACATCGTCTTTCAAGGTGTACTTACCTGTCGCAGCATCGTAGTTGAAGTCGTCAACAGTGAAGTAGCCGAGACTCTTGTAGCCCTGAATAAGACCTACAGGCTCGCCCTCTCTTACGATGTAGTCGTAGTTAGGCAGACGTGTGGTAGAACCCCAGTTTGTGTGTGCACTTGCAATGACGCCATCAGCCAGTTTCTCTACGTTGTTAACGTTGTAGTTGTATGTCAGACCAAATGTAAGGTTGAAGTCCTTTGTCTTTACAATGTTATAGTTGAAGGTGAACTCTATACCCTTGTTTGAAGTCTCAGCAACATTCTGGAACTGATATGAGTAACCAGTTGTGCAATCAACAGGCACGAGCATCAGACAGTCCTTGGTGTTGTTCCAGTAGAAGTCAACAGCACCATTGAACTTACCGTTGAAGAAGCTGTAGTCAAGACCAAGGTTGCGAGATATGGTTGTCTCCCACTTCAGGTCAGGATTACCCATTGTAGATGATGGATTGTAGGTTGCAACAGCTTCTCCATTGATTGTGGATGTGGCTGTACTCCAAGGGGTAAGGAATGCCAATGCGTCAATGCCATCATTACCTGATGAACCGATAGAGAGACGCAGTTTCAAGTTGTCGAGCCAGTTCTTGGTGCTTGCCATGAATGGTTCCTCGCTGATACGCCAGCCGAATGCGGCTGCAGGGAAGTAACCCCAATGGTTATCCTTGCTGAACTTAGAAGAACCGTCGGCACGCATGGTACCAGTGAAGAGGTAACGCTCAAGGTATGTATAGTTCACGCGACCGAACCAAGAGATAGTGTGTGAAGGAATACCAATGTTTGACTTCACGTAACTCTGGCCAGACTGTGAGTACATGTTAATGTTGCCGAAAGCCTGCTCCATTGTCCAAAGTTCAGGATAACCAACACCATATATCTGGTATGAGTTTGACTTGCTTGAGAGTACCTCGTTACCTACCATTGCATTAAGGCTGTGGTTGTCGCCAAGTCCCTGCACGTCATAGCTTAGAGTTGTGTCCCAACGCACGTTATAGCCATCGCCGTTTGTCAAGTTCGCTGTGCTGTACTTCTGACCCTGAGTGTTACCTCCGTTCCAGTTCTGAGTCTTTGACCAGTTGCGTCCTGTCATCAACTCTGTCTTTGCTGTAAAGCCGGGGAATGCCTTCCATGTCAGAGAGGTATTCAGGTTCAAACGATAGATGTTACGCAGGTTCTCGTAGTCATTCAAAATGTCAACAGGATTGTATGATGACTCGTAGCTTGAAGAGCCCATACCGAGGTCTGTAGGATCACCGCTGCCAAGTATGTTGTCAACTGGCGCAAAACGGTAAGATTCCGTAGCATACTCATATCTGTTGCCCTTGAATTTCATCTCGCTGTAACGAGCGTTTACGTCGAGTGTAAGAGTCTTTGCCAGTTCCTGCTGCAACTTCATGTTGATGTTCCAACGTTGGAAACCTGAATTTATGAGGGCTCCGTCCTTGTTCATGAAGTTTACTGCTGCAAAGTACTTCGTGCGTTGTGTGCCGCCACTTACAGAGAGGTCGTGATTCCAAGAACCAGAGTTCTGGAGTACATCCTCCATGTAGTTGTGAGCAGACTGTGACTTGTACTCATCAAGATGATTGCCGTATGCAGAACCCAAGCCAAAGAACTTTGCCACGCCATCACCATTCTTGGTGTTGTATGCTGTAGCGTATGACCAGTTACGGTAGATGTTGTCGTATGGTGTTTCGACATCAAGAATCTTTGGTTTTGCAGTAATCTGGTAGTACATACCGTACTTCACTTGTGCCTTACCCTCCTTGGCCTGCTTTGTGGTAATAAGGATAACGCCGTTAGCACCGCGTGCTCCATAGATGGCTGTTGATGCAGCATCCTTCAGCACGTCGATAGACTCGATGTTATCGGCAGGAATATCGTCAATACGACTCACTGGCATACCGTCAACAATGTAAAGAGGTTCGTTAGACTGTGTGATGGAACCGCCGCCACGTACGCGAATTGACTGCGTGGCACCAGGACGACCGTCCTGTGAAATGACATTCACACCTGAAAGTTGGCCCTGAAGTGCCTCTGCCACGTTGGCAACTGGATTTTTTGTCAGCGACTCACCAGTGATTGAAGCTACCGAACCAGTCAAGTCCTTACGCTTCATGGTGCCGTAACCTACCACAACGACGTCGTTGAGGGTTGTGGCATCGTCCTCCAAGGTAATGTTGAAGCTTGACTTGCCTGAAGTGCTGAGCGTCTGAGGCTTCATGCCTACATAGGAAACGTCAAGGCTTCCGCCTTTCTTCAGGTCGAGGGTAAAGTTACCGTCGAGGTCTGTCACCGTACCGTTCTGGGTACCTTTCTCCATAATCGTGGCACCGATGACAGGATCACCATTGGCATCCTTTACCGTACCACTGACTTTCTGCGCCCACGATGAACTGGCCATCATTACCAGTCCCGCTGCGAGCGCCAAACGGATAGTTCTTTTTTTACCAAACATAAAATCGTACGTTAGTTAATATTGATTTATTTTTACAAAGTTTTTCATATTCGCCTACAAAGTTACAAACTTTTCTTTTTCCTTGCAAATTTATTTTTGAAAAAAAATATTATGATATCCAGAACCTTTTGCAATATACTAATCATTAGATATTCAACATTTTTTTTCTGTAATTATTTCTAATTATAAAAAAAGTTAGTAATTTTGCAATCAACTTCGCTACGCTCAGAGTGAATAGTGAAAAATCCCATCCGGATAAAAATTGTGAATTATGAATCCGCATAATCCGCACAATCCGCGGTAAAGGTAAAATAAAATATTACGAAAAATGAAAACGATCTGCAAATACATCTCCGACTATATGGGAGTGCTGGTGCTGCTGTCGGCTGTGGTGGCACTGCTGTGGCCCGGCGTGTTCTGCAACGTCAAGCCTACCGTCATCAATCCGCTGCTAGGCGTCATCATGTTTGGCATGGGACTGACACTGCGCTGGGAGGATTTCCGCGTGGTGTTCACGCGTCCGAGGGACGTCATCATCGGCTGCATGGCGCAGTTTACGGTGATGCCCCTGCTGGCATGGACACTGGCACGGCTGTTCTCCCTCGACGAGGCCCTGACCGTCGGCGTGGTGCTCGTGGGCTGCTGTCCGGGCGGCACGGCATCCAACGTCATCACCTATCTTGCCAAGGGCGACCTCGCACTGTCGGTGGGCATGACGGGCGTTTCCACAGTGCTGGCTCCCGTGATGACACCGCTGCTGGTGTGGCTGCTGGCCGGAAAGACGGTTGACGTAAACGTCATGGGCATGCTGCTGAGTATTCTCTGGGTGGTGATACTGCCCATCGTGGCAGGAATAATATTGAAAAGACTGTTTCCACGACTGACATCGGCTGCCACGGCTTACCTGCCGGCACTGTCGTCGATAGTCATCGCCATAATCGTTCTCATCGTCATTGCCGCCAATGCCGAGAAACTGCTCGGCAGCGGAATGATAATCATCGCCGTGGTGATGCTCCACAACGTCTGCGGACTGTCACTTGGCTACGGCATAGGACGGTTGCTGCGCATGTCGCCGACAAAGCGCAAGGCCGTGAGCATAGAGGTGGGCATGCAGAACTCCGGACTTGCCTCCAGCCTCGCCACGCTCCACTTTGCCGCCTATCCCATGGCCACTATACCCGGTGCCGTGTTCAGTGTTTGGCACAACATCAGCGGTGCACTCGTGGCACGATGGTTTGCAAGGGAGAGCGGTCCCACTACTGAACGCTGAGCCAGATGTTCATGAAACGGTCATAAACGATGTAGCCCTTGTCTGAGCGGCAGACGTATTCATTATCCAAAAGAAAAGCAAGGGCTTTGTTCACACTGCTGCTGCCCTTCAGGCTGTAGCGCTGGATAAACGCCGACGAGTTGATGGCGCCTACACAGCCTTCCTTGGCAATAGCCCTGAGCAGGTATGCCTGGTTCTGCGTGAGCGAGGCATAGTGTTTCTTGTATTCCTCAGACTCTGACTCCACAATCCTGTTTACGCACTGCAATACGTCGTCGTTGGTGATGCAGTCGGACGAACACTCATAGAGATGGTTCAGTATGTTCTGAACATACCATGTATGTCCGCCAAACAGACTGTAAACGTAGTGGAACACCTCTATCGAGAGTTTCTTTCCTGCACCGAGCATGTGCTTGCGTGCGAAGCTGTAATACGACTCTTCGCTGATTACACTGAGTCGCATCTTCTCCGTACTGCGATAGAACGGCCTGCGGGGGTTGCTGAATATATCGTCCATGATATCCTGCTTGCTGCCAGAGAAGATAAACCTGACATTGGGGCACTGCTCCACATAGGAACGCAGCAGGGCCTCCACTCCTGTTTCTGCATATTCCACCAACTGCTGAAACTCATCGATGGCCACATAACATTCCTTGCCGCTCCTGCGCATGTATTCGAATATCTCGCCCAGCACTTCCTCTGCATACTGTGGCAGAAACTCCAGACTGACCTGCGACTGCCCCATCATGTCGGCAGAGAATACCAGCCGTGCACTTCTTATGGTGCCCGCAGCCATTCCTAGTGCCTTCTCTGGAGAAGAATCAAGCCTGCCTATCACGGTGCGCCCAAACAGACTGACAAAGTCGGCCAGGCTGTGGGTGGCGAATATGTCCATATAGAAACAGTAAACACCGCTGCCCTTGCTGCCGATGCGGTTGAACACATGCTTAATCAGCGTGGTCTTGCCCATGCGGCGCGGAGCCGTCAGCGTGATGTTGCGCCCATTGCGGAGCGACGACGTAAGTTGCTCGGTTTCTATCTGACGGTCGCAGAAATACTCTGGTCCATCATATCCAAAGAGTACGAAAGGATTGTGTATATAGTTCATAGTCATTAGTTTTATATTGTAGCACTTTTAGTGATATATTTTTGATGTTACAAATTTACAATCTTTTTTTCTAACCTCCAAATGTTTTTCAAAGAAAATTTTCATTCCATTATTTTTTCACAAAAACAATGACGCAGTTTTATAATGATGGAGGGCAAAGAAAAAACAGCCACATTACGACGTATAAAGTAATGTGGCTGCTATGGTTTTGTAATAAGATAGCTTTTACAGTGCAATATGATAGCTTTTACGATGTAATATGATAGCTTTTACAGGGTAATATGATAGCTTTTACAAAGCCTTGATTTATTTACAGTTACAACACCCGTTGCAGGTGCCTGCGGCACTGCATGACTTGCAGCAGCTTTTCTTGCCGCCACCGCGCCGCAGTGAGCGCATCACCATCAGAGCCGCAAGGATGACGATAGAGAGAAGTATGTAGGAAACAACGTTCATACAGTTTTTGGTTTACTGTTTACTGTTTATTGTTTACTGTTTACCGTTATGAGTTTATAGTTGCGCAATGTTATACACTATCAATGCGGCGACGTATGCTATGAGGCACTGGAAGACTACTACGGTCAGTGCATCGCGTCCACCGAGTTCGCGGCGTATGCTGGCAATGGCGGCGGCACATGGAGTATAGAGCAGGCAGAATACCAGCAGCGACAGTGTGGCGGCGGGCGTGAGTAATGCCTGCAGGGCTGTCATGGAGCCTCCTGTCAATACGCTCAGGGTGCTGACAACGCTTTCCTTGGCAAGGAAGCCTCCCACGAGCGAGGTGGTTATGCGCCAGTCGCCGAAACCGAGAGGCGAGAACACTGGTGCCACCACTGAGGCCACGCTTCCGAGTATGCTCTCTGCCTGGTCTTCTACCAGCTGCAGGTGCCATGAGAAGCTCTGCAGGAACCAGATGGCGAGAGTGGCAAGGAAGATGACGGTGAAGGCACGCTGCAGGAAATCACGCGTCTTGTCCCACAGCAGCATCAGCGTGGTGCGGACGGATGGCATACGGTAGTTGGGCAGTTCCATGACAAACGGCACTGGCTCGCCCCTGAACACCGTGCGCTTGAGCACCAGCGCCACAAGGATACCCATGATGATGCCGAAGAGGTAAAGGCCACACATCACCCATGCGGCTGCCTTCGGGAAGAAGGCGGCACAGAAGAAGGCGTAGATAGGCATCTTTGCCGTACACGACATGAAGGGCGTGAGCATGACCGTCAGACGGCGGTCGCGGCCCGACGGCAGCGTGCGCGTTGACATGACAGCCGGCACAGAGCATCCGAAGCCCATGAGCAGCGGCACTATGGAGCGCCCTGAGAGTCCCATCTTTCTGAGCAGTCCGTCCATGACGAAGGCTATGCGCGCCATGTAACCCGTGTCTTCAAGCATGGAGAGGAAGAAAAACAGCACCACTATGATAGGCACGAAGGTAGCAACGGTGCCCACACCGGCATATACGCCGTCGAGGATGAGCGACTGCACCACATCGTTGACGTTCCACGACTGCATCACCTCGCGCGAACGGTCGGTAAACCATTCCGTGAACTCCTCGAGCCACTCCTGTCCGGTGCCGCCGATAAGGTCGAACGTGAGGTAGAATATCACCGCCATGATGAGCATGAAGGCCGGCAGTGCCGTCCAGCGACCTGTCAGTATGCGGTCTATGCGACGCGAACGACGTGCCTCGCGACTTTCCACTGGGTGTTTCACCGTAGCGGCACACAGCCTTTCTATGAACGAGAAACGCATGTCGGCAATGGCGGCAGAGCGGTCAAGTCCGCGTTCCTCCTCCATCTGCTTTAGTATGTGTTCTATAGTCTCTTTCTCATTCTGCGACAACTGCAGAGCCTTTTCCACGAGTTCGTCACCCTCCACGAGCTTGGCAGTGGCAAAGCGCAACGGTATGCGTGCTCGTTCGGCATGGTCTTCTATGAGGTGCATGATGGCATGCAAGCAACGGTGCACGGCACCGCCGTGGTCGTCGGGCGGACAGAAGTCCTGGCGTGCCGGGGGTTCCTGGTACTTCGCAACGTGCAAGGCGTGTTCCACAAGTTCGTCAACACCCTGGTTCTTTGATGCCGCAATGGGCACCACGGGGATGCCGAGCAGTTGCTCCATGCGGTTCACGTCAACAATGCCTCCATTGCCCTCCATCTCGTCCATCATGTTGAGGGCGAGCACCATTGGTATGCCCAGTTCCATGAGCTGCATGGTAAGGTAGAGGTTGCGCTCTATGTTTGTGGAGTCAACAACATTGATAATGCCTCGCAGAGGTTTGTCGCCGAGTATGAACTCACGGCTCACCACCTCCTCGCTGGTATATGGCGACAGGCTGTATATGCCCGGCAGGTCGGTTATCTCAGTGTTTTTCGTTCCTCTTATGACACCACTCTTACGGTCAACGGTAACGCCGGGGAAGTTGCCCACGTGCTGGTTGGCACCCGTAAGCTGGTTGAAGAGCGTGGTCTTGCCGCAGTTCTGGTTGCCGGCAAGGGCGAAAGTGAGTTTCTCGCCTTCAGGTAGCGGATGCTCATGCGTAGGGTCATGGTAACGGCCGCCCTCACCAAAACCAGGGTGAGACAATCCCACTGCCTCGTCCCTGTCAATGGAAGAAGTGACCGACGGAGATGCCTTACGCAATGCTTCCTCCTCCTCCCGTGGGAGAGGTGCAGGGATAGAGTTTATATCTATCTTTGCAGCATCAGCCTTGCGGAGCGTCAGCTCATAGCCACGCAGTTCCAACTGCATAGGGTCACCCATGGGGGCGAATTTCTTCAACGTCACGCAGGTGCCTGGGGTCAGTCCCATGTCAAGAAAATGCTGACGCAGGGCTCCCTCACCACCTACGGCAGTCACCTCGGCACTCTGACCAATATGTAACTCATCAAGCGTCATATAAATTGTATGTTTTGATTTTCAAATGCAAAGTTACGACTATTTTCTTGCAAATGAGTTGCATTTCATAAATAATTACTGCAAAGAACTCAAAAATTACCTAAAAATGATTACTCAGATTTTGTAAATGTCAGGATAAATTAGTAATTTTGCAGAAGAATCGTAAATAAACCTATATAATACTATATAAATTAGGTAGAGTAAACAATAAACCGTAAACGGTAAACTAAAAACAGTAAACAGTAAACTATAAACTATAAACTGTAAACAAAAATGCTTACAATCACATCTTTTGAGGATTTCGCCCAGTATGAGGGCAAGGAGCTCGGCACGTCACCATACGTGCAGCTGACACAGGAGAGAATAAACATGTTTGCCGACGCTACGCTGGACCATCAGTGGATTCACGTGGACACGGAGCGCGCAAAGACAGAGAGCCAGTTTGGCACCACGATAGCACACGGCTACCTGACACTCAGCGTGCTGCCCTATCTGTGGCAGAACACCGTTGACGTGCAGAACGTGAAGATGCTCGTAAACTACGGCATTGAGAAAATGAAGTTCGGCCAGCCGGTACTGAGCGGCCAGAGCCTCAACCTCACCACCAAGCTGCAGAGCATACAGAACCTGCGCGGTGCGGTGAAGACAGAGGTGAAATTCACCATGAACGTGAAGGAGACCGGCAAGAAAGCCATCGAGGGCGTTGCCATCTTCATCTACTATTTCAACAACTGATACCTTGTTTTCTCTCTAAGGAAACTGGAATAATAAAAAGGACTCTGAATACATTTCTTCAGAGTCCTTTTTTATTTAGTCTAATACATTTGTCTATTAAATACTCTTAATTCCCTTTAACTCCCTTAACAACTCCAAATGTTACAGCTGGATATATTCCTTTGGCTTGAAATTATCCTCCATGCACCATACGTAGGCCTTGCCGTGCTGCATGCGGAACACCTTCAGGAATCCGAAGAAGGCTTCGTCGCCCTGCTGTTCCCTCCAAGGCTGCAGGAACTTGCGTGACGGATGGCTTACTATCTCCTCCTTCAGTGCCATATCCTCAACGAGGTCAAAACGGCCCTCCACGCGAACCTGGTATTTTCCGCATGAGAAGCAAACCTCGGCACGCGGGTCGGCCACCAGCTGGCGATAGAAATCCTTGGTCACGCCGGTATGGAACACTATGCCGTCGGCATCAGCCTTGAACATCAGTATGCCGCGCACGCGGGGCTGTCCGTTGTCATTGGTAGCGACGTACATCACGGGATGTTCGTTCATCATCTTGAAAAGTTCTTCCTTTGTCATAATCTTTCCTTTGCTTAGATTACTTCATCAGTTCAATGTCCTGGTCTCCGTTCTCCCAACCCGGACCGGTCATCTGAACGCTGCCGTTGTCTGTCTTTGTATAGAGAGCGAAGTTATGGATTACCTTGTAGCCCTGATCCTCGCAGAGCACCTTCACACTGCGGTATTTGGTGATAACCTGTCCAAGGGCGTTCTTCTTGGTACTTGTCACAGGACCTACCCATGCCTTCGTTGCCTTGCCCCAGTATGCACGGTGAGCCTTGACAGAGTTCAGCGCCTGCTTCTCAAGGCTGGCATTGGCACTGGCCGGCATCTTGCCGTATTTGCCATTCTTGGCAGCCTGCTTGTAGGCTATCAGCATCGCCATGGTCTTCTTCATGTTTGCGCTGCGGGTGGTGTTGGCCTTGATGACATCGAGCGACAGCGTAGCGGGGTACTTGCCCTTGTATTCGTCAGGCATGGAAGCGAAAAGCTCGTTGAGACCCTTCTGCACACCTGTCCATGCGCTTTCAGTACCGTCAATCTTATCTATTGCCATGTGCATGCAGGTGTATGCCATGTCGAAATAAGCGGCGCGTGCCGTGGCATCAGAGAATGTCAGTCCGCGGTCTATGATAAACTGCGTGCGCTTCAGCGTTACGGTCTTGTCAGACGAAGGGTCGGGTATTCCCTTCCATGCCACGCACTTGAAGTCCCATATCAGAGCGTCGATGTTCTTCTTCGACTGCTGGGCATCCCAGCTCTTGGGACCGAGGCCGAGGTCTATGCGCGCATCCAGCACGTAGGTGAGCGGTGTCTTGGTCTGCATCATCTCGCAGTACGACTTGAAGTCGAGGCCCTTGTAGCCTTTTTTCATTGAGTTCTGCATCTGCTGTGCATAGTATTCCGCACAACCTATGATGTTGTCTATGTCGCCATCGATGGTCCAGTCGCACTTGCGAGCCTTCTTGAATTCATACTTACCGCTGTTGCCAGAGCCGCTGTTGTATGATGTCTCTGCACTGCTGCTCTCTGTGCCCACCGTCTCGCTGACGGTGCTTTCAGCCTGCTGCTTCACGCTGCTCTTGGCATTGTTCTTGGTGTCGCTCACCTTTTCTTTCACAGCCTTCTTGGCTTTGTTCAGCAATCCGCCTAACTGTGCCGAAGCCGTTGTCTCCACTCCGAAAGCAATGGCCACTGCCATCACAATCCTCATCACTGTTTGGATATTCTTCTTCATTCTTTTAGTTGTTTATGATATATTCTTTTTAATTAATGTGTTGTGTAATATTTGGTTTTAACGGGACAAAGTTACAAAGTTTTCCTTAAAACGCCAAATATAATGAGAAAAAAGTTGGAGGTGCCTTGGTCATCTCAATGAAAAGACGTAACTTTGCATAAACATCAGATGACAATATGGACAGAGCTACATACGAAAGTCAGAAGGATTTTGCCGGAGATAAAAAAGCCTCAATGCAGCGCCGCTGTGTGGATAATGACTATACGGAGCGGCGTATGTATATGATTACGATGGTGACAGAGGGTCGCAGGCCGTTGTTTGGTGAAGTGACAGGTCGCAGCGAGGCTACAGAGCCGTCGCCCGATGCTCCGCATATCGTACTGACAAGACTTGGCGAGGCTGTGGCTCAGGCATGGCATGACATAAGCACCTACCACCCGGAGGTGGAGGTAGTGGCACTGCAGATGATGCCCGACCACCTGCACGGCATTCTCTTCGTAAAGGAGAAAATGGAGAAGCCGCTGGGAAAGGTACTGCTGGGCTTCAAGCAAGGTTGCAATAAGGCCTTCCGTGAGCTACTACCCACCGACTACGCCCACCAAGTTAAGCATGCCCATCAGGCTGAGCATGCCCATCAAGTTGAGTCTGTTGCTGTACTACAGCAACAAACAGAACAGCAACAAACAAACGAGGTTAAGTCTGTTGCTGTATCACAGCAACCCCCAAAAACTACAGACCGCAAGCGCGGCCTGCTCTTCGCCAAGGGCTACAACGACCGCATACTCCTCCGTCGAGGTCAGTTGGAGCGATGGCTGCATTACCTAAAGGACAACCCTCGCCGCCTGCTGATGAAACGTGAGAATCCAGAGCTCTTCCGCGTACAGAGAGGACTGAAGTATGCAGGAATGAGCTTCTCTGCCATCGGCAACCGCTTCCTGCTGGAGAGGCCCATGAAGGTGCAGGTGCAGTGCTCCAGAAGGATGACGGACGAAGAAGTGCAGAGAAGGCTCGACGAATGTCTCGTCCTTGCCCGTCAGGGAGCCGTAATGGTATCGCCAGCCATCTCGAAAGGTGAGAAAGCCATCATGCGCGCCGTCTTTGACGAAGGTCTGCCGGTAATTTATCTACAGGAAAACGGTTTCACCGACCTCGCAAAACCCGGTGGCAAGCGCATGGAAGCCTGTGCCCGTGGTCAGCTGCTCATCCTCGCCCCGTGGGAGCATCACAACGAAAGACTAACGATAAAGCGAGGCCAGTGCCTGCAGCTCAACGACATGGCAAAAGCCATCTGTGAAGGCCCAACCTAAGGCTGTTACTGCTTGTCCTCTCCTTACCCTCCCCTCGTCCTGTATGTTGCCTATCATGCCTATACCTCGTCCTGTATGTTGCTGTATTACAGCAACCCAAATAAACAAAGGTGGCGACCCCTTTATGGAGCCGCCACCTTTGTTTATTTATTACATATTACCTATTTGTTTCAACAACTGATGGAACGGACTTATCACACGTTCATATATCATCCAATCATCTTTACCCAGCCTTGTGGGATGATATGATTTGATTACCGCCACACCATCCTCTGGATAATACCAGAGGCAACACTTTTTCATCTTCTTTACATCGGGATAGTCATATTCTATCTTCTCCACCCTTTTGTCCTTGAAGTAACGTGCAGTGATAAAATTAAACTGTGAATCCTCCGCATCGCAGCAGACAATGATGTTTGGTCTCAATATGTCAATCTCTTCTTTGAGAAAAGCCTCATCTCTTTCCATTGCGGCAGTTACATCACTGCTTGACACTGACGAGTACCCAGCCAATTTCTTTGATTCAACCATGGCAAAAGGTTCTGAGTTCCATACGGTCTTTACCTCCTCCAGATTTTCAAGACCCTGGTAGCCTATACGCACTTCCTTCTCATTTTTCAACAGCCCATAGAGCATCTTTGCAATATTAGGCAGGAATCCTGTACGTCCTATGTCACCACCTTTGAGATTTCTGCATTGTTCACTATTCATCCAATTACGCAAGTCATCGCCATCGGGAGTATTTTTGTCTTTCAGTAGAAACAGTACTCGACGTTCTGCCTTGTCCCACTTCTCCTCTACATTCTCTGTATTCTTTATCAATCCATCCTTACAGAACAAAGCCTGCTGTTCCTCCGTAAGGCTCTGCATCCAACGAGCAAAAAGCTCATTCAGTCTATTGTTGTAATTCATAAGCATTTTAAGTTGTTTTTTATTTGCTTAATATTGTTAATCTTCTATTTATCTTTTTTCCTACTTTATCATAAAAGAAAGTTTGTTTAATCTTTAACCCCTGATCGTTTTGCATTATGAAATTCAATCCATCTATACGTGTTACATTAAAATTGTCTGAATAAACTTCATTATCACTTTTTAATTGAGATACATAGTCTTCTGCACGATTTATTATGCTATCGGGGAATTTTCCCTTAGCTTTATAAGTTCTACCTCTTTCTTTTATTAAAAATGCTATACAATTTCGTAAACTTGCATTCTCGCTTTGAATATTATATGCATTATGCTCAAAATCATACTTAATAAGAAAAAAATCAAACTCACCAAAATCATGAAAAACATTACTATAAATATCACCTACCGCTAATAAATTGTTTAAAGTGTCTTTAACCACCCATACTGCACCTGACATACCCTCACATTCCTCACTCGAAAACCTATATTGAGGGCAATACTCTGAATAATAATAATCTTCTTTTACAGGGTATGACCTACTCTTTTTTTTAAGCCAGTCCCCTTCAAAATCGTCCAACCAGTGGAATTCTTTGTCAAAACCAGAATGGAAATATTTTAAATATAAATCCGAAGCCTCTTGACGAGTCTGACGATCATTTGGTAAATGCACATTTCCTCCATCGTAATCATAAGCTTCAAGATGAAATCTTTCCCCCCATGCTTCGTGAATCCTCTTTATATTTTTTTCTTTTTCATCTACTACTATCATCACATTGTCCTTTTCGTATTCAAATTCATGATATCGTAAATTATAAAAAACCATACCTGTATAACAATTCTTTGTTTTATGTTTTTTTAGAAAAGCTATTCTCTCTTTTCCAGCATATATATCGAAGCCATAATCATTTTTCATTTTTGGCTTAATAACTTTAGTTTCTTACATTAAAATATCATAACAAAATAATGTATTATCGGACT
>JAEEGH010008905.1_pt1 | contig 23589 bp, 19 predicted proteins | sample 9134181 | NCBI WGS metagenome assembly JAEEGH01 (sample SAMN16246544, study PRJNA631951) | gut metagenome | biome: gut microbiome; feature: rumen; material: DP-attached | host: Bos | place: Iran: Karaj | collected 2018-10
TCACTTATGAAAATTTTTAGTTTGGAAACTTTCTGAAAAAAAACTTTTGTCATCAAGCTGTCTCTTTCGTAATCATAAGCTGTTGCAAATAAATCTGTAATTTTCTGAATAAAAGAGCGCCTGGATAAGGCAATTTCTGCAAACTCCTCCTGAATTCTTTTAAAATAATCATCATCGAAAACCTGACCGCAATTCTTAAGCCGAACATCATCTAGTGCAAATCCTTTGATAAGATATTCCGAAAGAAGTTTAGTTGCCCATTGTCTGAATCGGAGCGCATTCTGATTTTTTACTTTGAATCCGACCTGGATAATAATATCAAAGGCATAAAAAGTTACATTATCTATTTGTTTTGAAAAGACCACAGGATCAAAATCATCATTCTCAAAAATCTTTGTAGCAATCGTCTTTATTGTATTTTCATCTTCATCATAAATCTTTGATATCTGAATTAGATTAGCCCAGATTTCACCATCTATAAAACACAAGTTAATATTCTCGCCTGTGGAAATAAGTGTGTAAGAAAGATAATCAGCGATGGCATTTCGATTTGAAGTCATATGTTGATTTTAATTATTTTGAAGTTGAATAGATATAAACTGTTAGTTTAAAATAATGAACTTACTTATTCTGATTCAAAATATTCATCGATAGCTTTTGACAATTCAATTTTTGTTTCAGCTCTAATTTGTTTGTGTTGTACATTTCGTTCCCATTTGCGGTAGCGGCTTGTTTTCCAGCCTTCATAATGCCAGAGTTCGCATTCTCTTTTGTAATTGAGCCAGTTATCAAGTTTCTTCTTCTCAGATAGAGCTTGGCCATCAGGAATATAAAGACGGTTCCAAAATAGTTTTTCTTCATATTCACGGACATAAGTTCTTGGAATATCAGGATGATAGATGTAAACAGGATTACCGCGTTTGTCATATTCTTTAAATCCCTGAACAAAATATTTTTTTGCAGATTCACTCAGTTTTAGAAAATCTTTTTCACAAATATCCAGAAGTTTAAGATGTCCTTTATTAAAGACTTTGCTCTGGAAATATTCGCTTTCAATTTCATCCTTTTCGTAGCAATCCCAATAAAAAAGATTATTTCTGAATTCGCATCGATAGCTTTTTAAATTGCATAACCTGAACGGCTTATCAGAAAAACGAAACCATGAGGTAGATACGGCAACAGCTTCTGCAAGACCATCATCTCGATTTTTCAATGAATCGACTGGAATAAGCTTGATTCTATACCCAATAAGCATTCGGGGAATTTCAATATAATTATCTTCATCATCCTTACGATTGGATAATTCGTTTCTTTTTTTATCGATAGCAAGCAGATGTTTATAATAGGCCAGCTGTTCTTTACTTTTTGTAGGACGCATATATAAAGGGTAGCATTGATTTGGATGGAAATCTGTAAACTTGTAGTTTAAAATGTGATATAATTGACTTGTTCAATGACTCTGTTATTGAGCACGTCATCGGGGCTGTAGCTCACCTGGCTAGAGCGCTACAATGGCATTGTAGAGGTAGTCGGTTCAAGTCCGATCAGCTCCAATATGGGAAAAATCAAAATTATCAAAGGTGACATTACAAAACTGGTTTGTGACGTAATCGTAAATGCTGCAAATTCCAGTCTTCTTGGTGGCGGCGGTGTTGACGGTGCAATTCATTATGCCGCTGGTCCTGAACTCTTGGCAGAATGCCGTACTCTTCACGGCTGTAGAACTGGCGAAGCTAAAATCACAAAGGGATATAAACTACCTGCCAGATTCATAATCCACACTGTTGGGCCGATTTATTATGAACATAATCCTGCAGAGGCCGAGGCTTTACTGACCGCGTGTTATGAAAACTCATTGAATCTTGCAAAAGAAAAAGGCCTTAAGACAATTGCATTTCCGCTGATTTCTGCCGGCGTGTATGGTTACCCGCAGCGAGATGCTATAAGGGTGGCAATTGAGACGATGAAAGGGCATCAGGATGATTTTGAGGAAATTACGCTGGTGCTGTTTGGGGAACGGGAGTTTGGTTTTGCGAGAGAGGATTATCCGGAGTTTATTTAGCAAATAATACTCATTAGATAAACTTATTATCTCTCAAGAATTTTTCATTGATATCAAGATTTTCAAAATTATCTTCAAATTCTTCAAAATAATATTTTGCATAGCAATAAACTGTATCCGGGAATCGGGAAAAGATTCCTCTACAGAGTTTTTTGAATAGATTTGTAAACTCTTCTGTATGGCAAAGGGAAAGCATATAATCCATCAAATATTCAACTTCATGTTGAGTAGCATTCGTATCAGAAATTATCCGATTTACGATTGGAGTATAAATTTGAACAGCCTGTAAACTGAGTTGCATAATGCCTTCTGCCATTGATTGTATTTCATTTACAAACGTTTCATAACTTTCATCTTTGCCAAAAGTTTCTTCGTGATGTTCTTGCAGATTTGTCTTTTTCATACAGAAATTGTAATTTGATTGAAAAATAAAAGATATAAACTGTTAGTTTAAAGATGAAGTTTAATAGTTAAAAATCTTCGTCTCTGATTTCTTCAAAATCATAACAATCAGAAGCATCTGTTAGCCTTCGTTTATAATCTTTTCTATCCATTTCTTCCCATTCAGGATGGTCAAAATAATAGGAAGTCATTTTCCATCTATAATCACAATCTTTCCCATTGAAGTTTTGACAAAGAGAACATTTTTTTAGCTGAGGTTCAATTTCTTCATAATTTTTCTTAAACTTTTCCAATTCATCTTTTAATCTTTCATGGAAAGATTCTTCACCATCATCACCACTTAGAAGCCATTCGATTCTTTTAGAATATATTTGTGCAACCCTTAAGTATTTAATTGCCATATTGAATTTTCTAAGCGTTTTTAAGGACCATATTTTCTTTCCCCATTTGATTTTTTCTGAAATTATTTGAATTGGTTCATCTATTCTAGAATAAAAATAATCTAAACTGCCACCACTCATAAGTTACTCCTTTTAAAAAGAATAACATAATTGAATTGGTAAAAATATAAACTGTTAGTTTAAATTCTTTTTTCAGTATAACTGATAATTAATCACCATCCAGTTTTTTAATATCCGGTTGTTCCGAAATAAGAGCTTTCGCATTTAATGAAGAAATAACACTGTGACCTAACTCCTTTTCCAGGCTTTGCCGGGCTACAGCGGCAACACTTCCTCCGTCAAAAGCACATTGCATATTTTCTTCGTAAGTTTGAGGATTTTTTACTTCGGTAATACTAGATGCAGAAACTTCGGCAAGCATGTTCAAAACCAATTCGATATTTGACATATTGTCTTGTAGGGATTCTTTTTTCAGGCCCTTAAACTTTTTATATTCCTTTACAGTTTTCCCGGACCAGGTTTTACAAATAACATCAGTAAGAGCTACATGCTGCGAATGCTCTTTTACATTATGGGTATTCCATTGGTCAGTAAGATCTTTTTTAATTTCAATCGATTTTAAACGCATACCAATCCAGTCATCCGAATATCCCTTTCTTCGATAATCCTGAAGTGCCTGTTTTATAGAAAGTTCTGGATTCTGCATTTGATTTAAGCGTTCCGCTCCCATTTCTGCAAGAAAGTTTTTAAACGGTTCTGCTTTTTTAGAGGGAATTGATTGAATGATGCGGAATAGCCCTTGTGTATTTACAGATAGAACTTCATGTGACTTTCCATCTTTTCCAAACATCTGAACTGGGATACATATTGTATTCCAACTTAGCCTTAAACCTTCATCACGAGAAAGCATTTCTTTTATGTATTCTTCAGAATTACTACAATCTGTCAAAAAAGAAATTAGATCAAAAACAGAAAAGTACCAGTCTTCTTTTTCATCGTCCCAAATGTATCGAACATTTTTATCTTCAAATAGTCTTATTGAATTACTTTTTTCCAAGTCAGTTTCCTTCTTTGATTCATAATAAAATAAAAAGAGGATAAATGAATTAAACTGTTAGTTTAATATAAAAAAAGCCCTTATTTTAAGTTCGAAGTCCCTAGGTTTTTGGCCTACGGTATTTGTCATATAAACTTAAAAATATAAGTTTGGCAATGTTATGGTAATGTTCCGGCAATGTTGGGCAATGTGTTGGCAATGTTTTAAATTATCCATCAGAACTAAAAACTCTTTTTTTTCACATTTAACACCAATTATCACCTTTACTTTTGGTGTTAAAAGGTGTTAAATATATGTAAGAGGTTTAATATGGCAGATATTAAAGAATTAGAAGAACAGATAGCAAAACTTCCCATTGGATACATTACAGAAAAGATTATAAACGATAAAAAATATTACTGTCAGCAATGGAAAGAAAACGGAAAGTCAAAAAGCCGCTATATTTCTGAAGAGGAAGCAAACAGTCTCAAACCTCAGATTGAAGAAAGAAAAAGACTTCAGAAAGAATTGAAAGCATTAAAAAAGACTCTGCCTGATCCAGTTTCTGAAGAAACAGAAGAAGAAACTCCAGAACCTGAATTCAAAATGTCAGCACTCTTTGGAGAAGCCCTTTTAAAAATGGCACAGACAGCAAGTCAGTATGAACGAAGAGACTGTTTTTCTAAGATTCAGGATTTCTTAAAGACCCCAGCTGCCGATAAAGTTTGTCTTGTTTTTGGTCTCCGCAGAACCGGAAAGACAACCCTTCTGAAACAGCTTGTTCTTGCCATGAATGAAGAAGAACAAAAATCAGCCATCTATATAAAAGCATCAACAGAAAACACAATTGAAGAATTGAATGCAGATTTGAAGCTTGCAAACAAACTCAAATATAAATATGTCCTTATTGATGAAATTACACTTATTGAAAAATTCATCGATAATGCTGCCCTTCTTTCGGATGTGTATGCAGTTCAGGGAATGAAAATTGTTTTATCTGGTACAGATTCCCTGGGCTTCTGGTTTGCTCAGAACGAAGAACTTTATGACCGAGCAGTTACTATTCATACAACCTTTGTGCCTTTCCGAGAATATTCCCGCCTTCTAAAAATCGATGATATTGATGAATATATTCGTTACGGTGGAACTCTGAAGGCTGGAGAAACTAATTTTGAAGACAGTGACGCCAATGCATTCAACGCTTCATTCAGGACAGATGAATCTACACGCCGTTACATCGACACTGCAATTGCACAGAACATCCAGCATTCCCTTAAATGCTATGACAGGGGAAATCATTTCCGCAATCTGATTGACTTGTACAAAAAAGACGAACTCACAAATGCCATCAACAGAATTATCGAAGATATGAACCAGGCCTTTACAGTTGATGTTATTACAAGAGATTTTAAATCCAGTGATTTAGGCTCGGCAAAAGACCTGCTCCGTCGTGAAAAAGATGAAACAAAGCGCACAGATTTTCTGGATACTTTTGATGCAAGCGAAGTCACTAAAAAACTTATGGAAATCCTTAAAATCCGCAACAAGGAAAGACAGTCCATCGAAATCGAAGAAGTTCATATTCAGGAAATTACCGAATACTTAAAGGCCTTGGATTTACTTGAAATCGTTTATACAGAGAACATTCCTATCAGCAATAAGAAGCAGGAGCGGATTATTTTTACCCAGAGCGGAATGCGCTTCTGTCAGGCTCAGGTACTTGTTTATTCACTTATGCAGGATGAAGTTTTCGGATCTCTCACAGGCGAATTGCGCGATATTATCACAGAGAAAATCCTTGAAGATGTCCGCGGCCGAATGCTCGAAGATATTGTCTTTCTGGAAACTAAGCGCACCTATGGTTCAAAGCGCAATGTCTTTAAGCTCAAATTTTCTTCCGGTGAATTTGATATGGTCATTCAGGACAAAACAAAAAAGCAGTGCGAGATTTTTGAAATCAAACACAGTAAGGAACCATTCCCTGCTCAGTATCGCCATATCAATGATGAAGAAAAAATCGCTCTTACAGAAGCTCAATTCGGCAAGGTTGTACGAAAATGCGTACTCTATCGCGGAGAATCAGAGATGCTAGAAAACGGCGTTGAGTATAAGAATGTGGAAGACTTTTTGAAAGGGTTGAATTGAGTCCTCCCCCCCCCCCCATTATTTCTAACAATTTTTAAATTGATGAAAGTCTTTCAACAACTTTAAACCGCTAAAACGACTTTCAGAAGAAAAAAAGACTGCTCTGGTAAAGAAGCTTCGTGAAAGAATCGAAGAAACAAAATCAATTCTTGCTTCGTATAAAACAGAAGCTGCTGGCTCGAAAGAAAAACAGTCGAATGCCGACATTGTTTATGCAGCACTGAAACGAAATCCAAAACAGACAAAGGAAGAAGTTTCTAAAGCAACAGGTCTTTCAAGAGCAACAATCACACGAACTTACAGTGAGCTTGAAGAACAGGGAAAAATTCATCGCGTTGTTTCAAATAAGACGGGGTATTGGGAAGTTTTCTAAACTTCGTTCTCACGGCCTTGAAATTGAGGATACACCGAAACCGCGTGAAGAAAGTGGAAAAACTCTGGGGCGGGAGACGGAAAGAAAGCTGAAGAGAGAGACTCGGAGATGTAAAAGCTTAGGCCGAAATTTAACATTTACCGAATCATTGCCGAACATTGCCGGTCTTGGCAATGTTCGGCAATGTTGTAACTTCACCAAAGCACCATTAAAAATGCCATCTCTTGTCACACTCACTAGTCGATTTTCTAGTAAAATCAAACTTTTGGTGGTATAATGAATCATTCAGCAAAAATAGGATAAAGTTTTATGGACTCATTAGACAACGACTTTAATGAAACTGAAACAAGAGAATTTATAACTGACGCACTCAAAGCTAAAGGATGGAAGCTTGGGTTTAATATGCGTTATGAGTATAAAATTACGGATGGTCGTGTCCAAATTGATGAAGATGATGATTCGTTTCGTGATGAAGCTTTATTTGCTGATTATCTTCTTTTTGCTCCAAATAACCAGCCACTTTGTGTCGTTGAAGCCAAACGTGCTAACCAGATTGAAGGAACTGGCATACAGCAGGCAATTAATTACTGTAATCTTTTGAAAGCTCCTTTTGCAGCTTCCAGTAATGGAAAATCCTTTGTATTTACAGACCTCATTAAGGGACATGAAGAAGAGTTCTCTATGGAAGAATTTCCAACACAGAGTGAACTCTGGCAGAAGTTTGTTCAGGACAAACAATATACTCCAGAACAGATTGAAATAATTAGTAAAGATTATTATCACGGAACAGATGGAAAAGAACCCCGTTATTATCAGCGTGCAGTAATTGACCTTGTTGTAGAAGCTTATGCAAAAGGTCGAAAACGCATGATGTTTGTTATGGCGACTGGAACTGGTAAAACATACACAGCATTCCAGATTTTATATCGTCTTATGCAGACTACTAATGGAAATAATATCCGTATTCTTTATCTTGCTGACCGAAATGTTTTAATTGACCAGACAATGGATCAGGATTTTAAGCCATTCGGTAATAAGATGATTAAGATTGAAAACCGAACTGCAAGTACAAGTTATGAAATCTTTATGAGTCTTTACCAGCAGCTTGTTCAATATAATTTACCGCCTGATGCTCCACAGCCATACGAACAATTTAATAGAAATTACTTTGACATCATTATGATTGATGAGTGTCATAGAGGCTCTGCAAAAAAGAATTCTGAATGGCGCCAGATTCTTGATTACTTTAGTGGTGCTGTTCAGATTGGTATGACTGCGACTCCTAGAGACGATACAGACAGTGATAATTCAAACATCAGTTATTTTGGAGAACCTCTTTATACTTATTCTCTTAAACAGGGAATTGAAGACGGATTCCTTGCGCCTTACCGTGTTACAAAAGTTCATATAAATGTTGATGGCGGTATGGTTATTGATGAAAAAGATGCCGCTGAATCTAAGGGAAAACTTGAAGTTGGACAAACTGTTGAAAAGAAGGATTTTGCTTTAACACTTGGAATCGAAAAACATTATAAGGTAGCTGCTGAACGTATTACTCAATTCTTGGAAAGAATTGGACCAATGACTAAGACAATTGTATTCTGTGACGAAGAGATAGATGCAGCAAAAATGCGTTCTGCACTTATAAAAGAAAACGAAGCCCGTCAGGCAGAAAATCAAAATAAATACATTATGCGAATTACCGCAAGTGACAGTGAAGGTAAAAAGCACATCGGTGATTTCATTTCTAAGAATGTACCAACTCCAACTGTTGTTACTACAAGCCAGCTTCTTTCTACCGGTGTAGATACAAAAGCTGTAGGACTCATTGTTTTGTATCGTAACATCACAAGCATGACCGAGTTCAAACAGATTATTGGACGTGGTACCCGAATTGTAGAAGAAAAGAAATACTATTTTGATATTCTTGATTTTAGAAATGCTACTGAATTATTCTTTGACCCGGCATTTGATGGTGATCCATTACCTCCAGCAGGACCTGGAAATAAGAATAAACCAAAAAGAAAAAAGTCTCCAAAGCCGGAACCAAAACCAATTATTACAGGTGACGGTCACGAGATTTATATAGACAGTGAAACAAAAATGGTCCTTGATGAACACGGAAAGCCAATGACTGTTTCATACATAGAATTCTCAAAAGAAAAATTGAATACTCTGTATACAAGCCTTGATGACTTCCTCACACAATGGAATCAAGCTGAACGAAAACAGATTATTGTAGACCAGATGGCAAAGGCTGGAATTAAGATAGATGAACTTATGAATCACTATCCTGAAAAATTCCAGAGCAGAGATATATTTGATATAATCGTAAATGTTGCTTTCAATGAACCAATGCTTTACAGAACTGAAAGAGCAAAACGCATTAAAGAAAAGAACTTCCTTGAAAAATTCCAGGGAGATGCAAAGCGTGTACTTGAAGTTCTAATGCAGACTTACGCCGACCAGGGCATTCTTGCCTTTGAGGAAAATGAAGCTCTTAAAAATAACGAACTTCAGGATCTGGGAACACCAATCTTTATTAAGAGTCTTTTTGGTGGCAAAGAACAATTCAAAAAAGTTATTCGCGATATAGAAGAAATTCTCTACGCAGCTTAATAAAAAATAAAGGTGGTTTCGACAGGCTCAACCACCGCTAGGTAAAGGAAAAAGTATGTCATTTTCATGGAAAACTGCACGCAATATAATGAGAAAAGACCAGGGCATTTCAAGTGATGTTCAGAGACTGGAAGAGCTTATATCACTTGTATTCCTTCGTATATATGATGCCCTTGAAGAAGAATGGGAAGATGAAGCCGAGAACGATGGCCGCGAATTTAATTCTGCGTTTACCGATGAGAAATATAAATGGCGTAACTGGGCACTTCCAGATTCAAACGGAAAAACACTTACTGGTGATGAACTTCTGACTCTTGTAGATGATCTTTTTAAATATTGTAAAAATGTAAACGTAGAAGGTCTTGAACCTCGCCAGAGAATTATTCGTAAAGTATTTTCTGATTTGAACCAGTACATGAAAAACGGAACAAACCTCCGTGAACTTGTTGATGTAGTAAATGAATTAAACTATCACGATGCAAAACAGAGAAACCTCTTTGGTCAGATTTACGAAGAGATGCTCAAACTTTTGCAGAGTGCAGGAAGTGCCGGTGAATTTTATACACCTCGTGCTGTAACAAAGTTCATTGTAGAAATGCTTAATCCTCGCGTTGGAGAGACCTTCGGCGACTTTGCCTGTGGTACCGGTGGATTTCTTACATCTGCAATTGATTACTTCCATGAACAAAAAAATGTTTCGAATGAAGATGTAAAGAAAATCAACTCTTCAATTTACGGATTTGAATATAAACCGTTCCCATATCTTTTGTGTAATACAAATCTTCTGGTACACGGAATTGATACACCACAGATTGAATACGGTTCTGCTTTCTGCAAGCCAATAAACGATTTTGATGAAAAAGAAAAAGTAAATGTAATTGCAATGAATCCTCCTTATGGTGGAGTAACAACAGCTGCAGAACTTACAAATTTTCCTGCTCAGTTTAAGACAAGTGAAACAGCGGTTTTGTTTATTGCCTATATTACAAAGCGACTTAAACAGAATGGACGTGCCGGTGTAATTATCCCGGATGGCTTCCTTTTTGGAAACGATGGCGCCAGTATAGAAGTAAAAAGAGTTCTTCTTGAAGAAATGAATCTTCATACAATTATCCGTTTACCTTCAAGCGTGTTTGCTCCATACACAAGTATTACTACAAACATCCTATTCTTTGATAACAAAAAGCCGACTGAAGACCTTTGGATTTACCGCATGGATATGCCGGAAGATTTAAAGCACTTCTCAAAGACAAAGCCAATTACCGATGAACACATGGAAGTTGTAAAGGCCTGGTGGAATAACAGGATTGAAATTACCGAAGAAGGAAATGAAAAAGCCCGCTGCTTTAAAAAGTCAGAAATTATTGCAAATGGCTACAATCTTGACCTTTGTAAATATCCAAAAGAGGAAGAGGAAATACTTAGTGTAAAAGACACAATCCTGAATTACAAAAAACACAGTGAAGCTGCTGATGAAAAAATAAACGCAACTCTTTCAAAAATTACTGAGATACTTGGAATTGAATTGTAGATAAAAGGAAAAAGTATAATGACTGATTTATCTAAGGGCGAAATTAAAATATATGAACAAAATGGCTCCAACAAGGTAGAAGTTATCATGCAGGATAATTCTATCTGGCTTAGTGCAGAAAAGATTGGAGAACTTTTTGACAACAAGGACCGCTCTACAATTCAACGCCATATTAAACATATATACGAAGAAGACGAGCTTTCAAAAGACTCAACTTGTGCATTTTTTGCACAAGTTCAAACAGAAGGAACAAGAAACGTTACAAGAAATATACCATATTATAACCTTGATGTCATTCTTGCAGTCGGTTACAGAGTTTCATCAAAGATTGCAACAAGCTTTAGAAAATGGGCAACAGATATTCTTCATCAATATGTTGTAAACGGATACGTAATAAATGAGAATCTCATCAAAAAAGAGCACGAAAAACTCATTGCGCTCCAGACTTTGACATCATCTCTTGCTCAAAGCATTAATTCTGAAAAGCTCGAGAATCTTGATGATATAAAAAAGGCAGTGAACTTTTTGCAGGATTTTTCAACCGGACTTATTCTTTTGGATGATTTTGACCACGGAAACCTTGATAAAAAGGGAAAGACCGAATCTCCTGCGCAAAGAATCTCAGAAGAAGAATTTCTAGAAGTAATAAATGCAATGAAGCCAGCTTTTGAAAGTGATGTTTTTGCAGTTCCAAAAGATGATGGTTTTTCGGGTGCGGTAAGCAACATTTACCAGACTTTTGGAGGTAAGGAACTTTACCCAACACTGGAAGAAAAAGCCGCCATGCTTTTATATTCAATTACAAAAGACCATTGCTTTCACGACGGGAACAAACGCATTGCTGCCAGTTGTTTTTTGTATTTTATGCAGAAAAACAATATGTTGTATATAAATGGTAAAAAAAGAATCGATGACGATACCCTGTTTGCAATAACCCTTTTTATAGCAGAAAGTAAATCAGAAGACATGGAAATGTTCCGTCAGATAATCATCAGCATTTTGAACAGGAGCATGTAAATTGGCACAGATTAAAAAAGATACAAGTTTAAGAAAAGCTATTCTCCAAGCAGCAATTACAGGACAGTTGATTAGTAATGTTGAAGGGGAAAGCCTTCCCCTCGCTCCAGCCAGTAAACTGTCTTCCGCTACCCCTTCTGCGGGGGCATCCCACGCAACGCCCCCAGAAACCGGCAAAGAACTTTTAGACAAAATTATTGAAGAACGCAATAACAAATTACTTGTTGAATGGGAAGAAGCACTAAGGAAAAATCCTAAAGCAAAAAAGCCTGTACCTGTTGTTGCAAGTGAGATTGATGAAGAGGAAACTCCTTTTGAGATTCCAGAGAACTGGTGCTGGTGTAGATGGGGTGAATTATCAGAGTCAATTCAATATGGATATAATGCACCAGCTAAAGAATCTGGCAGAATAAAAATGGTCAGAATTACAGATATTCAAAATGGTAAAGTACAATGGGATACAGTTCCATTTTGTGAAATATCCGAGGAAGAAATCAAAACTTATAGGTTAAGAAAGAATGATATCTTGTTTGCTCGTACAGGAGGAACAGTTGGAAAATCATTCTTAGTTGATGAAGAACCAGAAAATGCAGTATATGCAGGATACTTAATTCGTACACAATATAATTCAGAAAAGTTAAATCCAAAATATATGAAAATGTTTATGGAAAGCCAACTTTACTGGGATCAATTAAAAAATGGAACAATTGCAACGGCACAGCCAAATTGTAATGGACAAACATTATCAAAAATGATTCTACCTCTTCCTCCGCTTGCCGTTCAAAATGCCATAGTCGCAAAACTTGAACAGGTTCTGCCATTAGTAGACGCTTACGAAAATGCTCTTCTCCAGAAAGAAGAATTAAAAACTGCTCTTCCTGATAAAGTAAAAAAAGCCATCCTGCAGGAAGCAATTACCGGACAATTAACAGAAGCCTGGCGAAAATCCGCAAACATAAAAGAAAGTGGAAAACAGCTTTTAGACCGCATCATAGAAGAACGCAACGCAAAAGCCCTTGCTGAATGGGAAGAAGCTTTGAAGAAAAATCCAAAAGCAAAGAAGCCTGTTGCTGTCGTTGCAAGTGAGATTGAGGATGATGAGATTCCGTTTGAAGTGCCGGAAAGCTGGTGTTGGTGCCATCTTGGAGAAATTTGTAATGAAATTAAAAGAGGTAAATCACCAAAATATGTGGATAGAAGTGATTATCTTGCATTTGCACAAAAGTGTAATGTCAAAACTGGTGGTATTGATTTAAGTCTTGCTTTATATCTTGATGAAAAATCAATTGATAGATATTCAGAAGAAGATAATCTTATTCAAGGCGATGTTGTAATCAACTCTACTGGCGGTGGAACAATGGGCCGTGTTGGTTACTATGAAACAAAAGTTCCGGAAGGAATAAAAGGTGTTTACCCAGATAGCCATGTTACAGTTATACGGTCGATTGGAAATATAAATCAGCACTATCTTTATTATATTTTGAAACATAACCAACCTGTATTGGAAGATTGCGGAACAGGTTCAACTAATCAAACTGAATTGAAACCTGCTGTATTAGCTAATTTTGTAATTCCATTGCCACCATTGGAAGAACAAGAAGAAATAGTAAAAAAAGTGGAAGAATTACTTCCGTTATGTAAATAAGTGAGAAATATATATGGCAGATTATATTGAGTGGCAACAATTTGAAGTTTTAGATTTAATCATAATTAACAATGATTTTTTTTCCTCTGCAAATATTTTTCGTGATGAAAATTATAACTTTCATTTTTGTATTAAATGTAAACAATTAGATTCCGAAAAACCTCAAGAATTCAATGATATTTCTTCCTTCTATATGTCAAAACTAGACAAAATTACAGCTTATCCAAATCAATTTCTTGGAAAAGAATATTGTTTAAAAGATTTTATATGTGAAAGTTTTAATTATTCTCCAACAGGAGATTTTTCAATCAACGGAATTGTACTAAATATTGAATCTCATTATGTAAGTGATTCTGTTGGAAAAGCTGAATTTGAAAACATATGGTTACTTAACTCATCAAAACAAGCGAATTATGATCAAAGTATAATTAAAACATCTTCTGGAAATGAACATTATCAATGGGGAAATTTTGCATCAGAGGATTTTAGTTTTGCAGAAAATCAATCATTTTCATGGGCTGGAATACAATTAAAATACAAAAGTTTTGATTTTTTATTAATTCAATCAGATTCATATACGAAAATAAAATCTACTTGTTTGCGTTTTGCAAAACAACAATTTCCAACAGATGAAGAGTTAAATGAAATAATAAACATATTAAATTTTATTTTTGGTTTAACATTCATTTATATAGGAAACACAAAATATAACTGTAAATCTTCTCCTATTTCTGATTGTTATATGTCAACATTTAGAAAAGATATTGATCAAGTTCTTAATGAAGTTCAATTACCAGTTATCCCATTACGCTTAAATGATTTTCATGGATTAAAAATACATACAACTGAATTGATTAATTTAATTCTATCAAAAGTTTCAGAAAATACAACTTATTCTCTTATTAAAAATTTTGCATTTATTAATTATGCACGAACACAACCTGTAGAAGTAAAAATTCAACCGTTAGCTGCAACTTTTGATAACATTTGTACACAATATTTTGCTAAAAGAGAAAATACGATTATAGGTAAAGATATTTTTTATAAACTACAAAAAGATATTGAACAGAAAATAGATGAACTTGATGTCCCTGATGAACAAAAAGATGTTTTAAAATCTAAAACATCTCAGATTAATAATCAAAGCCAAAATCAGCGAAATAAAATTATTTTTGAAGAATTAGGTTTGAAATTAAGCAAACTTGAAGAAAAAGCATTAAAGGCTCGAAATGGCTCTGTACATGGTGGATTTGATTCAAAAAAAATAAACGAAATTATTTTATTGTCAAAATGTTATTATACTTTAATTAATCGTCTCATTTTAAAGATATTAGACATCCCATTATATATTGATTATACACATCCACAAGGACTACCAATGAAAATTGAGGAAGCTCAATATTCTTGGATGGAAAAACTATTAAAAAATGAAAACACAAAAGCGAACTCAAATTAATACTTAAATAATTGGAAAAAAAATGGCAACATATAAAGAAATTCAAGCTTTTATAAAAGAAAAATACGGAATAACTACACAGACTTGCTGGATTGCACATATTAAAGAAAAATGTGGATTACATAGAAGACCTGTACCTAATCGTATTTCTGAGGATAAAAGAGTTAAGCCTTGTCCTGCGGAATATGAGAAAAATATTAAGGAAGCCTTCATGCATTTTAAAATGATTTAATAAGGAGAAAAAAATGCCACTAGAAAAAAGTGAATATGAAAAAAAGACCACTAAAAAATATATTGAAAAATATTATTATGATCCACAAAATAATATAGATATTTTATCTAGCAGAGTATTTTTAGATGAGGACAAAATTATAACTTATCCTTTTGGCAATAATAATACAAAGAAATATAAAAATATTGAATCTATTGAAATAATTGATTTTAATAAAAAAGGTCCTACCGGAATTTCAAATTCACCAGTAAAACATTGGGGCTTTACAAAAAATTTTAAACCTTTTGCTGACTATTTAGATAAAAAACTAAAAATTAAAAATATAATAATACTAAATGAAGGTGAAAATCAGCTTGATTTAGAAAAACATACCATACAGTTAAATAATGAATTTCTAAGTTCATTGAATACTATATTACAAAAAACTCTAAAATATCAAAAGAAAGAATTAGAAGATTTAGTTTTAATTGAATTGCATAAAATTTTCCCTAATGACATTATAAGGCCTTTTGAAAAATACAAAAAAGATGATTTATCGAAAGTCTTAAAAACATGGGGAAATGATATATCTGAATTTTCTGATTCTGACAAAACTGAAATTATTAATTTATATAATAAATTATCAATGACATCATTTATTGATACCGAAAATCTACAGAAAACAAAACAAGTAATTGATAAAAAATATATTGATAATACAATCAGTGAATTTGAAAAACTTATAACTTTATCAACAGATTCTGAAAATTTAGAAAAAAATTGGCAAAAGTTTTTACAACAACACAATTGGATTTTTGGAACTATATTTGCACAACCAATTATTTTATTTCAACGAGAAGCATATGTTGGTGGTAAAACAATTGACAACTCCGATGGTAAATTTACAGATTTTTTATTAAAAAACAAATTAACAAATAATGTTTCATTTTTTGAAATAAAAACCCATCTTACAAAAATTATGGAAGAGAAAGCTTACCGTGGAACTGATGTATTTGCAGCTTCAAAAGAATTAACTGGATGTATTAGTCAAGTTATAAATCAGCGTGATAATTTTCAAAAAGAGTTTTACACACTGAAAGGAAAATCAAAAGAACATTTTGAAGCTTTTAATTGTAAGTGTATTGTGCTTATTGGTAATTACTCTAAACTAAAAGAAGAACAAAAAAAATCTTTTGAATTATTTAGACAAGCAATTAACGACGTTACTATCTTAACTTTTGATGAAGTTTTGGAAAAATTAAAAACCTTTTCTTCTCTTATAAGTTAACATAAATCAAAATATTAATGGAGGAAAAGTAAAACCATGGCAAACGTTGATATTAAGAATATTCCTGAATTAAGAAAAAGATTTAAGCAGTATTTAGCAGAAAATCATTCAGAGCTAGCAAAACCTGAAATTATTGCATCAGATGCCTTGTATATAAATTCTCATGATATTGGGATGACACTTGAAGAAGCTATAAATGAAAAAGGCACTGATAAATTAAAAGAAAAACTTAAAGCACATTTCATTGCTATTGGTAGAAAAAATCCAACTGGCCAAGCACATACATATTTACGTAACTTTAGATTATTAAAAGAATATGTTACAGGAAATAAAGCTGAATTAGCTTTATTTGACAAAGAAGAATTGCAAAAAGCAATTACAGCCTATATCGCATATTTGCCAGAGCATTTTAAGGATGAGGTTTACAAGTGGGAAGCTGTAAAATGCTTCAAAGATAATTGGAAGCCTGATGTAGAAAACTTTTCTAAGATGCTTAATGATTCCCTAGCAAAAACTGCAAACTTATTGGATAACGGTTTTGCATTCCCACGAGCTGTAATCAAAGGCTATGCTGATCATGACACAGAAACTGTAAAACAGATGTTTAATGATTTGTATGATGAAACAAAAGATTTGGCTACAAGAATTGATTCATTTATTGCATCAAGTATTTCTTTACAAAAGAGATTCCCTGAAGTTGGAAAAAATCATTACCAGACAGCTAATGTTGCAAGTGTTTATTTATGGTTACGATATCCTGAAAAATATTATGTTTTCAAACCTAATCTTGATAAGGAAGTATTACAAATACTTTCAAGCGATTTAGAGCTTAAAGGCGGAAATGGTTATAGAGTTAAACAATTCTATACTTTTATGGATGCCTTAAAACTTGAATTAGAGAACAATAAAGAAGTTATTAGTTATATTTCATCTCATTTGAGTGATAATTCTTTTAAAGATCCTATTGCATGTACTGTAGTAAATGATTTTATTTTCTTTGTTGGAAGATTCTTAGATGATTATTCTGAATGGGAATACAATGATTACAATCCGGGATTATCAAAAGAAGAATGGGAAGATTTGCTTAATAATCCTGAAATCTTTACACCAGCAGCTTTAGCTGTAATGAAAAGAATGATGGATAATGGTGGACAGGGAACTTGTACTGAATTAGCAAATAAATATGGTGAAACTAAAAATTTCTATAATAAAAATTCTTCTACCTTGGGAGAAAGAATTTTCAAAGCTGGTAAATGTGCAGAACCTCCAAAAAGAGATGATGGTTCGTTAACATATTGGCCTATACTGTACGTTGGAAAAGAAACAGATAGAAATGTTGAAGGAAGTTATATTTGGAAGATTCGTAAGGAATTAAAAGCTGCTCTTGAAGATAAGGATTTATCTGATATTGAGCTGATTTCTTCTGCAACTGAAACTTCTGAAACAGAAGTAGATGAAAATGTAAATTACTGGTGGCTTAATGCAAATCCAAAAATATGGAGTATGAAAAATATGGGTGTAGGAGAAGAACAAGACTACACTCTTTATAATGATAAAGGACATAAAAGAAGAATATTCCAGAACTTTGTTGATGCTAAAGTTGGTGATGTGATAATAGGTTATGAATCAACTCCAGTAAAACAAATTGTTGCTTTACTTAAAGTATCAAGAGAAAACGATGGAGAAAGAATTTGGTTTGAAAAAACTGAAGGATTAACAAATCCAATTGATTATGATGAATTAAAAGATCTGCCTGCACTCAAAGATATGGAATACTTTGTAACCTCACAAGGTAGTTTCTTTAAAGTTACAAAAGATGAGTACGAAGTATTAAAAGACACAATTCGTGAAAGCAATCCTATTCTTGAAGAAAAGGAAGATGTAGAGAAATATTCAAAAGAAGAATTCCTTTCTGAAGTTTATATGGACTCTGAAAATTATGATTTATTGGTAAGCCTTCTTGAGAATAAGAAAAATATAATCTTACAAGGTGCTCCTGGAGTTGGAAAAACTTTTGCTGCAAAACGATTGGCTTATTCAATTATGGGACAGAAAAATGAATCCCATGTTAAGTTTGTTCAGTTCCATCAAAGTTATTCTTATGAAGACTTTATTATGGGATATAAACCGGATGGAAATGGATTTAAGCTGCAGCATGGTGTTTTCTATGATTTCTGTAATATTGCTCGTAATAATCCAAAAGGAAAATACTTCTTTATTATTGATGAAATAAATCGTGGTAATCTTAGTAAAATCTTTGGTGAGCTTTTAATGCTTATTGAAAAAGATTACCGTGGTGTAAATGCTTCTTTAGCTTATGGTGGAGAACCTTTTAATGTTCCTGAAAATCTTTACATCATCGGAATGATGAATACTGCAGACAGAAGTCTTGCCATGCTTGATTATGCTTTGCGTCGTAGATTCTCTTTTGTTGATATGGTTCCGGCATTTGGAACAGAGGATTTCCAGGATTATGTTGATAAGATGAATACCCCTGCATTTACAAAACTTATCTCAAAGATTGTTGAACTTAATCAGGAAATTACAAAAGATCCTACTCTTGGAACTGGATGCTGCATTGGACATAGTTATTTCTGTAACCAGGAAAGAAACAAATGTACAAAGACTTGGATGAAGCAGATTATTGATTTTGATATTGTTCCAACTTTGCGTGAATACTGGTTTGACGATTCGACAAAGGTTGATACCTGGAAAGCTAAACTTTATGGTGCACTAGATGACTGAAGATAAGGGCATATTAATAAAGAATGTTTATTATATGCTTTCATATGCTTTTCAATATTTGAAGCAATCGCAGTATCAGAATTTACAGGCGGAAGATTTTGAAAACATATATGAACTTCTTTCAGAGATTTTGATTAGAGGAATTACTCAACAATTAAAACAGGGATTGTACAGAGAATACATTCCTGTTTCTGATGATATTCCGACTGTCAGAGGAAGAATCTCTATTGATAATTCTATAAAACTAAAATTACAACAAAAGCAAAAGCTGCATTGTAATTTTGATGAGTTATCTGAAAACAATATTTTTAATCAGATTCTCAAATCGATTAGTTTTATATTATTGCCAAATATTAAAAATGACAAAAAGAAAAAGATTCTTTATTTAATGAGCTATTTTCAGAACGTTGAACAGATTCATCCGTATTCAATTCATTGGAATAGATTGAAATATCAGCGTAGTAATAAGAATTACGAAATGCTTATAAATATTTGTCATTTTATTGTTGATGGTTTATTGCTTTCTACTGATGACGGAAATTATAAGATTGCAAACTTTATAGATGAAGAACGTATGCATGCTTTATTTGAAAAGTTTGTATTACAGTATTACAGAAGTACAAGGCCTGAGCTTCATGCAGCTCCTGCCGGTATTCCTTGGGCTGTTCAAAGCACTGGGGATACTCTTGAATATCTGCCGGCAATGGTTACTGATATTACTTTGCGCGATGCAAAGAATAATAAGACTTTGATTATTGATACAAAATATTACGGTGAGACTATGCAGAAGCAATATGATAAAGCTACTTACCATAGTAATAATATGTATCAACTTTTATCGTATATTAAGAATAAAGAAGTTGAAGTGGGCGGTAAGGTTGGCGGTATTTTGCTTTATGCAAAAACTCAAGAAGATGTAGTTCCTAACCAGGAATTTGAACTTCTTGGAAATTATTATTCGCTTAAGACATTAGATTTGAATCAGGATTTTAGTGTGATAAAAAATACGCTAAATACATTAACTGATAATTATTTTAGTTAAGTGGTAAATAAAGGAAGATAAATATGACTCTACCAGAAAAATATGAAATCTATCTTGAAGAAATAAGAAAAGCTTTAATAAATCTCATAAAAGAATGTTTAATAAAATCTGATGAAGATATAAACGATAAGATATACTTAGTAATTAATGAGCAAGAGAAAAAGTTTAGAGGTTCAGAAGATAAAAAAATATACAATACTCCATGGACAGATTTAGATATTTCTAGAGTAGTTACCGTTATAACAAATGAAGACAACCTATTTACAATTAATAAAACAATTCGAATTAAAGACTATGTATTAGGTAAACTTAAACGTGTTCGTAATTATGTAGCACATGATAAAGCAAAAAAAATAAGTTATGGAGACCAGATAATTTATTGGAAAATTCTTCTCAAAGCAGCAACAGTTTTACGAATGGATCCAATTACAGAATGTATTCAAAAAGAGTTGGATGGAACTATTAAACGTAGTGAAAATGAAGAATTAATCAAAAACCAATTAATAGATTTACTCGAAACTAAAGTAATGAAGCCTGCTTATGAAACTTCCTTTAACAATAATGAAGAAGGCGAGTTAATACGAGAAAAATTAAATCATACTCGTGAATATTTATCAGCATCAAAAACTATAGATGATGTTCACGACTTCTATTGGAACTCTCTTAAAAATCCTAGTGGAATTGAAGCTTATGATGCAATAAAAGCCCAGGGGGGGAATACTTTTGAGGATTGCCGAAAAGAGTTTATGGATATCTATGGTGAAACTCTCCCAAAGAAATTAAAGTTTGTATAATCTATTCTCTATGTATTTTCCCCTAGTTACACAGTGTAACAAAACATAAACACTAACTCCCAGTGTTTTAGCTTTACACTTGAACTATGAAAGTTCAAGGCAGAGACTGCACACTGACGGTTGCAAAAGACAATGAATATTATCCATTACCATACAGCGAGGAAACTGTAAGACAGACGTCGAAAGGCTACGTACTGCCTGGCAGCATAGGCACGAGGAACAGAGAAAAGCTCGTAGAAACCGGAAAGATAATTCAGGGCTGCGTAGTAACAAGACTTGATGAAAACAATGTTCTTGCTCTGTTCCTTCTGCTGTTTTATTCAAACGAAAAAGTTTGATTTACATTCATCCACCGACCTAAATTGTCCCTAAATCTGTATACTTTTACGAACAAATAATTTTTACATCTTTAAACTAACAATTTATATCTTTTCTCTACATCCAAAAATATAATTACCACATGAAGAAGAACCTCAAAGACCATCACGAAGAAACTTTTGGCAAAGATGAAAGTTATGAAACGTTTGTAAATGAAATAAAATCAATGGCAGAAGGCATTATGCAGCTCAGTTTACAGGCTGTTCAGATTTATACTCCAATCGTAAATCGAATAATTTCTGACACAAGTGCTACTCAACATGAAGTTGAATACTTAATGGATTTTATGCTATCCCTTTGCCACACAGAAGAGTTTACAAATCTGTTCAAAAAACTCTGTAGAGGGATCTTTCCCAGATTTCCTGATACAGTTTATTGCTATGCAAAATACTATTTTGAAGAATATGAAGATGATTATGAAAGTCTTGTTATCAATGAAAAATTCTTGAGAGACAATAAGTTTATCTAATGAGCATTATTTGCTAAATAAACTCCGGATAATTCTCTCCCGCAAATCCAAATTCTCGTTCCCCAAACAGTACCAACGTAATCTCATCAAAATCATCCTGATGCAATTTCATAGTTTCTACAGCAACTTTTATTGCCTCGCGCTGGGGATAGCCATAAACACCGGCAGAAATCAACGGAAAGGCAATAGTCTTAAGTCCATTTCCTTTTGCAAGATTCAAAGAGTTTTCATAGCATGAAGTCAGAAGCGCTTCGGCCTCTGCAGGTTTATGTTCAAAATAAACCGGACCAACAGTGTGAATTACAAATTTCGCAGGAAGTTTATAACCTTTTGTGATTTTTGCTTCGCCAGTTCTACAGCCGTGAAGAGTACGGCATTCTGCCAAGAGTTCAGGACCTGCAGCCCAATGAATAGCGCCATCAACACCGCCGCCTCCAAGAAGGCTTGAATTAGCAGCATTTACAATTGCATCGCAATCCAGCGTTGTGATGTCGCCTTTGATTATTTTGATTTTTCCCATATTGGAGCTGATCGGACTTGAACCGACTACCTCTACAATGCCATTGTAGCGCTCTAGCCAGGTGAGCTACAGCCCCGATAATTTTATTATATCACAATTCCGTATATTTTTTATTGCTTCCTTTCGCTTTTTCAACCGGATATTTTGCTTCGTTCATCGTCATTTTCATATTGATGATTTCGTCTTCATCAAGATCGAGTTTATCGAGCAGATTCCGGCAATAAACCATAACATCCGCAAGTTCTTCTTTTACATGCTGCAAGTCGTAATCTTTATCTGACCACTGAAAGCATTCCAAAAGTTCATTTGCTTCTATAGAGATTGATTTTGCAAGATTTGCAGGGGTATGAAACTGATCCCAGTCACGATCTGCAGTGAATTTTCTAATTCTGCTTATTGTTTGTTCTGTCATATTATTTTTTATAACGTAAAAGCTCAAACTTTGCACTATTTTTAAACTACAAGTTTACAGATTTCTACCAAAATCAGTGCTACCCTTTTATATATGCGTCCTACAAAAAGTAAAGACCGACTTGCCTATTATAAACACTTACTCGCGCTCGATAAAAAAAGGAAAGAATTATCAAATCGTAAAGATGATGAAGATAATTACGTTGAAATTCCAAGAATGCTTATCGGTTATAAAATCAAGCTTGTTCCAGTTGATTCAATGAAAAATCGCAATGACGGTCTTGTAGAAGCAGTTGCTGCTGCAACATCATGGTTCAGGTTTTCTGATAAGCCATTCAGATTGTGCAATTTAAAGACTTATCGATGCGAATTCAGAAATCACCTTCATTATTGGTATTGCTATGAAAAGGACGAGTTTGAAAAAGAATTTTTCCAAAATAAAGTCTTTAAAAAAGGTCATCTAAAACTTCTAGATATATGTGAAAAAGATTTTGAAAAGTTGAGCGATTCTGCAAAGAATTATTTCATTCAGGGATTTAAGGAATATGATAAAAGAGGAAATCCCGTTTACATTTATCATCCTGATATCCCAAAAACTTATGTTCGTGAATATGAAGAAAAACTTTTCTGGAATCGCCTTTATATTCCTGATGGTGAAGCTCTATCTGAAAAGAAAAAACTTGATAACTGGCTTAATTACAAAAGAGAATGTGAACTCTGGCACTATGAGGGCTGGAAAACAAGCCGCTATTGCAAATGGGAACGTGATGTCACTCATAAACAAATTCGTGCTCAATCAAAAGTTGAATTAGAAAAAGCTGTCAGAGAATATTTTGAAACCGAATAATCCGCCTCATTATTTGAATTTAAACTAACAGTTTAATTCTTTTATTCTCCTTTTGTTTTAGTATGAAACGTGTAGGAGAATGACTTGGATCAACCTAGTTCAATAAAATTATTTAAAGAGAATAATATCCGCTATGTCTGGGATGATGAAAAAGAAGGCTGGTACTTTTCTCTCTTTGATATAATTTCATTTTTGAT
>JAEEGH010008906.1_pt1 | contig 23589 bp, 16 predicted proteins | sample 9134181 | NCBI WGS metagenome assembly JAEEGH01 (sample SAMN16246544, study PRJNA631951) | gut metagenome | biome: gut microbiome; feature: rumen; material: DP-attached | host: Bos | place: Iran: Karaj | collected 2018-10
ATACCATTTTCTCAGAAAGCAGCTTATGCCCGATCAGTCCTTTCCAGAACTTTACAATGTCCTCTACCGTAACAAATGCTCCTCCGTCACCGGTACCTTTGGCACCAACGGAATAAATATTTGTGCGGTAGTCTTGTGTATCAGGACAATAGATATAGCTGTTTGCGCATCTTGCGGGCAGCTTGTCAAATGCGAAATATCCTGTAGAATCCATACCACACGGATCGAAAACATTTCTTTTCAGATATATGTCGAAAGCCAGCCCCGTGATCTTTTCTATGATCATAGCGAGCAGTACATACCCGGAATTATTATATTGAAATCTCTCACCCTTCGGATACATCATGGGTTTATCTATAAACAGCGGGAGCATGTCCTTATTATGTCTAATTCTGTAATTAGGATAATCTGTCCAAAGCGCCTCGTAATCATCCATGACTGACTCATCGAAATAATCCGGAACGCCGGAAGTGTGGTTCAAAAGCTGCTTCACTGTGACACCCGGATCAATGCTTTTCAGATCAATATCAAGGATAGCTCCAAGAGTATCCTCAAATCTCAGTTTCCCGGCTTCGATCAGCTGAAGGATCCCCACGGCCACAAATGTTTTACCCATGGATGCAGTTGCAAATCTTGTGTTAAGCGTATTCGGTATCTCATTCGCCATATCGGAAAAACCGCCGCTGTAACTCAAAATCACCTCGTCATTGTGAACGATATATGCATTTCCTCTGAAATCCTTGTCCATTTCCATTTTCATAAAAAACCTCTTTCTCCGGACTATTAGTGGATTGTTTCAATCCGATTACTTACTCATCCTGTTTCTTCTCAGAATCCTTGATCCTATAGTAATCCTCCGCATCAATCGTAATCTCGATATGCTCCTTCGCTGATCTTAACCTCTCAAGCAAACAACAGACTTCAACATGGCTCGAATGGGGGAACATATCAACGGGTGTTGCCTTTACGAGTTCGTATCCCCCTTCGCGGAAAATTTTCAGATCTCTTGAAAGAGTTGCGGGATCACAGCTTACATATACAACACGTGACGGAGCAAGGGTAAGGATCGCATCGATACAGCTTCTTGCGCATCCTTTCCTGGGAGGATCTACCACCACGACATCGGGAGTCCTTCGTTCTCCTTTTCCCGGAAGCATTGTCTGTATGACATCCTCCGCAGCGCCGGTTATGAACTCGGCATTACGGATCGCATTGATCTTCGCGTTCTCCTTCGCATCCTTAATGGCCCTGTCTACGATCTCCACTCCCGTGACGTGTCCGGCCTTTTTAGAAAGCATCAGCGAGATCGTTCCGATTCCGCAGTACAGATCGAGGACTTCCTCTTCACCGGTAAGTCCTGCGTAGTCCCTTGCAAGACCGTAGAGCTTTTCGGTCTGTAAGGGATTGACCTGGTAAAAGGAAAGAGGAGAGATCTTGAATGTGATTCCGACAAGCGTGTCGGTTATATAACCTTCGCCGTAAACAGTTCTGTACAAATCGCCGAGGATGACATTGTCCCTTCTTGTATTCGGACATACCGTTACCGACTTAAGATCATCCTTCATCACATCGGTCAGCAGTTTGACAAGTCCCGCTTCATCCGGAATTTTGCTTCCGTTGATGACGAGATTCACCTGGCACTCCTTTGAAGTAAAACCATGTCTTATGAGCACATGTCTGACAAGTCCCTTTCCTGTCTCTTCGTCGTATGCCTTGATGTGATTTTTGTTCATCCAGTTTATGACGGCTCTGAGAAGAGCGGAATTTACCTCGGGCTCGATAAGGCAGTCATCCGTTTCGATGACGGAGTGGGTGTGCCCCGCGAAGAATCCGGCATGGGGTTTTCCGTCCTTTCCCATACGCACGGGATACTGGGCCTTGTTACGGTATCTGTACGGTTCGTCCATCCCGACTATATCGCATAGTTTTTCTTCGATCTCTTCTTCGGAATATCCGCCGAGTCTTAAAAAATCGTTCTTTACTTTATTGTATTTATAGCGGAGTTGTTCTTCGTATCTGTAATTCTGAAGAGTGCATCCTCCGCATTTTCCGGCCACGCCGCACTCTGCTTTGCATCTTCCCGAGGAAGGCTTTATCACATCCAGGATCCTTGCAAAGCCGTAGCTCTTTGTGACCTTCATTACCTTCGCCTTGATCTCATCACCGGGCAATGCGTTTTTAACAAAAAAAATGAATCCGTCACTTTTTCCGATACCGGAGCCGTCATCCGATATATCCGTAACAGTCAAAGTGATCTCATCATTTTTCTTAAATATTCTTTCACTCATATTCTTATAAATTCGGAGGATATCGCAGCCTGCAACATCCTCCGATCAATTTCCCGTGTTTACATTATCGTCGATCTGACATTTGCGTCATTTAAGAACTTCTTGGTTCCGAGCCACTGGCCTTTCTTGTCGGCGGAGTTTTCAAACAGCTCCGTGAATATCTCTATCTTGGAATCCATCTCATCAGCAAGGTTAAGTGCCATTGCCTCGACAAGTGCAGGAAGCTTGGGGGATCCGAATTCGTATTTTCCGTGATGTGCGAGTATGCAGTGCTGAAGCTGGGACAGATGCGTATGGGGGAATCCCTCGATCTGTGAAGCGGCTGCCCCTACCATCTCGGATCCCATGACTATATGTCCGAGGAGCTGTCCGTCATCCGAATAATCGTTCTCGGGGAATGCGGTGAACTCCTTTGTCTTGGCAATATCATGGCAGAGCGCCGCGGTGATCAGAAGATCCCTGTTTAGTACTTCATATTTTCCGCTGATATAATCACACACTCCCGCAACACCCAGTGTGTGCTGCATAAGTCCTCCGACAAATCCGTGATGCACGGTCTTGGCTGCGGAACAGGTGCGGAATTTCTTCGACAGTTCTTCGTCTTCAACAAAAAGCTTTTTGAGAAGTGCGTTGTAATGGGGATCCTTTACACTGTCGATCAATCCCAGAAGTTCCTTATACATCTCCTCATTGTCCCTGGGGCTGACGGGAAGGTACTCTGCGGGATCGTACTCTCCCTCCCTTGCAACGCGTACGCGCTTGATGTTGAGCTGCTTGGCATTGTTCCAGACATTGACATCGGCATTTACTTCAACATAATCATGCTTGCTGAAATCATCTATGCCGGCATCGCCGGGTTCCCAGATCTTACCGTCGATCGTTCCGGTCCTGTCCATAAGCTGTACGTTGAGATATTCCTTTCCGTTCTTGGTAACGGCGGAGGATACTCCCTTGCACAGATATATCTCTCTTATATGATCACTTTCATTGATCTCGGCTATATGCTTCATATTTTTCCTTTCAATTATCTTCGAATATTATACCCGAAGAACGTGCTGTCATGACATATTCAAGCTCGACATACTGCTGCTGGGATCTTCTCATGACGGCAGCGGTCACTTTGTCGCCGGCCTGATAGGTCTGGAGGACATTGACGTAATCGGTGTAACTTGTGATGGGTGTATCTCCGAGCCTTACGATGACATCGCCCGTTCTGATTCCCGCGAGCATTGCGGGTGAATCCATCTCGGTCCTCAGAACATATGCCCCGTAAGGAACGCCGAGCTGGGAATTTGCTTCGTTGGTTACGTAGGTTCCGATCACACCGAGGTATATTCCCGGCTTTCCGCTTGCCATATTACCGATCCTGTTCTTGAGCTCGCTTATTCCGTATGCCCAGATCAGTCCGTCTATATCGCTCTTTTTCTGGTCGGGTGCGATGATGCCTATAACCTGTCCGTTATAGTTGAAAAGAAATCCTCCGGCATTTTCCGCACCTGCGATATTGGTCTGGATCATGGTATCCGCGGTGTCGGGATATTCCAGAGTACTCCTGGATGCGCTTATCATTCCGTATCCGATCGAGCCGACGCTTCCCATGGGACTTCCGAGTGCGCATACGGGTGTGCCGACTGCCGCATAGGTACTTCCCAGAGTGGCCAGAGGGATATTGGATGCAAGATCGGTGCTTAGATCGCTTATCCTTACCGAGATCATAACAAGTCCGGTCGCTTCGTCCGTCGCCTTGATCTTTCCTTCGGCAACGTATCCTGTACTGAACTGGATGGCCAGGGACTGTGCGCCCTCAAGTGGAGCTTTATCTGCGATTATGTACAGGTCAACGCGGTCTTCGGCAACTATCAGTCCCGATGCCTGCTTGCTGTGCTGTTCCGGGGTTCCGATCCAGTCTGTATCCGAGGTGATCGCGGTGATGGTGACTATGGACTTGTTCATTTCCCTGACATAGGCGGCCATCGACTGATACATCTGTCTGTAATCGGTAACGTCAAGTGTCAGCTGGGAAAAGAGAACCTGGATCTGCTCGTTTGTGAGCGGAAGCGATGCGACCGCAGCGGAGTCATCTTCTTCTTTGCCGAAAAAGGCCTCCTGCTCCATATAATCCTGCAGGACCTCCTGGGGGGTAACATCATCTCCCGTATCTATGAAGTGAACGGCATCCCTTCCCTGACCCTGGTCGCTCCTTGAGATCCACTTGCTTAAGACAGGTTCGAGGATCCAGATGGTCACGGATGCGATGATTCCGAATACGATGGCAAGCAGAGCCGTCATCAGGGTCCTTCTGAGCAGACGGTATTTGTTGATGGGTCTTTTTTTGATCTGCTCGGAAATGATACTCCGGTTAAACGCTCCGTCTTTTTCGGAATTTTGTTTTATTTCGTCCTTATTTTTCTTATTCTCCATGGTTATTTCAGTATATCCGTACCCATAAAAAAAGTAAAGAAATAAGGGGTCTGCTGTGATATACTTAAAAAAGCCATGAATACTAAGGTTTTACGCACACTTGAATATGATCGGATCATCTCTCTTTTGACCGATGAAGCTGATTCAAAACCCGGAAAAGAGCGTACAAAAGCATTGCTTCCGATACGTGATCTGAAAGAGATCGAAACCCGTCAGTCCCAGACCGCAGATGCACTCTCAAGAGTCATCAAAAACGGAAGTACTTCCTTTGGCGGAAACCACGATCTGCGATACATCGTCAAGACTCTGGAGACAGGGGCAAGCCTTTCGGCTACGGACCTTCTTCAGGTTGCATCACAGCTGGAAAATGCCGCAAGGCTGGTTAAATACGGAGAATCGTCGGGCGGAGGCATCTCCTCGGCCCTTAATCCCGCTAATACGGGCATAAAGCATTCGGTGGATCTTGAAAAAGGCGCATCAAGCGAAAGGGAATCTGACGAATCATTTACGGATTCGCTTTCGGATCTCTTTTCCATGCTCTCACCCCTTCCTTCCCTTTCCGAAGAGATAAGAAGATGCATTCTATCCGAAGAAGAGATAGCCGATGATGCTTCCCCGGAGCTCAAAAAGATCCGCAGGCAGATCGGTCTTTCCGCGGACAAGATCCATTCGACTCTGACCCAGATGATTAACGGATCCTGCCGTACCTACCTTCAGGAAGCTGTCATCACCATGCGTGACGGCAGATACTGTATTCCCGTTAAGTCCGAATACAAGAGTCAGGTTCCCGGAATGATCCATGACCAGTCCTCGACCGGTTCCACTTATTTCATCGAGCCCGTTTCCGTGGTAAACCTCAACAACGACATCAGGACGCTGATGAGACAGGAACAGGAGGAGATCGAGAAGATCCTGGCGGACCTTTCCGCTAAATGCGGACTCCATACCGAAGAGATAAGGGTAAATCAGGAGACGGAAACCGAGCTCGATTTTATTTTCGCCAGGGGAAAACTGGCACTGAAGATGGATGCCACCCGCCCCGCTTATAACAGAAAACACTATCTTGTGCTTAAACAGGCAAGGCATCCGCTCATAGACAGAAAAAAGGTAGTTCCCACCGATATCAGCCTCGGAAGGGATTTCGACCAGCTTGTGATCACGGGACCCAACACCGGCGGTAAGACAGTATCTCTCAAAACTGTCGGACTTCTCTGCCTCATGGGTCAGTCCGGACTCCATATCCCGGCCAGGTCACATTCCGAACTGTGCATTTTCAACGATATATTCGCGGATATCGGCGACGAGCAGAGCATTGAACAGTCCCTTTCCACCTTCTCGTCCCATATGGTGAACATAGTCGAGATCCTTAAAAAGGCCGACAGACATTCACTCTGTCTGTTTGACGAGCTCGGTGCGGGAACGGACCCTTCGGAAGGTGCGGCTCTTGCCGTATCCATTCTCGAGCATATGCATAAGCTCGGCATCAGGACCATGGCGACCACCCACTATTCGGAGATCAAGATCTTCGCCCTTAGGACCGAGGGAGTGGAAAATGCCTGCTGCGAGTTCAATGTCGAAACACTGAGCCCCACCTACAGGCTGCTTATCGGTGTTCCCGGAAAGAGTAACGCATTTGCGATTTCCTCCAAGCTGGGACTTCCGGGTGATATAATAGAAGAAGCGAAAAAGCACCTCGATTCCGATACGGAGTCATTCGAGGATATCATCCAGAACCTCCAGCAGTCCCGTATCGAATCTGAAAATGAACGGAAAGAGATTGCAGAGTATAAGGAAAAGATACGTACTCTCCAGGATCAGCTCCACAATAAGAATGTCAGGATCGACGAGCAGAAGGCGGGCATCATAAAGCGTGCCAACGATGAAGCGGCGAAGATCCTGGAAGAAGCCAAGGAGATTGCCGACAAGACGATCCGCGACATGCAGAAAGCCGGCATAACCTCCGGTATGGCGGATCTTGAAAAGGAGCGCACCGCACTCAGGGAGAAGATCAATTCCCTGGCGGAAAAGGAAGAAGCATCCAAAAAAGCCTCTTCCAAAAAACAGCCTTCGGCCGATCCTTCCAAGCTTACAAAGGGTGTTCATGTGCTCATCACATCTCTCGGCATGAAGGGCGTGGTACAGACCGAGCCCGATGCAAAGGGTGAGCTTTTCGTAATGTGCGGTTCCATGCGTATGCAGGTTAAGACCGCAGACCTTAAGATCGACTACAGTGCCGTCCCCGAGGAAAAGACTTCGGGTACATTCACGGGTTCCATCAAGATGGACAAGTCCATGAATGTTTCCGCCGAGATCAATCTTCTCGGCATGACAACGGACGAGGCTCTTGCCGCCGTCTCAAAATACCTCGATGACGCATATGTCGCACATATCTCTCCGGTAAGGATAGTACACGGAAAAGGTACCGGAGCCCTGAGAAAGGCTGTACATTCCTATCTCAGAAAACAGAAGAATATTGATGAATTCAGACTCGGCGAATACGGTGAGGGTGACGCCGGAGTCACGATCGTTAAGTTTAAATAAGAGGGAGAATACTATGGTAGACAAGCAAAGGATACTTATAGTAGACGATGACAACAATATAGCGGAGCTCATTTCGCTGTATCTTGTCAAAGAATGCTATGACACACTTATCGTCAATGACGGTGAATCCGCACTCGAGAAGATCCCTGAGTTTCGGCCGGATCTCATGCTCCTCGACATCATGCTTCCGGGCATCGACGGTTACGAGGTATGCAGACAGGTCCGCGCGAACAGCGATCTTCCCATAATCATGCTTTCGGCAAAAGGAGAGACCTTCGATAAGGTTCTCGGGCTTCAGCTCGGCGCGGATGATTATATCGAAAAACCCTTCGATTCCAAGGAGATGGTTGCAAGAGTTAAGGCGGTCCTTCGGAGGACCGTTTCCAAGACCGCTCCTGTTCCCGAAGTTACCGGCGACGGGATCGATGCGGTTTCGTACCCCGATCTTCTCATCAACCTGACCAATTATTCCGTAACCTACAAGGGACGCACCATTGATATGCCTCCCAAGGAGCTCGAGCTTTTATATTTCCTTGCTTCATCACCCAACAGGGTATTTACAAGAGAACAGCTTCTCGACAGGATCTGGGGCTATGAGTATTCGGGCGATACCAGAACCGTTGACGTGCATATCAAGAGGATCCGTGAAAAGATCGGCGACAACGAAAGCTGGCGGATCTCCACAATCTGGGGTAAGGGTTATAAATTCGAGACCTTATGAAGCGCACTCTCTACCTGAAGTTCATATTGGGATATGTCATATTCGGTCTGTTCTCTTTTCTGACCGTTACTCTTTTTGTCCCGAAGATCACGAGGGACTATCTCATTTCCCAGAAAGCGCAGAGTCTGTATTCCGAAGCATCCCTGATAGCCGATACCTATGCGAAGGGCCTGTATTCATCGACAACTTCACTTGAAACGGTCACTCTTCAGCTCGATGCTCTCAGCGTTTATATGAACACAGAGATAAGGATCATCTCACCGGGCGGTGTTGTCCTGCTTGACACCGCACAGGCTGAGCCCGGACCCGAGCCCGGGATGATCGCGGATTTCGATCCTTCCATAGGCGGAGGTTCTTATTATCTGACCGGGGATTTCTTCGGATCGTTTGACGAAGAAGTTCTCTCCGTTATCTGTCCCATCACATCCGATTATCTTACAAAAGGATATGTGACCATCCATTATTCGCTTGATGAGATCGAAGCGCAGGTCAATTCCCTCCTCGGAATCTCATACATCACTCTGGTCATCATGTTCCTTCTTTCCCTCATCATCCTCATATTCTTTACAAGGATCGTGTATGTTCCGCTCCGGAAGATCACAAAGGGTGCGGAAAAATATGCTGAGGGTAATTACCACTATGAAGTAAATGTGGAAAGCCGCGACGAGATGGGATATCTCGCAGCCGCCCTCAACTATATGTCCGGCAAGATAGCTGATGCAGAGGATGATCAGAAGAAGTTCATTGCGAACGTATCCCACGATTTCCGTTCTCCCCTTACATCTATCAAGGGTTATCTCGAAGCCATGATCGACGGCACCATTCCTCCCGAGATGCATCAGAAATATCTGGGGATAGTGCTCAATGAAACGGACAGACTTACCAAACTCACCAACGGTCTTCTTACACTCAACAATCTGAACACCAAGGGAATGCATCTCGATCTTTCAGATTTCGACATCAACGAAGTCGTAAGAAAGGTTGCGGAGACCTTCGAAGGAACCTGCAGAAAGAAATCCATTGCGATAGAGCTTGTGCTCATGGGTGACGAACTCTTCGTACACGCGGACAAGGGCAGGATCGAACAGATAGTTTACAATCTCACGGACAACGCGGTTAAGTTCTCACATCACGATTCGGTAATCAAGATTGAAACCGCGGAAAAGAAAAACAAGATCTACGTATCCGTCAAGGATACGGGCGTGGGAATCCCTCCCGAAGACATAAGCCTTATCTTCAACAGATTCTATAAATCGGATTCTTCGAGAGGTAAGGATAAGAAAGGAACCGGCTTAGGTCTTTCGATAGTAAAAGAGATCCTCACCGCACACAGTGAGAACATCAATGTAATATCAACACCGGGAGAGGGAAGCGAATTCATCTTCTCGCTCCAGCCTTCGGATCCTGATGAGATTTAAGAAACAGGGGTGAACGAGGAACCGTCCCCTCGTTCACCCTATTTCAATACTTTAACCTGTAAAGATATGCCCTTCCCTTTTTTCCGATGTGCTCGATCACACCGATCTTATTTAAGAACGCGACTATAAGACTCGCGTGGCCTTTTTTCATCCCGCATTTTATCGCATCGTTTACGGTAAACTCTTCGGGTATGTCCCCCGGAAGAAGTTGCAGGTAATCCTCGGGACATTCAAAAAGTATATCGTCTATTATATCCGTCGGAACCTTGTCCAGCCAGGTTCCGTGTTTTTTATTTTCCCGTCCGTATCCGTCCTTTATCCTGAATTCATCGGCATCGATGATCACGATACGGATGCTCAGGTTTTTGTTTTCAAGAAAATCCCTGATACCGTATACTTCCCTGATCGCATCTTCGACACATCCCGTGTGTGCCGATGCCCTTTTCGGGACGGTCATCTCTCCCGTATCCGGATCTATCCAGAAGATCTTCTTTTTCCTGATGATGGGATGTATGACGGTAACCTTATAGCTCGGAAGAAATTCAAGCAGTTTATCGCGGAGCCTTTTAAGGGCTGCGGTCTGGATCTCGAAGATCCGGTCACCTGTGCAGATATCCGCAACAAAGGAACCGATGGGTATCTCCTGTTTGTCCTCATCAGGCTCAATGTAATTCTTTATCACGGCATGAAGCGTCTTCTCGGACAGGGTTCCGATCGTGGGACGCTCGCGGTCACTTGTCACCGAAAGAAGTGCATTATGAAAACGCTCCCGCATTTCCGGGGTAACGGATGAGGGAGCGTTTGTTTTGATGATATGTTTTTCTTTTTCCTTATTATTCATCAGGCGGAAATCTTTTTCCTGTCGTCTGCACCGTACAGAGCCTTCAGTATGATGGGGGTGGATATGCTCGATACCACGATGAGAAGGATGACTGCCGCGAAATATTCCGAACCGATCATTCCGACGCTTAATCCCTTCTGGGATACGATGAGTGCGACCTCACCTCTTGTCATCATTCCTACACCGATCTTAAGACTGTCCGCCCATGAGAATTTGCACAGCTTTCCTACAAGTCCGCATCCTATTATCTTGCAGATAAGTCCCACAAGTACAAAGCAGATGCAGAACAGGATGAGGTTACCGTCGATAGCGGTAAGGTTTGTCTTAAGTCCGATCGATGCAAAGAATACGGGACCGAAGAGCATGTAGGAATTAGTATCCATCTTCTCTGCGATGTAGCTTGAATCCTTGATGGAGCAGAGAATGACTCCGGCAACGTATGCACCCGTGATATCGGCAATTCCGAAATAAGTTTCGGCAAGATATGCCAGACAGAAGCACAGTGCAAGTCCCATGATCGGAATTCTTCTGGTATGGGGATATTTCATATCCGCAAGCTTGAAGATCTTGTAGATCACGATTCCGATGACAATGGCTGCGGCAAAGAATAAAGCCGTACTGAGTACCACTTTTCCGGGATTGGAATCCGGATTCTTGAATCCGATGACGAACGTAAGAACTATGATTCCGATAACGTCATCGATTATCGCTGCACTCATTATGGTCTGACCGATCTCACCCTTGAGCTTGCCCATCTCACGAAGAGTTGAAACCGTAATGCTCACACTGGTAGCGGTCAGAATGACTCCGACGAAGAGTGCGGTATAAAACTCCGGTGTTCCGAGTTTAGAAAAGCCGTAAAATCCCATGTACAGAAGGGTTCCGCCGACAAGCGGGACAAATACACCCGCACATGCTATGAGCAATGCTTTGAAACCTGTTTTGAGGAGGTCCTTAAGATTGGTCTCAAGACCTGCCGAGAACATCAGGAGTATGACTCCTATCTCAGCCATCGATGATATAAAATCACTCTGGTCCACAATGTGTAGGACACTGGGACCGATCAGAAGTCCTGCAACGATCTCTCCTACGACCTGGGGAGCTTTGACTCTCCTAGCTACCAGTCCGAAGAATTTGGCAAAAATGATTATGATTGCCAGATCCCGCAATATAGAGTAATCCATTTTTTATCAACCGTCCTCTTCACTGTCTTCGACGGGAAGTGTTACTTCCTTATCGTCTGCATCTTCATCTTCGAAAGCTCCGGCCATGTTTTCACTTTCTTCGTCCATAGCCTTTTCGCCTTCTTCAAGTGAAGCAAATTCTTTTTCACCGTTGGAAAGTCTGTCTCTGACCTTCGCAACATTTGCAATCTTCTCTCCGCCGGAAAGATTCATAAGCTTGACTCCGGAAGTGATCCTGCTCAGTACGCTTATGTCATCGATCCTGATACGGATCATCTGTCCGCCGTCGGTGATCATGATGAGTTCCTCGTCACCATTTACGGCCTTGGCCGCAAGCAGGTCTCCGGTCTTTTCGGTGATCTTGTAGCACTTGACTCCCTTGCCGGCTCTGTGCTGTCCGTTAAACTCATCGATATCGGTACGCTTACCCATTCCCTTTTCGGAAATGAATGTCATGTACTTACCCTGGCTTGCAAGCTGCATAGCAACAACTTCATCGCCGCCTGCGAGATTCATTCCGATAACACCGATACTTCCTCTTCCGGTGGTTCGTACTTCTTCTTCCCTGAACCTGATGCACATTCCCTGCTTTGTTGCTAAGAGTATCTCGGAATTTGCATCGGTGATCTTAACATCTATGAGCTCGTTTCCTTCGACAAGAGTGATCGCTCTGAGACCGCTCTTTCTGACATTCATGAGCTCGTCCATCTTCATCTTCTTGACCGTTCCGTTCTTGGTCGCGATGAAGAGGTTCTTGTTCTCTTCAAATCCCCAGATGGGAATGATCGCGCTGACCTTTTCTCCGGGCTCGAGCTGAAGGAGATTTACTATCGCAACACCTCTCGATGTACGTGAGCACTCGGGGATGTCATAAGCCTTCATCCTGTAGACTCTTCCGGCCGTAGTGAAGAAGTTGAGTGAATGGTGGGTCGTCGTCATGAGGAGATCTTCAACGTAATCGTCCTCTATCGTAGCCATTCCCTTGATTCCCTTACCGCCGCGGTTCTGAGCCTTGAAGTTGTCAACGCTCATTCTCTTGATGTAACCGAGTCTGGTCATCGCGATAACGGTATTCTCGTGAGGGATCATATCCTCATCGGGAATATCAAAGATATCGTTGCTGAAATGAGTATGTCTCTCATCTCCGTATTTATCTCTCGTTTCGGTGATCTCTTTTCTGATGACACCGAGGAGAAGCTTTTCATCGGCAAGTATCGCTTTGAGTTCAGCAATCCTGGCGGTGAGGTCGTTATGCTCAGCAAGGAGTCTGTCTCTTTCGAGTCCGGTGAGTGCTCTGAGTCTCATATCGACGATAGCCTGTGCCTGGATATCATCGAGTCCGAACCTTGCCATGAGTTTTTCCTTGGCTTCCGCGGGTGTTGCGCTTCCCCTGATTATGCTGATGACTTCATCGATGAAATCAAGAGCCTTGAGGAGTCCCTGCAGAATATGATCTCTTTCCTCTGCTTTTCCGAGGTCGTATTTGGTACGTCTTGTTACGACGTCTTCCTGATGCTTAAGGTAAAGACCGAGTACTTCGAGAAGATTCAAAACCTTGGGCTCGTTGTTGACAAGCGCAAGCATAATGACACCGAAGGTGTCCTGAAGCTGTGTGTGCTTGTAGAGCTGATTGAGGATGACGTTTGCGTTCGCATCTTTTCTGAGTTCGATGACAACCCTTACGCCTTCTCTGTTACTCTCGTCTCTGATATCGGTGATGCCGTCTATCTTCTTGAGCTTAACAAGTTCTGCGATCTTGATCTGCAGGTTTGCCTTGTTGACCATGTAAGGAAGCTCTGTAACGATGATCTGGCTCTTTCCGTTTGGAAGCTGTTCGATCTCCGTAACGGCTCTTACTCTTATCTTGCCGCGTCCCGTGCGGTATGCTTCCTCGACACCGCGGTGTCCGAGGATAAGTCCGCCGGTAGGAAAATCGGGACCCTGAATGATCTCCATAACATCTTCGATCGTGGTTTCTTTTCCCTCGATGCGGTCATCGATTATCTTGACTACGCCGTCGATCGACTCACTGAGATTGTGGGGAGGAATATTGGTTGCCATACCTACCGCAATACCGGTCGCACCGTTTACGAGAAGGTTGGGATAACGGCTGGGAAGTACTGTGGGTTCATTCTCCGTTCCGTCGAAGTTGGGAATGAAGTCTACGGTGTTCTTGTTGATATCGGCAAGAAGCTCCATGGAGATCTTGGAAAGTCTTGCTTCGGTATATCTCATTGCCGCAGCTCCGTCACCGTCCATGGAACCGAAGTTTCCGTGACCGTCGACGAGAGGATATCTCATTGACCAGGGCTGAGCCATGAATACGAGGGATCCGTAAATGGAGCTGTCACCGTGAGGGTGATACTTACCCATCGTATCACCGACGATACGCGCGCTCTTTCTGTGAGGCTTATCGGGACCGTTATTGAGCTCTACCATCGAATAGAGAACTCTTCTCTGAACAGGCTTCAGGCCGTCCCTTACATCGGGAAGCGCACGTGCCGCGATTACGCTCATCGCATAATCGATGTAGAAGGTCTCCATTTTTTCTTTGAGATCTACTTCCTGTATTTTGTCAAAAATAGTATCTTCCATTATTTCCTCTTCATGATCTATTCCGGTTTTCCTTTTCAGGTGATCGGATGTTTATCAGATATCAAGATTCTGTACGAACCTTGCATTCTCTTCTATGAATTCCCTTCTGGGCTCAACCTTGTCACCCATAAGGGTAGTGAATGTAAGATCTATCTCACTTGTCATCTCTTCGTCGAAGCCGACTCTTAAGAGGATTCTTCTCTGAGGATCCATTGTTGTTTCCCAGAGCTGCTCCGCATCCATCTCTCCGAGACCCTTGTAACGCTGGATCTTGTTGTTCTGGTCGCGGCCCACTTCGTCGAGGATCGCATTTAATTCGTCATCCGAATATGCATACCATTCCTTCTTATTCTTCTCCAGCTTGTAAAGAGGAGGCTTTGCCAGATATACATGTCCGGTCTTGATGAGCTCGGGCATGAATCTGTAGATGAAGGTAAGCATAAGGGTTGCTATATGAGCACCGTCAACGTCGGCATCGGTCATGATGATGATCTTGTCGTAGCGGAGCTTCGAAATATCGAATTCATCATGGATACCGGTTCCGAATGCGGTGATCATTGCCTTGATCTCGGCATTTGCATAGATCTTGTCGAGTCTTGCTTTTTCCACGTTGAGGATCTTGCCCCTGAGAGGAAGGATGGCCTGGGTAGCTCTGTTACGTGCTTCCTTTGCGCTTCCGCCTGCGGAATCTCCCTCAACGATATAGATCTCGCAATGTGAAGGATCCTTATCGGAGCAGTCCGCAAGCTTTCCGGGAAGTGCCATTCCTTCAAGTGCGGTCTTTCTTCTTGTAAGATCCCTTGCTTTTCTCGCAGCTTCCCTCGCACGCTGTGCAAGTATGGACTTATCGCAGATTGCTCTTCCCACATCGGGATTCTGCTCGAGATAAATGGTAAGCTTTTCACTTACTATATTATCAACGGCTCCTCTGGCTTCGGAGTTGCCCAGCTTCTGCTTGGTCTGTCCTTCGAACTGCGGATCTGCGATCTTGACACTTACGATAGCGGTAAGACCCTCTCTGATATCCTCACCGGAAAGATTGGGCTCGGAATCCTTGAGCATCTTCTTGTTACGTGCGTAATCGTTGAATGTCTTGGTTATCGCATTTCTGAATCCCTGAAGATGTGTTCCGCCTTCGGGAGTGTTGATATTGTTAACGAATGCAAATACGGATTCGTTGTATGAATCGTTATGCTGGAACGCAACCTCAACATAGACTCCGTTCTTCTCACCCTCGAAATAAAGGATGTCTTCATAGATGGGAGTCTTGCTCTTGTTCAGGTGCTGTACGTATTCCTTGATACCGCCTTCATAGTAGAATTCAAGAACCTTGCCGGCGGTACTCTTTATCTGTGAATCTTTTTCGGAGGATTCTTTCTTGACACTCGTGTCAAAATTGGTATTCTCTCCTCTTTCCTCGGCATCCTTCTTAGCTCTGTTTAAAAGCTCGTTGATCTGCTCTTCGGAATCTTCCTTTCCCTCCGCAGCTTCCTTGGCCTCTTCTATCTGGCTGTCGGTAAGTACGGCATTAGCTGCTTCGGCGGATCTGTCATCCTTGAGGATTATCTTAAGACCCTTGGTAAGGAATGCCATCTCCCTGAGTCTGAGCTTAAGGATGTTGAAATCGTAAATGGTGGTCTCTGTAAAGATCTCTTTGTCGGGAAGGAATGTAACGGTGGTACCGGTCTCATCCTCAGGACAATCCCCGATGATGTGGAGCTTTTCTATGACCTTTCCTCTTGAGAACTTCTGTCTGTAGATATGTCCTTCCTGTCTGATGTCGGCAACAAGCCACTCGGAAAGAGCATTAACAACGGAAGCACCTACACCGTGAAGTCCGCCCGATACCTTGTATCCTCCGCCGCCGAATTTTCCGCCTGCATGAAGAATTGTAAATACGACCTCAGCTGCGGGAAGTCCGGATTTATGGTTGATACCTACGGGGATTCCTCTTCCGTTATCCTTGACGGTCACGGAATTATCCTCGTTGATGGTAACCTCTATCTTTGTACAGTAACCTGCAAGAGCTTCGTCAACGGAATTGTCGACTATCTCATAGACAAGATGATGAAGACCGCGGCTTGCAGTGGTTCCGATGTACATACCGGGACGTTTTCTTACAGCCTCAAGTCCTTCAAGGATCTGAATCTGGTCTCCGCCGTATTCCTGTGTTACTTTGGTATTTTCCAAACTGTCTCCCATTTTTCCTCTTTCCGTAAAGAAATATATTTAAGACATCTGTCTTACTTTGCCGTTCTCAACATAAAACACTCTGTTCATGACAAATCTGTCATTAACAAAGTCATCTATACCCGTACATGTAATGAATGTCTGGATATCACCTATTGAATCCAGGAGAAACTGTTGTCTTTTCCTGTCGAGTTCGGAAAGAACATCGTCAAGAAGCAGTACGGGATTATCTCCGGATAATTTTTTCATCATATCGATCTCGGAAAGCTTAAGTGAAAGTGCGGCAGTTCTCTGCTGACCCTGCGATCCGAATCTTCTTATATCGATATCTCCCGCCATAAATGAAAAGTCATCTCTGTGGGGACCCAGTCCCGTCATCTTTGATTTCTTATCCTTTACAAGGGAGTTTTTTAATTCTTTTTCAAAATCTTCTTCCGAAACGCTGGGTTCATAGATGATGCTTATCTCCTCGCGTCCTCCGGAAAGCTTTGAATGAACATCCTTGATCTGTTCTTCAAGTTCATCCGCAAATTTTTTTCTGCGTTCTATTATCTTGGTTCCGTAGGATATCAGCTGGTCATCCCAGATCCCGAGTGATTCCTCGAGACTTCTGTCAAAGTACATATCCTTAAGAACCTGATTTCGTCTGTTTAAAACCTTGTTGTAATTGTTGAGATTATAGAGATAGAACTGATCGAGCTGGCACAGCTCCATATCTATGAATCTTCTTCTGTAAACAGGTCCGTTTTTTATGATGTTAAGGTCTTCCGGTGAAAAGAAAACAACCTTGCAAAGTCCCATCAGCTCAGCTGCTTTTTTTATCCTGTTTCCGTCAATGGCGATTCCCTTTGACTTGGAACTCCGAAGATGCATATCCACTCTTGTGGGTATGTCATCATTAAGTACGACAGTCCTTATGTGAGCTTCTTCTTTTCCGAATCCGATTATCTCACTGTCACGGCTTCCCTTATGGGATCTCGTGGTTGCGGATATATATAATGCTTCGAGTATATTGGTCTTACCCTGTGCATTATCTCCGTAGAAGATATTGGTACCCTTATCGAATTCTATGCTCAGGCTGTCATAATTTCTGTAATCAGTAAGTTCCAGGGATTTTATTATCACTGAGCATCACCCTTTTTCTTAACGATCACTTTCTCGCCTTTGTACTCTACGACATCACCGTCAGTTATCTTTCTTCCGCGGCGTTCATCAACTTCACCGTTGACCTTTACTTCACCGTTTATGATGTCATACTTTGCATCAACACCTGACTCGCAAAGTCCGGATGCCTTTAATAACTGACCCAGTTTTATAAAATCGTCTTTAAGATAAAATGTGATCATTCTTATACCGCACTGATGGTAACGGGAAGTACTACGTAAACGTAGGACATGTCTTCTTTCTTGATAAAGCAGGGAGCTTTTGAATTAACAAAATCAAGCTCTATCTCTTCATCGTCTATAACATTGAGTGCATCTATTACAAATCTGGGATTGAATCCTATTATCATATCTTTTCCGGATTTTGAAGCGGGAACATTTTCGTTCATGCTGCCGATCGCGGAATTGATCTTGATGGATATGCTGTCATCCTTTATGTCGAGAATGATGGGTTTCTTATCGCCTTCTCTTACATAGATGGTGGATCTGTCGAGACATTCGTTGAGTTTCTTTTTATTGATCTTTACTTTTGTCTCATAATCACCTACGAGCATCTTATTAACATCAAAGAAATTACCTTCGATGATCCTTGAAACAACTTTTGTATTGTCATATTCAAAACTGATGTGATTGGGATTGAAGAAGATCTCAACATCATCTTCGGCACCGCCGCCGATTATCTTGGCAAGTTCCTTTAAGCTCTTTCCGGGAACTATAACCTTCTTGTAGGGATAACTTTCACGAAGCTCCATATTGCACATGGATATTCTGTGTCCGTCAAGGCTGCACATTCTTATGTTGTTATCCTTGATCTCCATGAGTTCTCCCCTCATGGTCTGCTGTCCGGGAGTATCCTCACTTATATCTGCAATTGAAAAGCTGGTCTTTCTTATCAGCTCCCTGAGAGAAAGCTGGCTTATGACTATGCTGTCACTCTTTTCAAGATCGGGAAGATAGGGAAATTCATCATCACTTCTTCCGGGCATGTTCTGAACACTCTGTTCACACTTGAAAAATGCGGTAAGATTATCATCTGTCTCAATGACTATATCTGAATCTGAATCCGGCATCTTTCTTATAACGTCGGAAAAATGCTTTGCATCAAGAGCAACAACTCCGGAGCTTTCTATATTTCCTTCAATGATCGTTTCAATACCGAGATCAAGATTGTTAACGGTAAGAGTGATCTTTCCTCCGTTGGTATTGATGAGTATGCATTCCATTATTGACATTGTGCTCTTTGCGGGAAGAGCTCTTATAACTGTCTGGATACCTGAAAGTAATGCTGATTTTGAACAGGAAATCTTCATTGTGCATAACTCCTTTTTCGGGTGCGGATGCCCTTTTAAATGATATATTTAAATAGTTTAAAGTCTTATAAGTAATAGGTGCTGTGATTTATGTGCATAACCTTATTTATTATACTATTTTCAAGGGAAAAATGGAATGAATAAGTATGTGAAATAGTACCGGTTATTAAATGATTTTCTCCTCTTTATAACCCTTTAAAAGTTATGTAAACATGGGCTTTTTAATTGCCTGAGAGTATCTTTTTGATGCTTTCCACTTTTTCCTTGGTATTTTTTCCACTTTTATTTGAATTGATCTCTTCCGAGATCTTCTTACATCCGCTTATTACGGTTGTATGATCGCTTCTGTGAAGGTTATTCGCAATCTGCTGGTAAGTGATACCCAGCATGTCATAAGCAAGGAACATTATTATATGTCTGGGATAAACAATGTCAGCATTTCTCTTATTTGACATTATCGCATCCTTGCTTGCTCCGCATTCCTGACATACAACGTCAACAATACGGTCAAAAGTGATCTTATTTGAGTCTGAAGGATAGATATAGTCCTTAAGGGCTTCCTTGGCAAATTCAAGATCCGGTTCCATATTGTTGTAAAGCTTTGAAAATCCGATGATCTTGTTAAGTGCTCCTTCAAGCTCTCTAATGTTAGACTTTATATTTGAAGCTATATAATCGATTATTTCTTCGCTTATCTTGATCTTTATCTTGTATTTATCGGCATTATTCTTAAGAATTGCGGATCTTGTCTCATAATCAGGAGGAGTGATATCCACGGGCATTCCCCATGCGAATCTTGAGATATATCTTTCATCGAGGGTCTTGAATTCCTTGAAATTCTTATCGGAAGAAAGGATTATCTGCTTTCCTGCATCATGAAGGGCATTAAATGTGTGGAAAAACTCTTCCTGGGTAGCTTCTTTTCCTATAATGAACTGGATATCGTCGATCATAAGGACATCAACGGTACGGTATTTGTCACGCAGCTTACTCATTGAATCTGCGGTATTACCGCTTCTTAATGATTCGATAACGTCATTGGTAAACTGTTCGCTGGTAACATAGATTACCTTCTTGGTAGGATCCTTCTTTAATATAAAATGGCCTATAGACTGCATAAGATGGGTCTTTCCGAGACCGGGACCTCCGTAAATATAGAGAGGATTCCAGGTTTTGCCCGGATCTTCCGCAACAGCGACAGATACTTGATGGGCCATCATGTTATTTTTGCCTACGACAAAGGATTCAAAGGTATAATCCGGATTTAAAGTATCGTTATCTACCTTTGTCTCTTCAGGTTCATATGTATGAGGAGTATTGGTGTTAAGGATGAACTTGACCGAGATTATCTGATTAAGCTCTTCACCTATGACAGTCTCAAAATAATCCTTGAACTTCTTATTAAGATAACCGAGAGCTCTTTCATCTTCTTTTTCGGATACGATATAGACCGTATTACCCGATAATTCGCGGAATTCCAGGTTCTCAAACCAGAGATGGTATGTAATATCGGAAACATTTGCTTCCCTCTGGATCTTTCTCTTGATCTCTTCCCAGTATTCTTCGTTGGTAAAGTTCTCTGCGTTCATTATTTGAAAGTTTTCTCCTTGATCGGCTGGCCGCAAAAAGGGCAAAAATCCCCATATAATGCGACTGCCGTACCATTTTATAAAAATTAAAAATATTATTCAAATTGCGTTATTCCCTTTTGTGCGTTCGCAGACTTATCCACATTTGTGGATAATGCATACAGAGTATGAATAATGCATATATGAGGTCAGTTTATGTGAATCAATGTGGATATATCATAAAATGTGAATATCTTGAAAAACGCATTAAATACGCTGTTTATGGGTGGTTTTTAACCATCCGGGTCAATAAAAAATGATACATATCCACATGTTGTACACTAAATGGGGATAAGATTTTAGGTGATATTTTTAGTGGATAAGTCGGTGGAAAAGAAAAATTTTCACCTCATTTTCATGTGGATACCTGATATAAAAAATCGGAGTTTTTTCAAGAAAAATCAATAATATCCGCTATTTTTGCTTGACACTCTTTCTTTAATTAATTAAAATCTGTTTTGTGTCGTTTCTGACAGGTTCCAGGTAGTGGAATCATGCACTTACGGGTGCACTGCGAAGAGTTTTATTATAGAAGGAGGTGTTTCCTTATGAAGATGACATTTCAGCCTAAGAAAAAGTCTCATGCCAAGGTTCACGGTTTCAGAGCAAGAATGTCTTCAGCCGGTGGACGTAAGGTTCTTCAGAGCAGAAGAGCAAAGGGCAGAAAGAAATTATCGGCTTAAAAGTAAAGGTCACATTTGATGTGACCTTTGTTTTTCCGATCATTTAATATGGAAAGATTAAGAAGTAACGCACAGTTTTCGGATGTTTACCGGACACACAGATCCTTCGCAGACGATTATTTCGTTATGTATGTCAGAGAAAACGGGGAATCCTTTAACCGTGTAGGCGTAAGCGTAAGTAAGAAGATCGGAAACAGTGTCGTAAGGCACCGTGTGAAGAGGCTTGCAAAAGAAGCCTTCAGAAATTCCGAGAATATGTTCAATAGTGGTTTGGACATAGTATTTGTTGCCAGGAAAAATGCTGCATTGATGTCATATTCAGATGCACAAAGATCTCTGATGGGTCTTGCAGCTTCCCATCGCATCCTGCAAAAAGCGGGCAATTGATCATATTTATATATGAAGAGATTCTTTATTTGGTTGATCACGTTATATCAGAAATATCTTTCTCCTCTTAAGAGAACGAAGTGTCCGTATTATCCCACCTGTTCCAACTACGGAAAAGAAGCCATTGAGGAAAACGGGGTAATAATAGGAAGTTTGCTTGCTCTTTGGAGAATTTTGAGATGTAATCCTTTTTCCAAGGGCGGAGTAGACCCTGTTCCCAGAATGAGGAAAAGATATTCAGGGAGAATTTAATGTATTTTACTCTTTTAACACCCAATACCACTCCCATCTTCAAGTACATCGTATGGATACTTGGTAAGATCATGGAGGGTATCTTTTATGTTCTTGATAAGATCGGTATCCCAAATATCGGTCTTTCCATCATACTTTTTACGATCATCGTAAATGTATGTATGATCCCGCTGACTTACAAGCAGCAGAAGTTCTCTAAGCTTTCAATGAAGATGAATCCTGAGATCAAGGCCATCCAGAAGAAATATCAGGGCAAGAGAGATCAGGAATCCGCAATGAAGATGAATGCCGAGACTCAGGCAGTTTATGCCAAGTACGGTGTATCACCTACCGGAAGCTGCGGATATCTTCTTATCCAGTTCCCCATTCTCTTTGCTCTGTACAGGGTTATCTATCAGATTCCCGCATATGTTACCAAGATCGGTGATGTATTCAGGGTTCTTACCGATAAGATAATCGCTGTAGACAACGGTACATTCATCTCGGAAAATCCCGATGGACTTGTCAGTATCACAAGTGCCTTGAAGATGTATGCTTCCAATATCAGGGAAGGAAACCTTTCCAACGGTATTATCGATGTTCTCAACAGAACTTCAACATCTGACATGGCTGTCATCAGTGCTCACTACGGACTTTCGGATCTTACCTATGAAGGTGCAAGGATCATTTCAACCGCAGGTGAAAAGGGACTTTTGGATATCTACAACAATTTCCTTGGTCTCAATATCAGAAATACACCCTGGTATATCATTAAGGAAAGTTTTGCATCCCATGCATATCTGCTGGTGATCGCAGCTGCCCTCGTTCCGATTATTTCAGGTTTCACGCAGTGGCTTTCCATCAAGCTTGCTCCGACCCAGTCACAGCCCACAGGAGATAATTCACAGGCAGATCAGATGGCACAGACCATGAAGACCATGAACGTGATGATGCCTCTTATGTCGGTATGGATCGGTTTCTCATTCCCCACCGGTCTCGGTATCTACTGGATAGCCAACGCTGCAGTCCGTGTTATCATCCAGATCATCATGAATAAGCGTATCGACAAGATCGATTTTGAAGAGCTTATCGAGAAAAATAAGGAAAAGAGCCAGAAAAAGCTTGAAAAGCTTCAGGCAAATCAGGAAAGAATGCAGGCTTATGCCGCTATGAATACCCGCAGCATCCAGAGCAAGGCTTCCTATGTCAATAAGGATGCATCCGGTGATGTCAAAGGTGATGATGTTACTAAACCTCTTAATTATGCACCGGGTTCAATGGCAGCCAAAGCAAATATGGTAAGCGAATTTAATAAGAGAAACAGTAAGTGAGGTCACCATCATGGAATATAAAGAATATACAGGCAAAACGGTAAACGATCTGATCACCGATGCATGTCAGGATCTCGGTGTTACCAGTGACAGACTTGATTATGTTGTAGTAGACGAAGGTTCTTCGGGATTCCTCGGAATCGGTGCAAAGAATGCAGTCATTAAAGCAAGAGTAAAGTCTGACGAACAGATTGCTGAAGAAAAAGCAGCCGAAGAAAAGAAGGCTGAAGTAAAAGAGGAAGTTAAGGAAGAGGAGACCAAAAAGGAAGAAGCTCCCAAAAAGCAGTCTTCCGAGAAGATCATTCCCGTATCCGATCCCGCTAAGTATGAATCGATCGCAGTAAAATTCCTTGAGGATGTTTTTAAGGCAATGGGACTTGAAGCTTCCATGAAGACCTCATTCGAACTCAGTGAGAATGCACTTGATATCGAGATCGTCGGAAGCGACATGGGAATCCTTATCGGTAAGAGAGGAGCAACCCTCGATTCACTCCAGTATCTTGTAAGCCTTGTTGTTAACAAGGAAAGCGAACAGTATATCAGAGTCAAGGTTGATACCGAGGATTACAGGGAGAGAAGAAGAGCAACTCTTGAAAATCTTGCAAAGAATGTATCTTCCAAGGTTAAACGTACCGGACGTCCTTATGAGCTCGAGGC
>JAEEGH010008907.1_pt1 | contig 23589 bp, 25 predicted proteins | sample 9134181 | NCBI WGS metagenome assembly JAEEGH01 (sample SAMN16246544, study PRJNA631951) | gut metagenome | biome: gut microbiome; feature: rumen; material: DP-attached | host: Bos | place: Iran: Karaj | collected 2018-10
ATTTCGGAATTGTTAATATCAGTCATATATTCAATTAACTCTTGATTATTTATCGGGCTCTTCCAAGTACCATCAGGTAGAGACTCTTTAGGTTTAAAATTAACAGCATGATCAAGTTCATGAGACTCAATCATATCATATAAAGTTGGTTTGTCAAATTTTTTTATAGTTAATGGGGATTCTTTAGAAAGAATATCACCATTTAATAAAATCATCCTTTTTCCAGGATTTCTACTATCTTGGAGTATTTCATCAATAGACTTTCCTTTTTCCCCATAATAATTAAGAGATAACCCTCCTCCATTCTTTTTTATATAATCAATCCAATGATTTACATTTTTCATAGCCCCATCTGGGGTTTCTCCCATATTTAAAGATTCTCGATATATATCTTCTGCCAAAGTTCTTAAAGTTTCATCACCTTTTTGACCACTTTCATATTTATATCTAATTATTTCATTATCATTAGGTATATTACCCCTTTCTTGTCTAATTCTATCTACTCTTCTTTTATGTCTATTAAGATACTCTCCAGCTTGCAAATCAGGTTTTTTAATTCCAATTTCATTTTCAGCAAGATAGTCAACAAATGTACTTGTCAAAGCATCATTAAAATTCTGTTCTGAACGATATGTCCTAAAAGGTTTAGAAAATTTATAAACATCATGTAGGAGTTTTCCAGCTCCAAACATATCTAATCCTGTCATCCCTAAATCCCAATAACCTTTAGCTTTATTCCCGTTCTTTATTTCTTGTAAGCCATTATAAATGTTATCTTTTGCTGTTATTGCACCATGTGTCGTAAGAGCTGTATCTACAATAGGATTATTCAACAATTTCCATACAGTAGAACCACCTAATGCTATAGCAGGTGCTGTTGCAGCTCCAATCATAACACCAGTAGCAAGTTTTCCTAATCCTGAATTAGCAGCTCTATCCATTAAAGAACTTGTATAAGCTTGTCCATTTGAATAATTTTCAATTTGCTGTCTAGACCAACCTTTCATAAAATCAGGTCTTTGAGCAGAAATAGTTACATTATTTTTAGTACCTCCATAAAATGTATCAGCATCCCAATCTTTTTCTAATGTTTGAGCAACATATCTTCCAGAATCATCATTGATTTTTATAGGTGAAACAAGACGTGTTGGATTATAAACAACCTTATCTTGACTAGAATAGACAGGAAAAGCATTAGTATAAGATTGCATCCATTCTGATAATTCAGGTGGTATTGTTGTTGTCTTATCACCATCAAGGTTATAAGCAGCCTTCTTTCTTCTTCTCTCTAAAATTCTATTAAATCTTCTCATAACTATCTAACACTAATATTTTCTTGATTAAACAAAAAGTAAACTGTAATCTTATCATGGTTCAATTTTTCATAATTATTACCAGCTACAAAATTACTAAAAATAAATTTAATATCTAAGAGTTTTATTCAAGGAATTTACCTCTTTAAAATCAAATTTGGCTATTACGACAAATTTTTAATTGGAATATAATTTTTGAATAGTATCAAAAGACTTTTTATATGGAAATTATAAAAAATTTTGCATTAACATGTTGAAATTTAGAAATTTATGACTGAATAAGAAGAAAAATTATTCTTTTAATAGAAATTGCACCAAAAAGAAAAATATCTCAAATTTTTTATCAATTAAATTAAATCCACTTGTTTGACTATAGCTTTGTCCGGACAGAGATTTTTTAGTTCTATTATTGTCCGGTTGAGAATAGGGTGTATTTTTTGCGGGCATATTTCAGCCAAAGGTGTTAGTACAAAATTTCTAATATGCATTTTCGGATGAGGGATTTGCAGGTGAGGAGTATCTATCACTAAATGATCATAAAATATGATATCTATGTCCATGCTACGGTCTTCATAATGATGTGATGCATGAGGCTTGCGTCCCAAAAGTTGTTCTATATCCAAACATTGTTGCAAGGTGTCTTCCGGAGAAAGATTTGTTTTGATAATCAATGCTATATTTACAAAATCATGCTCGGATGAATAGCCCCATGCAGGAGATGCATAATAATGGGATGTAGAAACAATAGTCCCTATGCGTTCCTTAATGTAAAGAAACAATTGTTGGTATTTGCTAACGGTATTGTCAATATTACCGCCCGCTAAAAGATAGACCAGATGCATGTATTATTGTACTTTCCCGTTGAGAATAACTGTTTTCACTTTGTTGTCACCAAAAGAATAAGGCATATATTGATAAGTAGGTATAGGTTTGGTAATAAATACATTAGCAATTTTTCCTTTACAAATGGAACCTAATTCTTTGTTGACATCCATAGCATAGGCGGTATTGATGGTGGTGGCATTGATAACTTCTTCAGGAAGGAGTTTGTACTTCACACAACCCATTGTCAAAACAAGTTGCATGTTGCCGGAAGGACACGATCCCGGATTGAAATCGCTGGCCATGGCAATAGGCAAACCTTTTTCTATCATTTTTCTGGCAGGAGCGAAAGGCATTTCTAAGAAAAATGCAGCTCCGGGCAGCAAAGTCGGCATGGTGTGAGAAGATAATAATGCTGCAATTTCTTCATCTCCGGTGCATTCAAGATGATCTACCGATAGGGCATTATATTTTGTGCCAATTTGTATGCCACCTGAAAAATCTAATTCGTTGGCATGAATTTTTGGACGAAGTCCGTATCGGATACCTGCTTCTAACATACATGCAGTTTCTTCGGGAGTAAAAAATCCTCTATCGCAGAAAACATCAATAAAATCTGCTAATTTTTCTTCTGCTACCTGCGGAATCATTTCATTGACAATCAAATTAACGTATTCTGTTTGACGACCTTTGTATTCCGGAGGAACGGCATGTGCTCCTAAAAAGGTAGCTTTGATGGTAAGAGGTGATTTTTCTTTTAGCAATTTGATGACTTTCAACATCTTAAGTTCATCTTTTGTTGATAATCCATAACCGCTTTTTATTTCTACTGCACCCGTTCCATATTGTTTTATCGTTTCCAGACGTTGCCAAGCATCATTGAAGAGTTCTTCTTCGGAAGCGTCTCTTAAGTGTTGTACTGTAAAAAGAATGCCCCCGCCACGTTTGGCAATTTCTTCGTAGGAAAGTCCTTGTATTTTGTCAATATATTCTATTTCCCGACTGCCATAATAAACAATATGTGTATGAGAATCGCAAAAAGACGGAAATACCATACATCCTTCTGCATCAATAATTTCATCTGCAGATGCTTGCAGATTTTTCATTTCTCCAAAATCTTTTATTTTGTTGCCTTCTATTAGTAGCCAAGCATTTTTAATAGTGGATAAATCACGCATTTGTGCTCCTGCCTTGTAAGCAGTAGGAGTTGTCTCTACTTGTATAAGTTCTTTTATATTTTTTATTAATAAACTCATAATCGATAAATTACAGATAATTTTCTTTTAATATTTGTATCAATTTTTTCATTCCACTAGATGCCACATCTTGAATAACAGTAACATGGTTGTGTTGTACATTCACTTCTTTAGGGTCAATAAGAAAGATGGGAATACCCGGTCGGGTGTAATGAATAAGACCTGCTGCAGGATATACAACCATAGAAGTGCCGACAATGACAAATATATCTGCCGTTTGGCATTCTTCTATAGCAGGTTCAATCATAGGAACGGCTTCGTTGAACCAAACAATATGTGGACGAAGTTGGGCACCATCTTCTGCCTTGTCGCCTATATGAACTTCGTATTGTTCCGGCGAAAGTTGATAAACAAGATTTTCGTTTCTTTCAGAACGGACTTTTGTCAATTCTCCGTGGAGATGGATGACTTTTTTGCTACCAGCTCTTTCATGCAGATTGTCAACATTTTGTGTAATGATAGTTACATCAAAAAATTCTTCTAATTCTGCTAAACCGATGTGACCATAGTTGGGTTGTGAAGTTAGCAATTGTTTTCTTCTTTCATTATAAAATTGGGTAACCAATTGAGGATTTTTTCTCCAACCTTCCGGAGTGGCAACATCTTCTACTCGATATTGTTCCCATAAACCATTGGAATCTCTAAATGTACTAATGCCGCTTTCTGCACTGATACCTGCACCTGTAAGGACAACTAATTTTTTCATATCTATTCAGTAAAAATTGATATGCAAAAATATAAAAAAGTTGTGAGATGAAAGCAGAAAAAATAAATTTTTAGAAAAAGGAAATTATTTTATTAATGGAAACTTCTGTAAAGCAATGTATTGAGGTTGATAGCCTTTGGTAAGTATGCTTTCGTAAAGTACGATTTCATCCACTTGAACAGGAATAGGTTGGGATAGTTGGTTACGATGAATGGCATCCCAAAACATTTTTCTGTCATCTATTTGATGAATACGGGCTAAGGTAAGGTGAGGTACAAAGTTGCCTACATCTTTTTTAATGCCTAATAATCGTAATTGTTGTTCCAATAAGGAATGTAAATGTTGCAAGTTGGTGTTTTCTTTGGTGGAAAGAATGATTACACGAGGATGATACTGGCTGCCAAAAGCCTTGATTTGGTCCAATTCAAATTGGAATGGGGAAACGGGAGTGGTGCAAAAACGAATTTTTTCTATAAGTTGCGGCAAGTTGTCTTCTTTAAAATTGCCAATAAATTTCAAAGTGAGATGAAAAAGATTAGCATTCACCCAATTTACTTTGTCCAATTTTGACATAGACGAGCGTAAACGAGGTATCAAATTGATAATTTGCTCGTCGGGATGAAAACTGATAGCGATAAATAATCTTTTCATCAAATAGTGTATAAAAAAAATAGGGCTTCAGCCCTTTTTTTTCCCGTATATTTACAACGGCAATAAATTTTTAAGCAAAAATTAGTTTGCTAAAAATTCTTTTACTTGATCGGTAGGAACAATAGTTTCTTTGAAGGTGTAGGCACCTGTTTTTGCAGAACGTTCCATACGTATAACTTTTGCAAAATCTTTACCGGAAGATTTCTTTAATGTTGCAACAACTTTCTTTGCCATATGTCAATTATTTTATTTCTTTGTGAACTGTAACTTTTTTCAAAAATGGATTGTATTTTTTCAATTCCAATCTATCTGGAGTGTTTTTACGATTTTTAGTAGTAATATATCTTGACATGCCAGGAACTCCGCTTGCTTTTTGTTCTGTGCATTCAAGTATCACTTGCTGTCTTGCTTCTTTATTTTTCTTTGCCATTGCTTTAAATCTTTTTTATTTTTTAGGAATGCAAAAGTATCATTTTTTTATCAAACAAAAGCAAAGAAAACAAAATTTTGTTACAAGGATTTAAAATCAATTATAAAAATCAATCAATCAGCTAATTACAACTCAGCCAAAATGTCAAAAACGAAAAAAAATGGCAGAAAAAACAAAAAAAGAGACAAAAAAGTAGAACTAAAATGTCATCATTTTGCATAAATTTCAACAAAAATCGGTTGATAAAGATATAAATAATGATTAGAAAAAAAAGTGTTATCTTTGCAAAATGAAATTTGCCCGAATGGCGGAATTGGTAGACGCGCTACATTCAGGGTGTAGTAACCAATTGGTTGTGCAAGTTCAAATCTTGTTTCGGGTACAAAGAAGATAATAATGAATGGCAAATTGATAATTTTTTCAGCCCCGTCCGGCACAGGAAAAACAACAATAGTAAAGCGATTGTTGAGTATGGGCTTGCCATTGGAATTTTCAATCTCCGCTACTAGTCGCAAAATGCGACAAGGTGAGCAACATGGCGTTGACTATTACTTTTATACTCCGGAAATTTTTAAAGAAAAAATTGACAAAGAAGAATTTTTGGAATGGGTAGAAGTTTATGAAAATCAATTTTATGGCACCTTAAAAACCGAATTGGACAGAATTTGGCAAAAAGGCAAACATGTTATTTTCGATGTAGATGCAATCGGCGGAATGAACATCAAACAAAAATTTCCAAATAATTCATTGGCAATATTTTTGATGCCGCCATCTTTACAAGAATTGCGTAATAGACTTAACAAAAGAGGCACCGAAACCCCGGAATCGTTGGCACTGCGTTTGGATAGAGCAGAATATGAAATGGGTTTTGCCAAACAATTTGACAAAGTAATTACTAACGATAATTTAGAAGAGGCTACGCAGAAAACATATAATACAATAGTAGAATTTTTAAATCAATGAACACTCCTCTTATCAGTATTATAACAGTAGTTTATAACAGCGAAAAATACATAGAAGGAACACTGAAAAGTATTCAAAATCAAACTTGTAAAGATTTTGAATATATAATCATCGATGGAGATTCCAAAGATAATACATTGTCTATCATTCAACGGTATCAAGATGTAGTCAGCAAATTGATTAGCGAAACCGATAAGGGTTTATACGATGCTATGAACAAGGGTTTGCAAATGGCAAAAGGTCAGTTTGTGTGGTTTATCAATAGTGGCGACAAAATTTATGCTGACAATACGGTGGAAAATATTGTCAACTTGTATGCCGACAATCCGACAGCAGATATTTTCTATGGTCAGACACAATTGATAGACGAAAATGACAACATATTGGGAATGAGAAAAAAAACAGCCCCGGACAAATTGAATAAAGATAGTTTGAAAATGGGTTTGATGGTTTGTCATCAATCCATTTTGGTAAAAAAAACTATTGCCGATAACTACAATTTGCAGTTAAAGGTAGCAGCCGACTATTTGTGGGTATTGTCAGCATTGGAAAAAGCTCACAACATTGTTAATACAAGACAAATTTTGTCGCGTTATTTAGAAAATGGATTTTCGGCAAACAATCAGTTTTTGGCCAATCGGGAACGATTGAAGGTAATGATAGAACATTATGGTCTGTGGTCAACATTGTGTTCTCATGTAAAAATCACTTTGAGATATTTGTTGAATAAAATAAAAGAAAAATAATATTATGTGGGCTAAATTTTGTTTATGGTTGTTGCATGTATTAGGTTGGACGGCAGTAGATAAGCCTTGTGAGGAAGATAAGGTTATTATATTAGGTGTTCCACATACTTCCAACTGGGATTTTTTGATTTCTTATCTTTATTATACCGGAGTAGGTGGCAGAGCAAATGTTTTGATGAAAAAAGAAATGTTCAAAGGTCCGTTGGGTTTTTTATTGAAAAAAATGGGAGCCATTCCTGTAGATAGAAAAAATGCTGCCACAATGGTTCGAAGTGTGATAGACGAATTTAATAATAATGATAGAGTTCATTTGGCATTGAGTCCGGAAGGAACTAGAAAACCTATCAAAAAATGGAAAACAGGTTTTCATACTATTGCCAAACATACCGGCGCGACAGTTTATTTAGGATATTTTGACTGGGGAACCAAAAGAATAGGAAGAGGTGAAAAATTTGAACTCAGCGATGATACAAAGGCTGATATGGAAAAAATTCAAGCAATCTATGAACAAATGCATCTGGTGGGAAAACATAATGAAAATTATTTAACGCATTAAAAAAGAATGGCAATATTTCAAAAATCAATTAAATATAGAGAAAGTTATATTACAACTTTAGCACGTCTATTTGAATACTCTACAACGGTATACAAAGATAACTTGGTATCAAAGATGCCCGATAGCGATCAAGTATATACTTATGGTACGTTTAGAGAAAAATGTTATGAAATTTCGCAATTGTTATGTAGATATGGCATTGGAGGAGGAGATAAAGTGGCAATTGTGTCACAAAATATGCCTAATTGGTCTATCGCCATGTTTTCAACAGTGACATTTGGACGAATTTTTGTTCCTATTTTGCCCGATTCTTCTACTAATGAAATTACTAATATTTTGAATCATTCTGAAACAAAGGTATTGTTTGTTTCTCAACGCATGTTGCCAAAAATAAGCGAAGAATGTTTAAACAAGATGACTTTGGTATTTGATGTAGAAACCTTGGAAGTGATTAAGCGAGATAATGATGCATTTACTTGTGATGGAAGGACATTGGATCCTCTTCCGGATGATATTGCTTGCTTGATATACACTTCGGGAACCACAGGAAAAGCCAAAGGTGTGATGTTGAGTCATAGAAATTTTTGTGCAAATATTTTTTCTTCTTATTTTGCACATAAAGCTAATCACAAAGATGTTTGGTTGTCAATTTTGCCAATGGCTCACACTTATGAATTGAGTATAGGTATGTTGTATCCATTTTCTGTGGGAGCATGTGTGGTGTATATGAAAAAACCACCTACACCGACTATTTTATTAAAAATGATGCAGGATATTAGACCGACTATTATTTTGTCGGTGCCTTTGATTATGGAAAAAATTTACAAAGGCAGCATCCTGCCAACTATTGCCAGAAGTAAAGTTTTGACATGGTTGCAAAAACATATGCCTAAGTTGTTGTATAGTTTAATAGGAGCTAAACTAAGAAAAATGTTTGGTGGAAGATTGGTATTTTTCGGTGTAGGCGGCTCCAAATTGAATCCGACAGTGGAAGAATTTCTTTATAAAGCAAAATTTCCATACGCTATCGGTTATGGTTTGACAGAAACTGCTCCATTGATATGCGGTTGCGAAAAGAAAACTAGAAAAATAGGTTTTACCGGACCTGCAGTGCATAGAGTAACAGTGAAATTAATTAATGTCAATCCTGCCACCGGTGAAGGTGAATTGGTGTGTAAGGGTCCTAATGTTATGTTGGGGTATTATAAAGATGCCGCAAGAACAAGAGAAGTTTTCACGGAAGACGGTTGGTTTAAAACCAACGACTTGGCTATTGTGGACGAAAATGGGAAATATTCAATTATCGGACGAAAAAGTAATGTAATTTTAGGTGCATCAGGAGAGAATATCTATCCAGAAGAAATAGAAGATGTTATCAACAATATGAGTGGTATTGCTGAATCGTTAGTGATGGAAAAAGACGGTAAATTGGTAGCATTGGTACACATTGACGAAAATATACTCAATTGGAACCAAGAAGGAGAAGATGAATTTTTGAAAAAAGTGGAAGACATAAAAGAAAGTGTGCTTTCTTTTGTCAATAAGAGAGTAAATAAAAGTTCCAAAGTGCAGAATGTAGAAATTGTAAAAGATTTTGAAAAAACAGCTACTCACAAAATCCGCCGTTCAGTTTATAAGAATAAAGATGTTGAAGAAAGCGGAGAAAAAACTTCCAATGATCAAATTTCCCAATCATCGGAAAATAAGGAGTAAGTTATTAACAATTTATATTATAAAATAACTGAATATGAAGTTGATAAAATATTTATCATTGTTTTTAAAAAAGATAATGTTGCTTTTGATACGCTTCTATCAGTTGTGCATTTCTCCTTTGTTTCCTTCTACATGCCGCTATACTCCCACTTGTTCGGTATATGCTATACAAGCAATAGAAAAATATGGTCCTATCAAAGGAGGTTGGAAAGCTTTGAAAAGAATACTTTCTTGTCACCCCGGTGGAGGAAGTGGTTATGACCCTTTAACATAGTGAAAAATTAACATTTTTGTTTTATAATAAAATTTAAAAATGGCACAATCAAGAGAAAAACAGATAATTAAAGTATCAATTATTGGTATAGTTACCAATTTATTGTTGGCAGGAGTAAAAATTTTGGTCGGCATGTTGTCAAATTCCATTGCCATTATCAGCGATGCGGTGAACAATATAGCCGATTCTTCTTCTTCAATTATAACCATAGTCGGTACTAAACTATCACAACGGCAACCGGATCGCAAACATCCTTTCGGGTACGGAAGAATAGAATATCTTACTAGTATGGTTATTGGTGTCATTGTGTTAGTGACAGGATTGGAAATGGCTATTTCGTCAGTAAAAGGCATTATTCATCCGGAAAAAATAAGTTTTTCTTATCTTACAGTGTTAATATTGGCTATTACAATGGCGGCAAAGATAATATTGGGTTTATACACCAAAGCTACCGGTAAAAAAGTAGATTCCGGTGCATTGATAGCTTCCGGAGCAGATGCCTTGAACGATGCTATTATATCGGCTGTTACTATTGTATCGGCATTAGTATTTCTTTGGTTTGATGTTTCAATAGATGCTTGGGCAGGTGCATTGATATCTATTTTTATTATAAAAACCGGTGCAGAAGTTTTGAAAGATACTATCAGTAAACTTTTAGGAGAACAAACCGACAAGGAATTAGCCGATGAAATCTATTCAATGATAAAAAGTAATAATATGGTAATAGGCGCTCATGATATGATTCTTCACAATTATGGTCCGGAACGTCATATAGGAAGTGTCAATTTGGAAATTGATCACGACAAAACCATCAGTGAAGTATATCCTATCTTGCATCAATTGCAAATACAAATCTATCAGGCAACAAAAACATATGTAGTTTTTGGACTTTATTCTATAGACGAACATTCAGTAAGTTCACAAAAAGCAATACAAGTAGCAAAAAATATTCAACAACAAACTCAACATTGTCTTGGTTTTCATGGAATCAATGTAGATGATAATTTGAAAGTGGTATTTTGTGATTTACTATTAGATTACGATTGTGATCGAATGTCCATACTACACCAAGCGGAAGAAATGTTCAAAGAAGCTTTTCCGGGCTATCAACCCATGATAACCATAGATACACCATTTACAGAAATGTAGTCAAATTTTTGTTCTTCAATGTCTTCAATAGAAAAGCATCCGTTTTCTTTATTTTTGCCGACCAATGCCAAATGGCTATTGTTAGGAAGTTTTCCTCCTCCTCGCAAACGCTGGTCGATGGAATTTTACTATCCTAACTTGCAAAATGACATGTGGAGAATATTTGGTTTATTGTTTTTTGCTGACAAAAATTACTTTCTCTTGCCGGATAAAACTGCTTTTGACAAAGAAAAAATTGTTACTTTTTTGCTTTCAAAAGGTATTGCCATGGGAGATACAGCTCGTTCTGTTATTAGAATGAAAGGCAATGCTTCAGATGCTTTTTTACAAGTGGTAGAACCTTTGGATTTGCAGCAAGTTTTGTTACAATTACCACATTGTAAACAAGTTGTTGCCACAGGGCAGAAATCTGCTGATACGCTTTGTCGAATGTTAGGAATTGCCATGCCGATAATAGGTGAAAGTAGCGAATTTGTACTTCTTAATAGGTCTATGCGACTTTATCGCATGCCGTCATCTTCTCGTGCTTATCCGATGAAATTAGAACAAAAGGCTAATTTTTACAAAAAATTATTTGAAGAAAATTTATGAGTTTAAAAATTTTTTCCAATCATATTGTTGTTATATTTCTACTGACTTTGTCGGGAAGTTGGTTGTCGGTTTGTGCCCAGTCTAAAGTTGTTATTCAAAAAACAGTGCAGCAGCAGTTGGCACAATATCCTGCTTCTACATTGCAAGATATTTACAAAAATTTTTTCCAAGACAAATTTGGTCCGGGACATCTATTGACGGATACTAATTCTTGTAGAAGATATATTCAAATAGAAGCCCGACAAGCAGTGGCCGAGCCTGATACACATATTGTTGCAATTGGCTATCAACACAATTTCTATAGGGTGGGTATACATGTAAATATTCCCGAAGATGTTTATGTAAAGGCTTTTATAGCAAGTGTCCGGCATTTTCGGCCGGTGTCGTTGAAAGCATGGCAAAAGGAATGGCGAAAAATAGATGCAGTTATAGCAAAAATGAATCTTCATTTGCCAAATTATGAGCAGGACAGAAAAAATTTGCAACAAATGCTTCAAAGCGGGCAGTCGGTAGTACACCATAGTGATTTGTTCAATCAAACATATCATCCTCATTATAGAATTATAGAACGCAAAATTTTTGAAAAAGAAATTTTGCCATTATTGGGAAAAAATAAAAATATAAAATGAAAATAATACTAACAGGGGCTACAGGTTATGTAGGAGAAGGTGTTTTGTTGGCATGCTTGGAAAACGAAAATGTTGAAAAAGTGTTAAGCCTCAGTCGCCGTTCTACGGGAAGAAAAGATGTTAAATTGGAAGAATATATTGTGCCTGATTTCATGCAATTGCAGTTGGGAGATGAAAAACTGCAGGGCTATGATGCTGTATTTTATTGTGCCGGCAGCAGTAGTGTAGGCATGTCGCAAGAACAATATAAAATCAATTGTCACGATGTGCCGTTGCATTTGGCCCAGGTGGTGAAACCTAAAGAAAATATGACTATAATTTTTATGAGTGGAGCAGGTACCGATTTGCCATTAGCATGGGCAAAAGTAAAACGCAGTACCGAGCAAGCTTTGTCAAAAATGGGTTTTAAGCAAACTTTCGGTTATCGGGCAGGCTTGATGAAACCTTTGGAAGGGCAAATCAATCGTCCGAATATGATAAAGGCGACTAATTCTTCTTATAAAATAGCACGTTTTTTCTGTATGGGCAACACCATGGAGAATGTTGCTAAATCAATGATAGCCGCCACAAAATTCGGCTATAAAAAACAAAAAATACAAATTCGGGATATAGATATTCTGGCGGAAAAGCTATAGTTGCTTGTTTTCCACTAATGTTCGGAAAAAGTCTCCGCGTGCTTCGAAATTTTTAAACATATCGTAGCTGGGAGCGGCGGGTGATAAAAGGCAAATTTTTCCTTTTTGCGTGATTTTTTTTGCCAAAGCAACAATTTCCGGATAGGTATCGCAAAAAAATAGTTCTTTAATGCCCTTGTTTTCAAACAATTGCATCATTCTTTTGCCGGCTTGTCCTACAAAGATAAAATGTTGTACCTTTCCATGTGTAAAGTAATCGGCCAAAGGTTGGTAATTGATGCCTCTATCCATTCCTCCAAGTATGAGTGTATCTACATTTTTTAGGGCTTCCACAGCAGCAATGCTAGCTTGGGGAATGGTGGAAATGCTGTCATTGTAGAAAATAATTTCATCAAAAATACCTAATGGTTCCAGCCGATGTTTTAAAGGGTGAAAACTATCTAATTGTGCGGAAATTTGTTTTAAATCAATATCGTGAAGGCAGCTGATAGCGGCAACGGCAGCTGCAACATTCATAAAATTGTGTTCTCCTTTCAGTGGGAATTGCTCATCAATGCGTTTTATCAGTATATCTTGCCCATTGTTGTTAAGAAAAATCTGCTGTTGGTCAACAAATGAATACAAATTGGAAGTTCTCCCTTTGCCAAATTTTAGAATTTTTGAATCGATAGGAATGGTTTTCAATAGGTTATCGATATTCTCATCTTGTCCGTTGCAAATAAAGAAATCGTCTTTAGATTGATATTTGGCAATGTTAAATTTGGCTTTTTGATAGTCTAAATAAGAATTGTAGTGGTCAAGATGTTCTTCAAAAAGATTCAACAATAAACTGATTTTCGGTGCTTTGTGAATAAATTCTAATTGGTGGGAGGACAATTCCAATACTATTTTGGTAGTGGGGTCTATCTTGTCAATCAATTCAAATAGAGGAATGCCGATATTTCCTCCGAATACGACATTGTTGTCTAATTGGGATAAAATGTGAAAGATAAGTGTAGAAGTTGTACTTTTTCCTTTGGTGCCTGTAACGCCAATACATTGTGAACTATATGCTTGTAAAAATAAGTCAGTTTGTGAAGAAATTTTATTGCTGTCGATAGACAAAATTCTATCTTTCAAACTAATACCGGGAGATTTTAATACTATATCAAAATCATTGATATTATCTAAATAGTTGTCTCCTAAAACAAAATCCAAATGTTCGTCTGCAAAAGAAGATTTATCCAAATGAATATTTTTATCTGCAATGCAGATAGGATTGTTTTTTAGGTATTTTCTAATAAAGTGATAACTGGATTGTCCTTCACGACCAAATCCTAACAAAAGAATGGATTTATTGTTTAGATAGTCAGCAATGCGGTTCATTTAGTCTAATTGTTGTTTTAATTGTAGCAAAAAGTGTTTTATGTCTTGTAAAGAATTGCAAATTTGTGAATTTCGTTCTACAATTTTTTTGTCGGCTGTTAATTTTTGCTTAGCACCTTCAATCGTGTAGCCTTTTTCTTTAACTAAAAAGTAAATGTTTTCAATCAATTGAATGTCTTCTTTGGTATAGTAGCGAGTCTTTTTAGTGTTTTTAAAAGGTTTTAGTTGAGGAAATTCTTTTTCCCAAAACCTTAATAAAGAGGTATTTACATTAAACATTTTAGCCACTTCGCCAATATTGTAATATACCTTGGAACTATTTTCATCAAACTGGTGCATATCAAAAATTTTTATTTTGCAAAAATACTACTTTTTGCTGAATTTATCATTTCAATTTTTTTAAATAGATGGTGTCTAAATTTCCTATAAATATTTTTTTGTGGAATAGTTTTTTATCCCAATTGAAAACAGAAATGCTGTCGTCAGGAGACAAATATCGTTGGTATAGAGTTTCGTCAGAATCCAAGTCTGCATCGGGCAGATGATTGATATCGTATTGACCATCAACAACTTGTCTGTAATCTAATTGAAGGTGGATTCGTTTTAATTCTCTCCCGGGAGCGGAAATAAAGAAATGTGTGCAAGGTTGATTGCAATATAATGTAAATTTGCCGTCAGGGTCGGTATAAGTGTTCATGCCAATGCTCCAATCGTTGTTCCAACCGCGAATAACAGCACCTTCAATAGGTTTTTGCTTTTTATTGTCATAAACAACTCCTTCAATACAGATATTAGAAAAGCCGACAACATTGTAAAAATTCATTGGCATTTGAGGCATTTGTGGTTGATAGTCGGCAAAATGCTGAATTTCAAGAGCGGCAGGTTTTATGGTGCCATAAATATGATATTGGCTGTCTGAAGTATAAGTGATGCCTTCATGATTTATTAAGGCAGAGAAACGATGTTGTAGGCTATTTTCATCATCATCGTCATCTTTCCACCAACGTTCTTGATATTCCCACCAACCAAAGCCAATAGCCCCACAATCCCGGGCATATTGAAAAATTTCTCTCATAAAATTGCGTTGATCGCGATAGCTAATAACTTTATTGTCAGCCGGCAAGGCTGTTTCACCTATCATAAAAGGTTTGTTGATATATTTGTGATACCAATAAATTTCCGCTTTTGTCCGTAAAACCTTGTAAGTATGAATTTCTACAAAATCTATGGGCAAAATGGAGGCATCCCAACGAAAAACTTCTATCGGTTCTGCAAATCCGATGGTGAGTAGTTGTCGGGGAGCATATTTATTCATCATTTTTTTCCATTTTTTCACAATACGAACAACTTCCGTTTTGTCTCGAAAGTCCGTTGAATCAAAGTACAGCGGTTCATTGAATAAGTCATAAGCGAAAATATAAGGTTCGTTTCTAAAATAGTTGAATAATTGGCAGGTATAATTTTCCAACGTATCGTCCATAGGGGCAGGAGTCAGAAGCAGAATTCGCAAATTGTATTCTTTTGCAATATCTGTTACTTTTTGCAACGAAGCAAAAATATCTTCATAATGCTCCAAGGTGGAATAAGTTTGATTGTTGGCAGAATAATAACCGTTGGTCACCTTGTATAGTTTAGTGAAACATAAGCGGATAGAATTAAATCCCATTTCTTTAATAATTTGAAAATGAGCACGAAATTGTTGTAAAATTTCTTCTTCCGTATTGCTTTCATGCTTAGTGATGCTATCATAAGAAAGGTCAGGAACCACATAAAGTATGCTATCGATAACTCTTAGGTCAACCACATAGTTAATCATTACTGGAAAATATTGTTCTCCATTGATTTTGAATACGTTGTCATTGATGTAAACAAAATCTTTGTGGAGGCCTTTTTGACAGGCAACCAGATTAATTAGAAAAATTAAAACAACAATTATTTTCTTCATTGAAAAGCAAAATCAATTTGCAAAAGTATAAATTTTTTTAGGAAAAATAAAAAAAATAACAAAATAAGAAAAGTAGTAAATTTTTTTGTAAATTTGCAACATTAATAAATTTCTCGCTTTATTGGGCGAATAGTTTGATAATAAGAGACTTAAAGAATTAACAATATGAAAAAGAATAGTCATTTTCAAATAGATATGAAAAAACTGATAAGTATTGCATTGTTGGTGATAGGAATAATAGGTGTGCAAGTGTCCACCAACGATTTGTACGGGCAGACCAATAGAAACAAAAAACACAACAATTTTTCCAGTATAGGCAAAAGTCAGGCGACCATTCGTCATGGTATTACCATTCAGGCTTTGGGAAATCTTTCTGCAAAAACTTCTCAAATGGAATTTTTGCCGTGTTTTGGTTTAGGATATTCTGCCACCCAATATTATGGTGTAGGCAATAGGGTGATGCAACAAAGTGTTACTTACCAAATCGGATTTGGAACTTCAGGCAATTATCTTGTTCATAATCTTATGGGAACCTTTCATTGTAGTTTTATTGGTTCCTGGGATATGAACCCGTTTATTTATGGTATTGCATTGCATTTTGCCTATGCTACAAGAAGCGATGCCGGCACCAATAAGCCTAAATTGGAACCATACGCTAATTTTTATATTCGTCCGGAAATCGGCTTGATGTTTCCGTTCAAATATTCCAAACGGTCGGCAGAGGTACATCGTGTGTCGGGTTCTATCACTTATGGTTTCAACATTCGAACATTCTATAATTTCGATCCAAAATATCAAGGAGAATATTATCCGGACAATGTCCTTTATCCATGGACAGCAATGAATCATCATGTTATCACCTTGCGGTTGAATATCAATATCGGCAACCAGCGAGAAATGAGAAAATAATCGGTTAGCAGTTATAAAAAAAGTAAAAAAATAAAAAAAATGAAAGGTTTTTTTAAAATGGTGTTCGCAACAATGTTGGGAATTATATTGTTGCAAGTGTTAATGTTTTTAGTTTTCATAATCTTTTTAGTGGGCAGTGTAGCTTCTTTTAGCAAGGGTGATGGTCCTACAAAAGTTAGTCCTAATACTATTTTGGAACTTAAATTCAATGGAACTATCAACGAGAGAAATGCAAATGATATTTTTGCTTTTAATATGAATAGCGAAGCAGAAACAGCTGATTTACAAGTGATGCTCAACGATATCAAAAAAGCAAAAGAAGATAATAATATAAAAGGTATATCATTGCAAATAGAAGCTTTGTCAGCCAGTTTTTCCACTTTGGAAGAATTGAGAAATGCCTTGTCGGATTTCAAAAAATCGGGCAAATTTATTTATAGTTATAGCGATAACTATTCGCAAGGGGCATATTATTTGGCATCGGTTGCCGACAAGGTTTGTGTAAATCCTCATGGAGAAGTGTCATTGTATGGTTTGTCAACGCAAGTGATGTTCTTCAAGAAATTGTTGGACAAAATGAACATTGACATGCAAATTGTCAAAGTAGGAACTTACAAAAGTGCGGTAGAACCATTTATTTTAGACAAAATGAGTGATGCCAATCGTGAACAATATACCACTTTGCTCAATTCTATTTGGAATACCATTCTCAAACAAATATCTCTTAGCAGAAATATTGCCGTAGAAACCATCAATCAAGATTGCGATCATTTGACTATTTTGGGAGATGTCAATGCTGCTTTAGCAAAAGGGTATGTAGATACTTTGGTTTATATCGATCAATACGAAGATTGCTTGCGAGCTGCCGTAGGGCAAGGAGCAAAAAGTAAATTGAAATATGTATCTGCTTCTCAATATGAGTCTGTGGTGGTAAACAAAAATTCATCTAACAAAAAAATTGCAGTGTTGTATGCTATCGGCAATATCAACGATGATGAAGGCAGTAATACTTCCATTGGTAGCAATATGATGGACGAATTGAAAAAGTTGCGTGAAGACAAAAATGTAAAAGCAGTTGTTTTCCGTATCAATTCAGGAGGAGGCTCTGCTTTGATGTCTGAAAAAATTTGGAGAGAAGTTGTCAAATTGAAACAAGAAAAACCGATAGTTGTTTCTATGAGCGATGTAGCAGCTTCGGGCGGATATTATATTGCTTGTGCTGCCAATAGTATTGTTGCAGAATCAAATACAATTACCGGTTCTATAGGTGTTTTTGGAATGATACCGAATATTAAAAAATTCATGGAAGACAAAGTCGGTATAGAAGTTGACCAAGTAACCACCAATCCGCATGCTGCCATGAGTATTTTCACCCCTTTGGATAACGAAGAAAGAGCCGCCATACAACGTTCTGTCAATCAAGTTTACAAAACTTTCACCACCAGAGTGGCAGAAGGTCGTGGATTGACAACACAATATGTAGATTCTATAGGTCAAGGTAGAGTTTGGTCCGGCACAGATGCACTTAGATTGCATTTGGTAGATACTTTAGGCGGTTTGGATGTTGCTATTGCAAAAGCAGCCCAATTGGCAAATATAAAAAGTTATAAAGTGGACTATTTCCCAAGAACGAAAGATGCTTGGGAACAAATTAATGACATGTTGTCAGATAGAGGTTTTACTTCTATGTTGCAACAATCTCCGCTTAAGGAAACTTACACTTATATGGTGCAAATAGAAGATATTCTAAATAGGAAAGGCGTACAAGCCATGATGCCTTGCCGGATAGAAATTCGTTAATGATAACACATAAGAAAAAACAACAACTGATAGCCATATTAATTGGCTTTTTGCTGGGAGTTACACTTTCGGTGCTTGTTGGTTATTTTGGTGTGATAAAGTATTTTACTCAAGTACAATTTGAAAAAATCAATCAGTTGTTTCCTGAGAAAAATGCTACCGATACAGTCTTTATCACAGAGAATAGTCGTAAAAATATCGACAAAACGATCTCTCCGGCAGTTCAAGATTCTATAAATGAAGAATTAGAAGAATCGGAAACATTTATAGATGAAATACAAACAGATAAAAAGATTGCCGAGATAGTTATTGCCGTTCAGATAACCGATAGCACGACACTCGGCAGCAAAGATATCCATGTTGAGCAATGGGAAAGTCCTATGAATTTTGTCGGATATCGGCTCAGTAAGGACAAACTGGTTATTTATGGAATTGATGTCAATGAAATAGATTTGGTGGAAGAAGATGGAAAAATTTGTTTAGTATTGGCAGACAATAAATTAGCCTTGCAATATAGCGATGATTTTGTACATTTCCCCAATAGTTTTCTAATCAGTAGGCAGAACTTACAAAATGAGTAGCAAGGTCAATCATATCCAACTTCCTATTATTTTGGCAATTGCTTTGGCAATAGGTTTTATGTTAGGATATAAAATCGATAAGCCATCCAAACAGGTTGCCGGTCATGCTTCCGACAGCAAAATTGCCGAGGTATATAAATTAATAGAAGAGCATTATTTTGACACCATTGAGCAGGCAACCTACATTGACGAAGTGGTAAGAAATATTTTGGCAGGACTTGATCCGCATTCGTCCTACATGACCAAGCAGGAAACGCAAGATTTTACTACATCTATGTCAGGAGAATTTGAAGGCATCGGCATTCAATTCAATATGTTGAACGACACTTTGACAGTGGCAAGTGTTATTGCCGGCGGACCATCGGAAAAAGTAGGTCTTTTGCCGGGAGATAAAATAACAGTAGTTGACGGAGACACTATTGCCGGAGTCCATATCCAAAATAGTGAAATTATCAAGAAAATCAGAGGCAAAAAAGGCACAAAAGTAAACATAGAACTAATTCGTCCCGATGTAAAAACTCCTCTTACATTTACTATTAAAAGAGATGCCATTCCTATTAATAGTATTGATTATTCCTATATTATTGCCCCCAAAACCGGCTATATCAGTATAGACAATTTTAATATGACAACTGCCGAAGAATTTGAAAAAATTCTGTCAAATATGGTTTATAATCAGCAAGTAGACAAATTGATAATAGACTTGCGAGGCAATCCCGGAGGTTTTTTAGGTGCGGCAGTCGCTATATGTGATGAAATGCTCCCCAAAGGTGAAATGATAGTTTATGCACAAGGACTACACTTTCCCAAGCAAGTTTACAAAGCCTCTTCCCGCGGTTTGTATTCGAAAAAAAATCAAAAAGTAGTGATACTGATAGATGAGAATTCGGCTTCTGCCAGTGAGGTAGTGTCGGGTGCCATTCAAGATAACGACAGGGGCATTATTATCGGCAGAACTTCTTTCGGTAAAGGCTTGGTACAGACACAATACCAATTGTCGGATGGTTCAGAAATAATGTTGACGGTGGCACGCTACTATACCCCTTTAGGTCGCTGTATTCAACGTCCGTTTAAATATGGTGAAGGAGAAGAGTATTATATGAATGCCATCCAACGGTATGAAACGGGAGAAATGCAAGATACACTCAGCCAACCAAAAGATACTGTAAAATATGTTACACGTTCGGGTAAAGTGTTGTATGGCGGAGGCGGAATTACACCGGATATTATAGTTCCTATAAAAACTTCGAAAGATATTGTCTATTTCAATCTTTTAGCCAATAGCGGTGTGGTATATCAGTATGCCCTTCAATATGGTCATAAAAATCGTAATATATTGAAAAAGAAATATAAAAATGCCAACGATTTTTTGGCAAATTTTGAAGTCACTGAGGCTATGGTGAATGAAATAGTGAAAAAAGGCGAAGAGCAGTCTATCAAACAACCTATGACAGATATGTCGAAGCAATCTTTGAAAAAATGGACCAAGGCCTACATAGGAAAGATAGTTTTCGGCGATGATGCCTACTATCCGCTCATTCACCAGGATGACGATGTTATCAAAAAGGCATTGGAAGTGTTAAATAATTAAAAAACAATTTTATGTAATAGTAAATTGTTAATAATTACACATGAAAAATTATTACACCATTCCCATTTTTATTACAGAAAAAGCTTGTCCTTTTCGTTGTATATATTGCAATCAATATAAAATTGCCAATCGTTTGGCAGCTCCGACAGCAGAAGAAACCAAACAGATTATAGAAACCTATCTGAAAACCATACCTTCCGACAAACATATAACAATTGCTTTTTTCGGTGGCAGTTTTACCGGCATGAGCATTGAAGAGCAAAATCAATATCTTTCTGTAGCGGAATATTATGTGAAAAATGGCAAGGCGGAAAAAATACAACTCTCCACGCGTCCGGACTATATTTCGGAATCCATTTTGGAAAATTTGAAAAAATATGGTGTAAAAACCATAGAATTAGGTGCACAATCTTTGGATGAAACCGTTTTAAAATTATCCGGCAGAAGGCATACTGTAGCCGATGTGGAAAAGGCATCCGCTTTAATCAAAAGTTTTGGTTTTGATTTGGGACTGCAAATGATGATAGGCTTGCCCAACGACACCTTGGAAAAAAGTATGTTTACAGCACAAAAAATCATTGATTTAAAAGCTGACAATACAAGAATTTATCCCACTTTGGTAATTAAAGACACCGCCTTGGCCGCTTGGTGGAAAGAAGGAAAATACAAAGCCCTCTCTTTACAGGAGGCTGTAGATTGGTGTGCTAAAATATATCTGTTGTTTATCAACAACAAAGTGCAAGTACTGCGTGTAGGCTTGCATCCAAGCGAAGGTTTGATCAGCAGACAAGACTTGTTGGACGGACCTTTTCATGTTTCTTTCAAAGAATTGGTCTTGACAAAAATATGGAAGGAAAAATTGTTGAAAATACCTGAAAACAAGCAAGGAAAACTTATTGTTCGGGTTTCTCCGCAAGCCGTCAACAGCATTATCGGCTATAAAGCAGAAAATAAAAAACTGCTGAAAACGAGGTTTGCAGAAGTACAGTTTGTGACGGACGAGCAAAAAGAAAATTTTGATTTTGACTACCAAATAGAAGAAAAATGATAATTCTTCACGATTTTAGATTGTCCGATAAGGCGGTAAAAACTTTAAGCGATTATGGAGAACCGCTTGCTTTTGATGCACAGCAGTTTATCAAATTTCCGGCTCTCGTAGGACATCCTGATCTTTTTTGCTGTATGGGTTGGCAAAAACCGATAATTGCTCCTAATACACCTCGCTATGTTATTAACAAAATGAAATCGAAAAATATTGATTTTCAATTTGGAAAAACGCTTGTAGGGGATAGCAAAGAGACTATTTCCGCCTATAATGTAGCGGTGGGTTCTTCTTTGGTCATTCACAATAAGCGATATACCGATCCCATGATAATGCAAAACCTGCAAGATAAAACATTTATACATGTAAACCAATCGTTTACACGTTGTTCTACTATGGTTCTTCCTGAAGATAATTTTATTACATCCGACAAACTTATTTTTGCCCGATTGGATAAGATGAACAAAAATTGTCTGTATGTTCATCCTGAACAGATAGTTTTACCGGGGTTAAACTATGGTTTAATAGGAGGTTGCATGGGAGTATGCGGAAAACAAGTCTTTATTAGCGGTTCTTTGAAAAAAATAGACGATGGAGAAAAAATAAACAGTTGGTTAAAAAATTTGGGATACCATGTAGTGGAATTGGACAGCACTCCTTTGTTTGACGGAGGAGGCTTGTTGTTTTTAGGCTAATGAACCTATTTGTTTGTGTACTCTATTTATTGAAAAAACTCAAAATAAAAATAGATAAAACCAAGATTTTTAATTTTATATAAGAAATTTTACTACTTTTGCAAAAAAATAGTTTAACAAAAATTGCATTTGTGACTTGAATGTGGCAGAGGTTTAAAATAATTATACAGAAGATTATCGGTTTTAGAAAGATAGACAGATTGTTATGGAAACCGCTTATTTGGAATCCGGCAGATGGAGAAAGCGGAAAGTACATCACATCAAAATTTCGTGCAGATGAATGCTGGCTGCAACTGAATGATTTTCCGGATGAACCTATGTGGACGCTATTTTATAAAGGAGATGAGAAAGAAATTGAAGATGCTCCATTATTATGGAAAATCAATTAAAATATTGACAATCATGAAAATACATTTTGATAATATGAAACATACCCTCCCTTTTCTTTGTATCCTGCTGCTGGCCACCATGACCGCCCGAGCCAACGGCGACCCTGTTGCGGTTCATTCCGCGCTAACTCTCTCTCCCACGCCAGTGGCCGTTCACGTGCCTGAGGTACAGCTGGTGGACGAAGTGGTCAGTTTTGTGCCACGTGACCGCTACATGGAGGTGACGGTGCGCTACCTGCTGCACAACCGCTCCAGCCGCAACTTCGACAAACTGCCATACGGTTTTCCCATTGACTATTGGGGCAGTGGAGAAGCACGTTGGGAACCTCTCGATGATATTTCCGAGTCGGTTCAGGAGGTAGGTTGGCGAGATGACTATATTCGCAATGTTTGTTTTACTATGAACGGGAAACTGCTTTCGTGGCAGTGTTCCCGCGACAGCATTATCTTGCCCAAAAAGAAGGAATATGCTTTCGATGCTTTTCTTGACATAGAGCCTGATAGTGCCGGCACTTACAGCAAACGGATAGTTGACAGTCTGTATGCACTTTATAGGGAAGAAATTTATTACTATACCCAGCCCATCTCACGTCGCTGGTATTACACCTATTTGAATATTCCGGCAAAGAGTTTCGCCATTCTTGAAGTGCGATACATGGTTGAGTGCGTTCAGGAGGGAACTTCATATCCTCGGAACAACAATTTCATTGATCATATTTACGAATTGTCGTTTCAATACGACTTCACGCCCGCAGCCTATTGGGGTGACGGCCATGCTGACTATTTTTCCGTTATATTTGATGCTTCAAATATCAATCTTGCAGAGGGGATTACTAGA